>MDSW01008279.1_pt1 | contig 10769 bp, 9 predicted proteins | sample 811171 | NCBI WGS metagenome assembly MDSW01 (sample SAMN05326641, study PRJNA326480) | marine metagenome | isolation source: seawater | place: Atlantic Ocean: North West | collected 2012 | reverse complement strand
TGTCATTTGAGTCGGAGTTTTTTAGAAGATTATTTTCTGAAACAATAGTGGAATCTTGATTATGGTACTTCCCTTCTTTTATGTACATGCTTGACTCAATTGTTTCTAGGTTTTTATGATCCAAAAGAGACCTATATTTATGAGACACCTTTATAAATAGACTAAATATTTTTGTTGTTTTTCCATGACCATTTAGTACATAAATTTTTGTGCCATTATGCAGAGTAGAGTCGGCTACATTTAGTGTAGCGTATGCCGCAAGTATTGCTCCACTTTTTTTATTTTTTTTTCCGTATGAAATTTTATATCTAAGTTCTTCACCGGAAATAAATGCGCTATTTGTTAAAAAGGGCTTGTTTTTTGTTGATTTTTCATCAGAAACTTTTAAAAAATCTTTTTTTTGTCCAAAATTTAACAAAAAGCAACAAAAAACAACAAAAAACAACAACTTTCTTTTAAAGCTCACTTTTAAAATTATTTAGTTTTTTTTTCTTCATTTTCTGCAATTTTTCTTCATTTTCTGCAATTTTTCTTCATTTTCTGCAATTTTTCTTCATTTTCTGAGCTATTTTGACAGTTTTAAATTATTATACTAATAAGAAAATATCTTAGAAGACAATATTTATAATTTTATTAGGAACAATTATTACCTTTTTTACTGGTTTATTGTCTAAATAAGATGTAGTTTTTGGGTGAGAGAGTATTTTATTTTTAATCTCATCTTCATCTAAATCAGTTTTTATATCTATGTTAAATCGCATTTTTCCATTGAAGGAAATGGGGTAATTAAAAGATTCTTTTTTTAAGAAATTTTCATCAAAATCTGGCCATTTTTGATGGTGAACAGACTGTTTATTTCCTAATAGTTCCCATATTTCTTCGGAAATATATGGAGCATATGGAGATAATAAAATAATAAATTTGCTGATAATTTTCTGCTTATTACATCTTAATAGAATTAATTCATTTAGACAAATCATAAGAGTGCTTACTACTGTATTAAATGAAAATCGATTCAACTCATCAGTAACTTTTTTTATGCATTTATGTAGAACTTTATACTCCTGCTCTGATGGTTCTTCTGAAGAAATAGCAAACCCATTTTTATCATTATGTAGAAATCTCCATAATTTTTTCAAAAAATTATGGACACCATTAATACCCTTAGTGTCCCAGGGCTTATATTGTTCCAGTGGCCCAAGAAACATTTCGTACATACGCAGTGTGTCTGCACCATATTTGTCAATTAGATTATCAGGAGTTTGAGTATTATATTTTGATTTGGACATTTTTTCGACTTCGTGACCACACAGATAATTTCCATCTTCATTTAATATAAAATCTGCATTAGAAAATTCAGAACGCCATTTTTTAAATTTTTTTACATCTAGGATATTGTTGTTAACGAAATCAATATTAACATGCATTCTAATTGTATTGTATTCTTTCCTTTTTTCGAGGGTGACAAACGTATTTGTGTCTTTAACACGATATACAAAGCTAGATTTTCCTAGAATCATCCCTTGATTAATAAGTTTTTTAAAGGGTTCTTGAAAGCCGATAAAACCTTTATCATATAAAAATTTTGTCCAAAAACGAGAATATAATAAATGGCCCACAGCATGTTCAGACCCACCAATATATAAATCAACTTGCCCCCAATAATTAACCTTTTCTTTTGCTACAAATTCGGTTTCATTATCAGGATCCATAAACCTTAAAAAATACCATGATGAGCCTGCCCAACCAGGCATAGTATTATATTCCATTCTATCACCTTCAAATAGATTCCAGTCTTTTTTTTGTGCTCTTGCTAAGGGAGGTTCACCATCTTTAGTAGGAAGATATTTATCAACTAATGGTAATTTAACACAGGCGTCTTTTGAGATTAAATAAGGAGTATTTTCCTTGTAGAAAATTGGGAAAGGTTCCCCCCAATATCTTTGTCGGCTAAAAATAGCATTTCTTAGACGGTAATTAATTTTTACTGTACCAATTTTTTGTTTTTCAATTTTATCAATTGCAATTTTAATAGCATCATCTACTATTAAATTATTTAAGAATTCAGAATTTGTAATGATTAATTTTTTATCTGTAATCGCATTTTGACTTACGTCAGCATTTTTAAAAATATTTGGTATTTTTAAATCAAAATTTTTTGCAAAATCCCAATCTCTTTGATCTCCACATGGCACACCCATTATGGCTCCAGAACCATATGAAGACAAAACGTAATCAGCAACCCAGATAGGAATTTTTTTACCATTAAAAGGATGTATTGCATATGAACCAGTAAATACTCCGCTTATATTTTTAGCTTCAGATTGTCGGTCTCGTTCTGACTTTAATTTTGTTTTTTTGCAGTAATCTTGAGCGGGTTTTTTGTATTTTTCTATTGCAAGTTGATTTACTAAATTATGTTCAGGAGCAATAGCTATAAATGAAACTCCATAAATTGTATCAGGTCTTGTTGTAAATACTTCAATATTGTACTTTTTGTTTTCTGTATAAAAATGAATCGTTGTACCTTTTGATTTTCCAATCCAGTTCCTTTGCATTTCTTTTATAGATTCGGACCATTCTATAGTTTCAAGGTCATTTAATAATCTATCGGCATATGCTGTGATTCTTAATGACCATTGTCTCATTTTTTTTTGCTCTACGGGAAAATTTCCTCTTTCAGAATATCCATCTTTAACTTCATCATTAGCTAATACTGTTCCAAGTCCTGGACACCAATTAACCCAAGTATCAGACAGAAAAGCTAGTCTATATTTTAGGAGAATATTTTGCTGCTCTTTTTCACTAAAATTTTTCCATTCACTAGCACTAAATAGAGGTGTGTCTTCATCGCATGGAGATTTTACCATAGCATTCCCATTGCGCTCAAGCTCTTTAATTAACTCAGATATCGGGACAGCTCGGTTATCAATGTTACAATAATATGAGTTAAATAATTGTTTAAAAATCCATTGTGTCCATTTATAATATGAAGGATCAGAAGTCTGTATTTCTCTATCCCAATCAAATGAAAATCCGATTTTGTCTAATTGTTCTTTATAGCGCTTGATGTTTTTTGTGGTTGTTATTTCTGGATGCTGACCAGTTTCAATAGCATACTGTTCAGCAGGTAGACCAAAAGAATCATACCCCATTGGATGTAATACATTAAATCCCTGTAATCTTTTATATCGTGCATAAATATCCGATGCAATATAACCCAGAGGGTGCCCTACATGTAGTCCAGATCCAGATGGATATGGGAACATGTCTAATACATAAAATTTTTTTTTCTTATAATCTTCGTGAACCACATAAGTGTTTTTTTTCTTCCAGGATTTAATCCACTTTTGCTCTATTTTATTAAAATCATAATTCATATCGGAGTATTAAGAATTATTAAATGTATAAATTAATATAATATTTTAAGTAAATGATTTTACTTAATTTAGTAATTGTTATATATGAACTTTTTATTAGAAAATTTTTTTAAGAAACAATTATTAAATTCCAAAATATCGGTTTTTCTTGCAACCGTTTTTTCGGTTTTAATTATAGGTATATTGGGTTTGTTAGCAATTAATTATAATTCCATAAAAGTTGCACTAAAAGAGAGTATAAGCTTTAATTTAATTATTAATGATTCTGTACGTGAGTTAGAAACTCAACAATTAATGAGGTCTTTAAATTTAATTAATGGAGTAAAATCAGTTAATTATATTTCTAAACAAGAATCAGCGGAAGAGTTAATTGATAATCTTGGAGAAAATTTTTTAGATATTTTAGGACAAAACCCATTAAACAGTATAATTGAATTAAATTATTACGCAGAACATATTGATAGCATCAATATCAAAAAAAACATAAATGAATTTCTTTTATATGATGAGATTGACGAGGTCCTTTATGACAAGGAAATAGGTGATTTATTAGAAAGCAACTTTACAAAAGTAGGATTTATATTTATAGTAATTGCAAGTTTCTTTTTTGTAATAGCTTTTGTATTAATTAACAGCAATATAAGGCTCACGATATATTCAAAGCGTTTTATTATTAACACTATGCAACTTGTTGGAGCAACAAAGAGATTTATTCAAAAACCTTTTATAATGACAAGCATAATATCAACAATTATTGCATGTTTTATTGGGAGTTTTTTATTAATACTGACATTTTTTATGTTGCTTAATAAAATACCAGAATTAGTAAATTTTATATCTTACACTCAATTAATCTATGTTTTATTGATTAGTTCAGGATTAAATTTAGGAATATCTATACTTAGTACTTGGATTTGCGTCAGAAGATATCTTAATCTTAAAACAGACGATTTATATAATTAAATTAATATCATGAAAAAACAAAAACAATTTCTCTTTAAGAAGAATAATTATGTAATTCTTATTATTAGTCTATTAATACTTTTTATTGGATTTATTTTAATGATTGGGGGAGGGGCATCTAATTTACATGATTTTAATCCAAGTATTTTTTCTGTTCAACGGATTGTTATAGCTCCAATTATCATTATTATAGGCTATGTTGGCATGATTGCTTCAATATTTTATAATGACTGAAGAAATCAAGTATTTTATTTTGGGCCTTATACAAGGTTTAGCAGAATTTTTTCCAATTAGTAGTAGTGGACATATTGTGTTGTACTCGTCAATTATGGGGATAGCAGATAAGCACCCATTATTATTATCTATTGCTGTTCATTTTGCAACTACATTAAGTACAATGGTAGTATATCGAGATAAAATAAGAAGTGTTTTAATAGGAGTTTTTAAACATAGACAGCAACGTCAAATGCATTTCACGTTGCAACTTATTATATCTGCTTTGCCAATAGTATTTGTTGGCATATTTTTTCGAAATAATATAGAGGCACTATTTCATAATGCCACCTATCTAGTTTGCTTGATGTTAGTGTTTACGGGAATCATATTAATACTAACTAATAAATTTAAGAAAGGCAATAAAAAAATCACGTTTACAAGTGCATTTATTATTGGAATTGCACAGGCTCTGGCAATATTCCCAGGTGTTTCTAGATCGGGATTAACAATTGCTACAGCAGTTTATTTACAAATAGATCGTAAATTGGCCGCTGAGTTTTCATTTTTAATGGCACTAATTCCGATAGTAGGTATTTCAATAATTGAGATTTATTTCTTCATATCATTATCCATTGTAAATGATATAGATATAGCTCCTATTTTAGTTGCTTTTTTTACATCCTTCTTTTCAGGACTATTTGCATGTAAATACATGATTAAAATTGTTCAGAATAATAATTTAAATTATTTTGGATACTATTGTCTATTAGTGGGAATATTATTTTTTTGGTTTTTATAGCAAAAATATTATTATGACAAATGAGGCCTTATCTCAAATAGTATTAGTTAACAAACCTGTAGAATGGACTTCTTTTGATGTTGTTAAAAAAGTTCGGGGGATAATAAAAAAAAAATATAATATTTCTAAAATAAAAGTTGGCCATGCTGGCACATTAGATCCCAAAGCTTCTGGCTTATTGGTTTTATGTATAGGTCAAAAAACAAAACAAATATCAAAGTTTGAGAATCTTGATAAAACATACATAGGAGTTCTCAAATTAGGTTGTGTTACTGATAGTTTTGATTCTGAGACAGAAGAAAAAAACATAAAATCTTATGAATCTGTTTCAGAAGAAATGGCTCATAATGTATTTGCAGATTTTATAGGACATCAACAACAAGTCCCACCTATTTTTTCTGCACTTAAACTCAATGGAGAAAGGTTATATAAAAAAGCTCGTCGAGGAGAATTAGATATCAATCTAAGGTCTCGACACATTCAAATACATAAATTAAAAATTTTAGAATTTAATTTGCCATTTATTAAATTTGAAGTTACCTGCAGTAAAGGAACCTATGTTAGAAGTTTAGCTAATGATATTGGGCAAAAATTATTCTGTGGAGCCTATTTACATGAGCTCAGAAGAACCGCTATCGGTGATCTTAAATTAGAAAATGCCAGAGATATTCAAGAGATTGCACCTACTTTATAATGTAATTATGTTAATCCCACAATAAGCACTATATTTGGTGTCATTATTATCAATACATAAGCTTTATATGAAACCTAAACTTTCCCAATTTAATTTTGATTTACCATCTGATTTATTAGCAAAGAAACCATTATTAAATAGAGATGATGCTAAAATGATGGTTGTTCATAGAGAATCTGGAGAAATTGAACATAAAAAATTTAAGGATATTTTAGATTATTTTGAAGAAGAAGATGTGATGGTGTTTAATAATACTAAAGTTATTCCAGCTCGATTATATGGAAATAAAGAGAAAACAGGTGCTAAAATAGAAGTTTTTTTAATGAGAGAACTTAACAAAGAAAGTCGATTATGGGACGTTCTTGTTGATCCTGCAAGAAAAATTAGAATTGGTAATAAATTATATTTTGGGGAAAATGATGAGCTAATTGCAGAGGTTATTGATAATACAACCTCTAGAGGTAGAACATTGAGATTTTTACATGATGCACCATATGATGAATTTAAAAAGCAAATTGAAATACTAGGTGAAACCCCTTTACCAAAGTATATAGATCGAGAACCTACTAAAGAAGATGAAGAAAAGTTCCAAACAGTGTTTGCTAAACATAAAGGCGCTGTAGCTGCTCCGACTGCAGGGTTACATTTTAGTAAAATTATATTAAAAAAACTAGAAATTTTAGGAGTACATATACCTGAGCTTACCTTGCATATTGGCCTAGGAACATTTAGAGCAGTAGAAGTAGAAGATCTATCTAAACATAAAATGGATTCAGAAGAAGTGATTGTTAACAATATTGTGGCCGATATAGTTAATAGAGGATTGAAGAATAAGCGTAGAATATGTTCTATAGGAACTAGTACAATGCGAGCGCTTGAAACACCAGTTTCATCTTATGGAACGCTGAAGCCGTTTCAAGGTTGGACTAATAAATTTATTTTCGAACCTTATAAATTTGAAATTGCAAATTCATTGTTAACAAATTTTCATGCACCTAAATCTACAGTTTTAATGTTAGTGTCTGCTTTCGGAGGATATAATTTAATCATGAAGGCGTACAAAGAAGCCATCGATAAAAAATATAAATTTTTGAGTTACGGAGACTGCATGTTGATTATTTAATTTTATCTACAATGACTCATTATGTATTAATATTAGCTGGTGGTCAAGGGACAAGATTAAATAACGCGAAATATCCAAAACAATTTTTAAATATAGGTAATAAGCCTATGCTGATGCATAGTATTCAAACTTTCAGTGAAGCCTGTCCTGATTCAAAAATATATATTGGTCTTCAGAAAAAAGATCGATTAATGTGGTCAGAATTATGTGAAAAATATAATTTTAAGATACATCATAATTTATATGTAGCTGGCAAAGAGCGTTTTGAAACAGTTTTTTCTGGATTAAATGCTATAGTTGATGATTTTGGACTGAATAAAGCGATTGTTAGCATTCATGATGCCGCTCGGCCTTTTATTGATTCAACTTTAATAAAAGAATTATTAGTTCCATTTAAAGATTGTAACGTAAAAGCTACAATCCCTGTTATAGGATTAAAGAATTCGATTTTAGAGTATTCTAGTAGCCACAAAAAATCATTGAACAGAAATAATTATTTAGGATGCCAAACTCCACAATGTTTTTCGTTTACAGATCTTTTAGAGGCTTATCAGTATAAGATTAATCAATTTGAAAGAAAAAAAAATTCTCGAACACACACAAAAAAAACAACATCTTTACAAGAAAATTTACATGATGATTTTACTGTTTTTTCCCAGTTTTTTCCTGAACAGAAATCCATCAAATTAGTTGAGGGGAGAAAGTATAATATAAAAATAACAACAGATTTAGATTATTTTATTAGTGAAAAAGTGAAGGATTTTATTTCAAAAACAAAATGAAAGCAACTAAAAAAGATATTCGTCAAATCACAAAATTAGAATTACAAAAGTTCTTTCTAGATCATCATGCTCCGAAGTTTAGAGCTCAACAGGTTTATGAATGGCTATGGAAACAGCACCAACTGGATTTTAATAAAATGACAAATATTCCTTTAAGTCAACGAAATCTTCTAAAAGATAATTTTATAACTCAGTCAATAAAAATCATAAAAGAAACTACGAGTCAAGACGATACAGTTAAATTTTTATTTCAACTAGAAAATAATAATGTGGTAGAAGGTGTATTAATTCCACAGCTTAATAGATTAACTGCTTGTATTTCTTCTCAATCTGGTTGTAGTTTAGCATGTGATTTTTGTGCTACAGGCAAATTAAAATTTAGTCGAAATTTACATGCTTTTGAAATATACGACCAAGCTTTTTTAATAAATAAGTATTGTATAAGTAAATTTAAAAAACCAATTACTAATATTGTATTTATGGGTATGGGGGAGCCTTTATTAAATTTTAAAAATGTCTTACAAAGTATTGATTATATTACCAGTGTCATAGGAATGGGGATGTCAGGTAAACGGATTACTGTATCAACAGTTGGAATTACTAAGATAATAAGAAAAATAGCGGACATGAATCCAAGTTTTAATTTAGCAATATCTTTACATTCTGCTAACGATAATAAAAGAAGTCAAATTATGGACATTAATAGCACAAATAATCTATCTAAATTACTAGATGCATTGCAATACTTTTATGCCAAAACAGGCATTAAGCCAACATATGAGTATGTTCTGTTAAATAGTTTTAATGATTCATATCAAGATGCCAAGGAGTTAATTAATTTTTGCAATAAAATCCCAAGTAAGGTCAATTTAATAGAGTATAACAAAGTAGACGGAGCTCCTTATCAAAAATCTACACAGAGATCCACAAATTCATTTATAAGTGTTTTAGAAAAAAATAATATTTTAGTTAAACTTAGAAGAAGTCGTGGAGAAGATATAGGTGCAGCATGTGGACAACTCGCAACTCAAAATAAACAGTGAATAAATTTGAAAAAATAATACAACAAGAGATTAAATTGTTTGATAAAAAATTCAAACAAACACTATCTTCAAAAGCATCATTATTATATAAAATTACAAAATATATTTCCAGTTCTTCAGGCAAAAAAATCAGACCAATTTGCACAATACTATCATCAGGATTAAGTGGTAATATTTCATCAAAAACATATCGTTCAGCGATACTAATTGAATTATTACATACTGCTACTTTGATTCATGATGATATTGTTGATAATGCACAACTTAGAAGAGGAAATCTTGCTCTAAATTCAGTTTGGAAAAACAAGATTTCTGTTCTCACAGGAGATTATTTTTTAGCAAAGGGTTTACAGTTGGCGGTTCTTAATAAAGATTATGACATTTTAAATTTTATTTCTGAAGTAGTCCAGCATATTGTAGAAGGGGAATTATTACAAATAGAAAAAACAAAAAAATTAAATCTTACAGAACAGGATTATTTTCAAATAATTAATTATAAGACAGCATCATTATTTCAATGTTCTTTTAAAGTTGGAGCTATTGCTGCAGAAGCGAACAAAAAAACTACAGATCTTTTAAGTGAACTAGGATTAACCATAGGCAATATTTTTCAGATTAAAGATGATATTTTAGATTATAAAAATTCTAAAAAAAGTGGTAAGCAGTCAGGAAATGATATAGCTGAAGGAAAAATAAATTTACCTCTTTTATATGCACTTAAAAAAATGAATTTTGTTGAAAAGAACCGAGTGTATAGATTATTGCGAAAAAAAACTAATTCGCGTGAAGAGATTAAATTCGTTCAAAATAAGGTATTGAAATACAAAGGGCTTGAAGATGCGGCAGCAGTAATGCAAAAAAATTATAAGCAGGCTATCAATATTTTAGATGCTTTTCCAAGCAATAATTATCAAAAAGCCATTAAATTGTTATTATCTTTCTTAATGGAAAGAAAAAAATAAATGAAAATATCACAAAAGACAATAGATGAGATTTTTAACACAGTTGTGATAGAGGAGGTTATTTCAGATTTTGTGAATTTAAAAAAAACAGGAGCAAATTATAAAGGACTAAGTCCATTTAATGATGAAAAAACTCCATCTTTTGTTGTTTCACCTGCAAAAGAAATTTGGAAAGACTTTAGTTCTGGCAAGGGGGGAAATGTTATATCGTTTTTAATAGAGCATGAACAGTATTCTTATCCGGAAGCCTTGTTGTTTTTAGCTAAAAAATATAATATAGATGTACAATATGATAAAATTGATTCTAAATCACAGGAAAAAGAGAATGAACGTCAAGCCATTTTTATTGTTTTAAAATTTGTCAAAAATAACTTTATAAAAAAATTATTTGAGAATCCATCAATTGCATTAGAGTATTTAAAATCTAGAGGATTTTTAAAGTCTACAATTGATAAATTTGAAATAGGATATTGCCCTGAAAGAGATCATGCAATTGTTTCAGAAACAAAAAAAGAAGGCTATAATACTAAGTACTTGCATCATCTTCGCATTATAAATGAACAAGAAAAGAATAGATTTTCCGGAAGGATTATGTTTCCAATTCACAGTATTACTGGAGAAGTTGTAGGTTTTGGGGGTAGAATATTGAATGAAAAATTAAAAGGGGTTAAGTATCTCAATTCCGATAGTTCGAATCTATATCAAAAAAGTAAAATTTTATATGGCATGCATATTGCAAAATATGCTATTAAAAAATTAGATTTTTGCTATGTAGTAGAAGGTTATACTGATGTTATGGCACTGCAT
>MDSW01087704.1_pt1 | contig 10771 bp, 10 predicted proteins | sample 811171 | NCBI WGS metagenome assembly MDSW01 (sample SAMN05326641, study PRJNA326480) | marine metagenome | isolation source: seawater | place: Atlantic Ocean: North West | collected 2012 | reverse complement strand
CGTGCTTTCGGCCGGTGTCGGACCGATATTGGCCACGGCTTCCGGCGCATCGGGCGGTGCGGGGCCGGTGGCGTCCGGCGCGCTGGCTTCGGCCGCCGGGGGCGCGGTCGCCGACGCCACTTCAGGCGCGGGCGCATCGACCGGCGCCTCGGCCGCCACGGCTTCCGGCGGCGGCCCCGGGTCGAGCCGGTCGAGCGAAACCATGACGCCTTCGGGCGTGTCCACCGGCTCGTGCTCGGTCAGGCCGCCGATCAGGAACACGAGCAGGAGCAAGCCGTGCGCGAGCGCGGCCACACAGATCGCGAACAGCCATTGAACACGGGTGATATGCATCGCCGTGACCTGGCCTATTCGGGGGCGATGGTGATCAGACGCAGCTTTTCCCCGCCCGCGTCGCGTAGCGCCTGCATCACGGCGACCACGCGCGTGGCATCGCCCGCGCCGTCGGCCTTGAGGCGCAGCGCGAGGGCGGGGTTGGCCTCGATCTGCTCGCCGACGCGTTCCTCGAGCGCATCGAGATCCACGGCCTGGCCGTCGATCGCGATATCGCCGTCGGCCGACAGCTGAATCTCGAGTCCGTCACGCCGCGCCTGGGCCTCGCTGGTCGATACCGGCGGCTGGATATCGAACGCTTCCGGCGATGCAAGACGCCCGGCAAGCATGAAGAAGATCAGCAGGAGGAAAACCACGTTGGTCAACGGCAGGATCGACTCGTCGCCGTTGCCGCGTGGACGTTGTCTGCGTGAAAACTGCATGCGGGCGGCCTCAGCGACGTGCGCCCGCGCGGGCCATTTCCATCAGCGACAGGCGTTGCACGCCGGCGGCCGAGAGCGCGTCGAGTATGCGCACCGCATCCTGCAGTTTGACCTGTTCCGCCGGGCGGACCAGCACGCGCCGATCCGGTGCGTCGGCAAGCGCGATGCGTACGCGCTGTACGAGTTCGTCCATGCCCACATAGCGGCCTGCAAAGCGAATGCCGTCGAGACGCACATCCACGAGCAGAGCCCCTTCGACCGACGGGGCGCCGCTGCCTTCGGCCGGTGCGTCGAGCACGATCGAGTGCAGATCGAGAAAGCTCGACGCGAGCATGAAGAACAGCAGCAGAATGAAGACGACGTCGATCAGCGGCGTGAGGCTGATCAGCGAACGTCGCCGTCCGGTTCGCGCGCTGTCGCTAAACGAACGGGGTGTCGTGGCCGTGTTCGTCGTCATCGTCGCTCAGCGATACGTTGGACGTGCGGGCGAGATCGACCGTGAATACGCGGGTGACCACGCTGTCCATCTCGTGGGCGCAGCGATCGATGGCCCGCTCCAGCCAGTTCAGGGCCACGATCACCGGCATCGCGACCGCCAGCCCGATGGCGGTGGTGAGCAGCGCCTGCCAGATGCCGCCGGACAGCACCGCCGGGTCCACCTGGCTGCCGGCCTGTTCGAGATCGCGAAAGGCCTCGATCATGCCGAGCACGGTGCCCAGCAGGCCGAGCAGCGGCGCGAGCGAGGCGATCACTTCGAGCGGGCGCAGATGGCTGCGCAGCGATTCGAGCATGTCGCCGCCGTATTGCATGATCTCCTCACGCAGTACGGGCTCGGGCACGTCCGGACGATCGCGCAGCTGAATGGCGCGCGCGAGGGTGCGTGCGGCCGGGTTCGGCGAGCGCCGGGCACTCGCGGCCGCCGCGGTGGCGTTGCCGCTGCGATAGATCTTGAGCGCGGCGCGGGCCGTGCGGCGATCGTTGATGCGTACACGGCGAAACTGCAGCAGCTTGGCCAGCACGATGGTGATCGCGACCAGCGACATGAGCAGCAGCAGCATCACCACCGGACCGCCGAGCGTGAGCATGTCGCGGGCGCCGTTCATGGCCTGCATAAACTGGTTCACGCCGATACTCCTCGCATTCTCGAACTCCGGCCGGTCTGGATGGACAGGGCTGCTTGCATGTTCCGGCTACTTGATGAAGGGCACGTTCCCGCGCTGGGAAACCGACAGCAACGACAGGCAGTCGTCGCGCGCGCCGCTGTCGTCACGGCATTCGATGACGTCATTGAGCAGCAGCTGGCCGATATCCTGGCAGGCCAGGTTCTTGATATCGAAGACCTTGATGCTGGTCTTGTTCTTCGGCATCGGCCCGATCTGCACGGCCAGCCGGCGGGCCACGATGCCGTCGTTGTCGAACATGACCACATCGAGCTGCACCGCGTCGAAGCGCGCATCGGTCAGATTCTGGGTGACGAGATAGGCGCGGCAGGCGCCGTCGACCGGCTCGAGCTTGTTGAGCTCCACCTCGATGCCGCCGGCCTGGGCTAAGGCGCTGGAACTCGCGATCAGGGCGATGGCAGCAATCAATGCACGTATGAGCATGGCGGTATCCCGAAAATGATGATCGGCCACGAGCAGCGCCGGTCAGGCGAAGCCTGCGCGCCGAGCGACCGCGCCGCTGTGCGTCCGAAGCCCCGCAGCGGCCACCGGCATGTGTGGCTTGTTGTTTTTTAAATCATTGCCAGTATTGCTGTCAGTCCACGCTGGCGCAACCATGAACCCGCGATATCGACAGCTGCCCGGCACGTCTGCAGACTGCTGGCTGTTGCATTGATCAGGAGCGACTCTTGACCGTTTTCTCGCAGATGGCGGCCGCGGGCCACGAACAGGTATGTCATGTCGCGGACGCCGATACCGGACTTCGCGCCATCGTGGCCGTGCATTCCACCGCACTGGGCCCGGGTCTGGGCGGTGTGCGCATACGTGAATATGCCGATGAGCAGGCCGCGCTCGTCGACGTGCTGCGCCTGTCGGAAGCCATGAGTTACAAGGCCGCCTGTGCGGGGTTGCGCTGCGGCGGGGCCAAGGCCGTGGTGCTCGGCCCGTTCCCGCGCGACCGTGAAGCGGCCATGCATGCGCTGGGCCGCGCGGTCGACGGCTTGTCGGGCCGCTACGTGGCGACCGAGGACATGGGCATGACCGAAGCCGACATCGCATTGCTCAACGAAGTGACGCCGCATGCCGTGGGTCGCAGCCTGGAAGCCGGCGGTTCGGGCGACCCCTCACCGCACACGGCCGATGGCGTGATCGCGGGCATGCGCGCGTCCCTGCGCGCTGCGGGCCGCACGGTCGATTTCCAGGGCCTGCGGGTCGCGGTGCAGGGCTGCGGCAATGTCGGGTTCGGCGTGATCGAACGTCTCCTGGCGGCGGGCGCCACGGTGATCGCATCAGATGTCAGCCAGCAGGCCCGCGAACGCGCAGCCGGCGCCGGCGCGCAGATCGTCGACAACGATCGGATTCACGCCGAGTCGGCCGATATCTTCGCGCCCTGTGGTATCGGCGCGATCCTGAACGCGGGCAGCATTGCCGAGCTCGGCTGCGCGATCGTCGCCGGCGGAGCGAATAACCAGCTTGCCGAGGCCGAGGATGGCGAACGCCTGGCCGCGCGGGGCATCGTTTACGCGCCGGATTTCGTCATCAACGCGGGCGGGCTGATCAACGTCAGCGACGAATTGGACAGCGAAGGCTACAACGCGGAACGGGTGCGTTTTCGGGTGGCGTCCATCGAGAGCACGCTCGACGAAGTGTTCGCGCAGGCGAGCGCGCAGGGCGAAACCACCGAGCGTGTCGCCATGGCCATGGCCAAGACGCGTATTGAGGCCGGATCGAGATAAATCGGGTAAGTTTCTGACGAAAAAGAGCCGCGCCCCCGGGGCGCGGCTTCAGTTGGTCGAGGCGGCCGTGATCAGGCGGCGTTGTCCCAGTCGGGGGCGAACGATGGGTTGATGATGCGCCCATCGCTGGCGTGCAGCGCCGAGATCTCGCGCATTTCCTCTTCGGTCAGCTCGAAATTCGAAGATTTCGAAGTTGTTGGCGACATGCGCCTTGTTCGAGGAGCGCGGAATGGCGATCACGTCATCGTGCTGGATCAGCCAGCGCAGCGCGACCTGGCCGCCGTTCTTGCCGTGGGCCTTGCCGATTCGCTCCAGCGTCGGCTCCTTGAACACGCGACCCTGGGCGAGCGGGCAGTAGGCGGTCAGTGCCATGTCGTGTTCGGCCAGCTTGTCGAGCACCGGCTGCTGGCTGATATAGGGGTGATACTCCACCTGGTTGGTCGCCAGCGGCGCGCCGGTTTGCGCCGCAGCCTCGTCGATCAGGCGGGTGGTGAAGTTGCTGATGCCGATATTGCGGGCCAGGCCCTGTTCGCGCACGTCGTTGAGCGCGCCCAGCGTTTCCTTGAGCGAGATGTCCGGGTTGGGCCAGTGCAGCAGCAGCAGGTCGACATAGTCCGTGTCGAGTTTCTCGAGGCTCTCGCGGACCGAAGCCTGCAGATCACCATCGGCGAACCGGTCGGTCCAGACCTTGGTCGTGACGAAAATGTCTTCGCGGGCCACGCCCGACTGCTTCAGGCCGCGCCCGACCGCTTCCTCGTTCTTGTACATCTGGGCGGTGTCGATATGCCGATAACCCACCTCGAGCGCATGGGCGACCATCGATTCCGCCTCGGCGGGCTCCAGCTCAAACGTGCCGAAGCCGAGTGCCGGTATCTTTGCGCCATTCGCATTGATGTGTTGCATCGACAACTCCTGTTCGTGCGTTTCCACTTAGGTAAGGTTTGTTACTCATGCATTCAATCGAGATCGGCGGTATGCACAACACCTTGTCCCATCGGGCAAAAGCGTGACGGGACGCCTCGCACGCGCCTTCAAGCTCGAAGCCGGCGAGTTCGTCCCTGTCGCCTGGTCGTTCGGCTATTTCTTCTGTCTGCTGTGCGGCTACTACATCCTGCGCCCGCTGCGCGACGAGATGGGTATCCAGGGCGGGGTGGATGCGCTGGCCTGGGTTTTCTCGGCCACTTTCGTTGTCATGCTCGCGGTCGTGCCCCTGTTCGGCTGGGCGGTGGCGCGGTTCTCGCGCCGCGGCGTCGTGATCGCGAGCTACGGCTTCTTCGTCGTCAATCTGCTGCTGTTCTTCGTGCTGCTGCGCGCCGAGATCGCGCCGGCATGGACCGCACGCGCATTCTTCGTGTGGGTGAGCGTATTCAACCTGTTCGTCATCTCGCTGTTCTGGAGCGTGATGAACGACGTGTTCGACAAGCACCAGGCCCTGCGCCTGTTCGGGCTGATCGCCGCCGGCGGCAGCCTGGGGGCGATCGCGGGGCCGGGCCTGACCACGCTGCTGGTGGAACGGCTGGGCCCGATCAACCTGCTGCCGCTATCGGCGGCGTTGCTGATCGCTGCCGTGGTCTGCGCACTGCAGGTCATGCAGCGGGCCGGGGCCGCCTCCGGTGCGCCACCGACGGCCAGGGTACGCAGCGAAAGCGTCTGGGCCGGGGCGACCCATGTGGCGCGTTCGCCGTATCTGCTCGGTATCTGCGTGTTCATCGTTTTCTATTCGGCGTTGTCGACCTTCCTCTATTTCGAGCAGGCGCGCATCGTCGAAGACGCGTTCGAGAGCAGCGCCCAGCGCACGCAGGTGTTCGCGGTCATGGATCTGGCCACGAACACGCTCACGCTCGCGCTGCAGTTCTTCGCCACCGCGCGCCTGGTGACCTGGCTCGGCCTGCCGGTGGCGCTCGCCATGATTCCGGTCGCCGTCGGCGCCGGCTTCGGCGCGCTCGGGCTGGCGCCGACACTTGCGGTGCTCGTGGTGTTTCAGGTCGTGCGCCGGGCCGGCAATTACGCGATCACCAAACCCGCGCGCGAGATGCTGTTCTCGGTCGTCAGCGCCGAGGACAAGTACAAGGCGAAGAATTTCATCGATACCGTGGTCTATCGTGGTGGCGACGCCGCCAGCGGCTGGCTTTTCACCGGGCTCTCGGCGATCGGCCTGGGCCTGTCGGCGCTGGCGTTCGCGGCCGTGCCCCTGGCCGCGATCTGGGCCGGTGTCGGTATCGCGCTCGGCCGCGCGCGGCGCGATCGGGCCCGACAGGACGAAGACCGCGCGTTCACAACGCCCAACCAGAGAGGACGTCAGACATGAACCGATCCGACTCGATACTCGACAAGCCGTTGACCCGCCGACGGGTGCTCGGCACCGGCGTGGCCGGCGCGGGGCTGGCGATGCTGCCCTGCCAGGCCGCGCTCGCGGCGGAGATGGACCCGCAAGCCGCCGACAAGGCCATGATCAAGCGCGCGATCCCGGTCAGCGGCGAGAAGGTGCCGGCGATGGGCATGGGCTCGTCCGGCTCCTACGAGCGCCTGTCGTCCAGCAGTGCCGAGGAGCTACGCACGGTGATGGAGGAGTTCGTCGCCATGGGCGGCACGCTGGTCGATACCTCGCCGTCCTACGGCAATGCCGAGACCAATATCGGCAACATCGCGCGCGAGACCGGCGTGCGCGAGCAGCTGTTCATGGCCACGAAGGTGCGCAAGACCAGCCGCGAGGCCACGCTCGATCAGTTCCGCGCTTCGATCGATGCGCTCGGCGAGCCGATCGACCTGCTCCAGATTCACAACTTCATCGGTCTGGACAACCAGTGGGCCACGCTCAAGCAGCTCAAGGAAGAAGGGCGGGTGCGCTACATCGGCATTACCCACTACCTGACCAGCGCCTTCGATGAGCTCGAACACCAGATGGCGACCAAGGAACTGGATTTCGTGCAGTTCAACTACTCGATCATGACGCCGGATGCCGAGGAGCGCTTGTTGCCGATGGCGGCCGATCACGGCATTGCGGTGCTCGTGAACCGCGCTTTCAACGACGGCCGCATCTTCAGCGAAACCAAGGGCCAGGCGCTGCCGGAATACGCCAAGGAATTCGATTGCTTTTCCTGGGCGCAGTTTGCGCTGAAATATGTGCTCGCCAACGAGACCGTCACGTCGGTGATTCCTGCCACCAGCGATCCGGAACATCTGCGCGACAACATGCACGCCGGCTACGGCAAACTGCCGGATGCCGGCCAGCGCAAGCGCATGCGCGAGACGATTGCCGCGTTGTAGGTCCCGGCCTAATAAAAAGCCCGCGCCCGGCGGTTGCCGGGCGCGGGCGTGAGGGCCGCGTAACCTTGCCGACTCAGGCCGCGTTTTCGAAACGCAGCGTGGTGTCGTCGCCGAGGTCGACCTTCACCGTATCGCCAGCGGCGAATTCACCGGCGAGTATGCGCTTGGCCAGCGGGTTTTCCACCAGCGTCTGGATCGAGCGCTTGAGCGGACGCGCACCGTAGACCGGATCGAAACCGGCCTCGGCCAGCTTGTCGAGCGCGGCATCGCTGATCTCGAGCGTGAGTTCGCGCTCGGCCAGGCGTGCGTGCAGTTCGCGCATCTGAATCCGCGCGATGGAGCGGATCTCGGTCTGCGCCAGCGGATGAAAGACCACCGATTCGTCGATCCGGTTGATGAACTCGGGCCGAAACTGACTCGCCACGACCTCCATCACCGACTCGCGCATGGTCTGGTAGTTCTCCTCGCCGGCCAGTTCCTGGATCAGCTGGCTGCCCAGGTTCGACGTCATCACGATCACGGTGTTGCGAAAATCCACCGTGCGCCCGTGACCGTCGGTGAGTCGCCCGTCGTCGAGCACCTGCAGCAGGATGTTGAATACATCGCCGTGCGCCTTCTCGACCTCGTCGAGCAGGATCACCGAATAGGGCTTGCGACGCACGGCCTCGGTCAGATAACCGCCCTGTTCGTAGCCGACATAGCCGGGCGGGGCGCCGATCAGCCGCGCCACCGAATGGCGCTCCATGAACTCGGACATGTCGATACGCACCATGGCCTCTTCGGTGTCGAACAGGAAGGTGGCGATCGCCTTGCACAGCTCGGTCTTGCCCACGCCGGTGGGGCCGAGGAACAGGAACGAGCCGATCGGACGTGCCGGATCGGACAGGCCCGAGCGCGAACGCCGGATCGCGTCCGACACGGCCGATACCGCCTCGTTCTGGCCGATCACGCGCTCGTGCAGCGAATCCTCCATGCGCAGCAGCTTCTCGCGCTCGGACTCGAGCATGCGATTGACCGGAATGCCCGTCCAGCGCGACACGATCTCGGCGACTTCCTCGTCGGTCACGTTGTTGCGCAGCAGCTTGGTTTCGGCCGGCTTCTCCTCGGCCGCCTGCGCCTCGGCCAGCTCGCGCTCGAGCTGCGGGATACGCCCGTACTGCAATTCCGACATGCGATCGAGATCGCGGGCGCGCTGGGCCGCCTCGAGCTCCTTCTTGGCCTGCTCGAGTTCCTCGCGCTTGTTGGCCGCGCCGGTGACCGAGGCCTTTTCCGATTTCCAGATCTCTTCCAGATCCGAATATTCGCGCTCGAGCGCGGCGATCTCGTCGTCGAGTTTTTCCAGCCGTTGCTTTGAGCCCTCGTCGGACTCCTTGGACAGCGCCTGTTTCTCGATCTTGAGCTGGATGAGGCGCCGATCGAGACGGTCCAGTTCTTCCGGTTTGGAATCGATCTCGATACGGATCTTGGAGGCGGCCTCGTCGATCAGGTCGATCGCCTTGTCGGGCAGCTTGCGGTCGGTGATATAGCGCTGCGACAGCTTGGCCGCGGCGATGATCGCGCCGTCGGTAATGTCCACGCCGTGGTGGACCTCGTAGCGCTCCTTGAGCCCGCGCAGGATCGCAATGGTGTCTTCCACGTCCGGTTCGTCGACCAGCACCTTCTGGAAGCGGCGCTCCAGCGCGGCGTCCTTTTCGATGTTCTCGCGATATTCATTGAGCGTGGTCGCGCCGATGCAGTGCAGCTCGCCGCGCGCCAGCGCCGGCTTGAGCATGTTGCCGGCGTCCATCGAGCCTTCCGCCTTGCCGGCGCCCACGAGGGTATGGATCTCGTCGATGAACAGGATGATGCGGCCTTCCTGCTTGGACAGGTCGGAAAGCACGCCCTTGAGACGGTCCTCGAACTCGCCGCGATACTTCGCGCCGGCGATCATGCCGCCGAGATCGAGCACGAGCACACGCTTGTCGCGCAGCGACTCGGGCACCTCGCCGTTGATGATGCGCTGTGCCAGGCCTTCCACGATCGCGGTCTTGCCCACACCGGGGTCGCCCACGAGGGTGGGGTTGTTCTTGGTCCGACGCGAGAGCACCTGAATCACGCGGCGGATTTCCTCGTCGCGGCCGATCACCGGGTCGAGCTTGCCCTGTTCGGCGCGCTCGGTGAGGTCGATGGTGTACTTGTCGAGGGCGCCGCGCTGCTCCTCGGCGTTCGCGTCGTCCACGTTTTCGCCGCCGCGAATCTTGTCGATCTGTGCCGTTACGTTGTCGCGCGTGGCGCCGGCTTCCTTAAGGATCCGCCCGGCCTCGGACTTGTCCTCGAGCGTGGCGAGCACGAACAGTTCGCTGGAGACGAACGAGTCACCGCGCTTCTGCGCGAGCTTGTCGGACAGGTTGAGTACGCGCATCAGCGCCTGGCTGGCACCGACATCGCCGGTGGCCTGGCCCACGGTCGGCAGGTTGTCGAGCGCCTTGAGCAGGCGATTGCGGATATCGCGCACGTCCAGGCCCGCGCCGTCGAGCAGCGGGCGTACGGTGCCGCCTTCCGTATCGAGGAGGGCGAGCAGGACGTGCAGCGGCTGGATTTCATTGTGGTCACGGCCGACGGCCAGGCTCTGGGCCTCGCCGAGTGCGGCCTGCAGCTTGCTGGTGAGTTTGTCCATTCTCATCGGGTCGTTCCTTTGGCTGTGGTCACGCGCCGCTTGGGGCATGCGTCGTCGCTATGCCCTTGTTTATAGGTGCTGCCGCAAACAATTCAACCATCGTTTGAAAGATATTTTCCGGCGTTCGCGTTTGCCGCTGATACCCGAAGACGATAACCGCGCTGATATACTCGCGCGAGCGCCGAATCCGGCCTGCGACGATTTGTTTTCACCGGGGTTTTAATGACCAAGGCCTACAACGACGCTGAGTTCATGCTCAGCGAAGAGGCGCGCCCGTTGCGCCTGCTGTCCGAATATCTCGAACCCAGAACCCGGCTGGCTGAACTCAATGTCCACCGTGCGCTCATTTTCTGGGGCTCGGCGCGTCTGCGCCCGCGCGAGGACGACCCGGTCGACGAAGCCGTGGATTTCTACGCCCAGGCGCGAGAGCTCGCCGCGCGCATGACCCGCTGGACGATGGAGACACACGCCGCCGATGAGCATTACTATGTCTGTACCGGCGGGGGGCCGGGCATCATGGAGGCGGCCAATCGCGGCGCGGCGGACGTCAATCGCGAATTGTCGATGGGCTACAATATCGAGCTGCCGCATGAGCAGGGGTCGAACGCGTATATCAGCGATGCGCTGAACTTCGAGTTCCACTACTTCTTCATGCGAAAGTTCTGGTTCATGAACGTCGCCAAGGCGTTGATCATCTTTCCGGGCGGCTTCGGCACCATGGACGAGCTGTTCGAGATGCTCACGCTGATACAGACGGGCAAACAACCGCGAATTCCGGTAGTACTCTATGGCAAGGACTTCTGGGACCGACTCATCAACTTCGATGTTTTCGTGGAATTGGGGCTGATAGCAGAGCGCGACATCGACCTGTTCTACCGAGCGGATTCGGTCGATGACGCATTTGATTTCCTCACCGATGCGCTTGCGCAAGATACGGTGACCGCACAAAGCCGGCACGGCTGACTGTCATGGCTAACGGATCATTCAAGAAACAAGGCAGCGCTAAGGGCGGCGCAAACCCCAGCGCGCGACTGCTGGTCGCCGGCTGGATCGGCAGCATGGTTCTGGTGGCATTGCTCACGGTGATGCTCACCTACGAGTTTTCGGACGAGGACACCGGCGCCGGCGATGCCGGAAAGCCCGAGGCGGGCCAAGTTGTCCAGTCCGGTCAGGATGACGACGGCGTCGTCGAGTCCT
>MDSW01184903.1_pt1 | contig 10772 bp, 13 predicted proteins | sample 811171 | NCBI WGS metagenome assembly MDSW01 (sample SAMN05326641, study PRJNA326480) | marine metagenome | isolation source: seawater | place: Atlantic Ocean: North West | collected 2012 | reverse complement strand
TTTTTTTTCTTTATTAATTCTACGTAAGAATGCATACCAAATTATTTGTGTAAAATATGCAAAGGCATTAGGTTTGCCTGTACGAGTCGTAGCATTAATGTTATAATTTTCAATAGCTCTTAAACAGTTTTCAACTGCGTCCATAACCATTTCTTCACGATAAGTGTATCTAATAAAATTAGACTTGTGTGATAAGTTTTCTGCTATCTTTAAAAAACACATAGCAATATAGTCTGGAACTACTGGTAATCTCTGATCATTCTTTTTAGCTTCTTGCACTTGTTTTACATATTCAACAACAGCAAGAGAAAACTCAGAGTTATTTACGTAATGTATGTTTTTGCTTTTCTTTTTTGCCATAATATATTCCAATTGATTAATACTATTCTACCATATAAATGATTGAATGTAAACTACTTTTTTTTAAAAAAATATGAAAAAAATGTGTTTTAGGGGTTTACTTCTCGCACAGCTGTGGTATAATATTAAAGTGGTTTTGGAGATGGGGATATAGTAGTTTTAGTGTAACTTATCACGATCAAACAAAGGGACTACGTTACTTTCTTCGTCATCATCGATAGCTTCTTCATTGAATTCATCATACATTTGATCATACTTAGCTATATATTCCGTCTCTTCAGCCTCTCTATAAGAGTCTCTAATTGCTTTACATGCATGTCTATATTGTTTTAGCATTTTACTGTCAGGAATGCATATTCCTATAGTGTGAAATGCATTGATAGATATGGGATCATTTACGTCTTCTTTCATCATCATCCAAGGTTTAAATGAATAGTATACGGCTCTTGGTGAAAGATCCATACTTACAACTCTTAAACATTTTCTTGCAATAATTTCATCGCCTTCTTGAGCCATTACTTCACAAATAATCTCATCGCCGTTACTCATCATCATTTGCTTAAAGTTTCTTTTCATATTTTTACCTTATAGACGTTATATTTAAACTTTTCGTTTTTATATATTTTAAGCCTTTCATCAGCATGTAAAAGTGCATAATTCTTTCTACTCTTATGCTGCATGTCATCAGCTATATCGTATAACTGTGTTTCTCTACCATCATCAGATTTTCTGAGGCCTCTACCGATTGATTGCAGGACTTTGATTTGAGACTTACTTGGGCTAGCGAATATAATATTATGAAGATTACGAATGTTAATACCGGTGCTGAACGTTCCCAAGGAAGCGACAATGATCGCATTTTTTTGCCCTTCAGTTATTTTTCTTATAGCCTCTCTGTCTGCTGCATCAGTGTTACCTGAAACAAAGAATACCTTTCTATTTATATCTGCTTTACTATCAATCATATCAAATAATATCTTACCATGTTTTTCCACAAATTGAAATAGCACTAACGTATTTCCTTTTTGGTCTATAGCAAGATTGCGTATAAAGTTATTTCTTTTTTCACTTCTTACAATAAAATCTATTTCGTCTCTATAATTTTTATTAGCGTTGTCTTTCTTAGTTTGTTCATCATAATTTAAGACTATCATTAGAATTTGTAATGGTGCTAGTGTTTCATTATCTTGTAAAGTTCTAGTGGTTGTAACTTTAAACACCTTCCCAAAAAGTCCCTCAAGTACCAATTGGTGAGTCTGAGTTCCATCGAGAGTGCCAGTAGTTCCAAACCTATAGGATGCATTACGTGCTTTATTCATAATTGAAGTTAATGATTTAGATTTAAAACCATGACACTCATCTCCAAAAACTATACCAAATTGCTCGAACCATGTAAATGGTAATTTATAAATTGATTGCCAAGTACTAATAAAAATTCTTTCTTGAATATTTGTTTTTGGCTGTCCTGAGTATATAACATGGCATTCTTCATTTGCAATAAATGATTGATCTAAAGAAGAGTAGTCTTCAAAATCAGAAAACATTTGACGAACAAGCGAGGTAGTAGGAACAATGATTAGAACTTTTTGATCGTAATGTTCTAAGAACCATCTCATTATGACATATATTATAAGTGATTTACCAGAACCAGTTGGAGAAAGTAATATAGCTCTTTTTCTTTTTATTCCTTCGCATATAGCATCGAACTGATAATCTCTTACTTCTATCTTTTCTCCTCTACTGTGTAAATCTAAACTTTCAATAAACGACATTACTTCTTTAGGATCTACGGTGTTAACATAGTTCGGCAATCCATAAGAACTATTTTCGTATTCAATTAAATAATCACGTTTCTTACAAAAATCTTCTACGTACGGTAATAACCCAACTGGAAGTTCTCTCGTTTGTTGATTAAACAATCTAATCTTTCCATCCCATACTCTATTACGAAAAGCTGGCATGAACTTATAACCTGGCACAAAGAAAGAAAAGAAATCAGAAAGTTCAGCCCCTATACCCCAGTCACACCCTACTAGCATATTACTTTCATTTTTCTTTTGTAAAACTAGTTTATCTACCATGTACGTTTATAATACCACCATACATTATCAGTTGCATAATTCATATCACTAAATCCAATATCTCTTTGAATCTGCAAATTTGTTGGAATTTCTTGAATAAATTTTTGAATACTTGGATAGTCAGAATCATGCCCAGAAACTAAGCCATTAGGTTTTACTTTTTTTGACCAGTTGAGAGTATCTTTTTTTACTCCTTCATACGTATGATCTGCATCTATAAAAACAAAATCCAGTGATTCATCTTCAAACATATCAAGGCAAGTGTGCGTGTATGACCTAATTAAAAAAGCTCTATGCGAAACGTTGTGTTCATCTATCCATCTCTTTAAAGAATGATAGTTTGAACTAGGTTCTGTTCCTTCTAATGGTTCTTCTGTTAGTCTAATATTTTTATCAGAAAACCAACCATCAACACCATATAAAATAAGTTCTTGAGATTTTTCTATTAAGTGCTTAAAAGTTTTACCTGCTTGAACACCTACTTCAACACCAATACTATAATTATTTTCTTTTATCTTTTCTTCTAAAAAACGAGCTCGCCTAACCACCATTTTCAAATTGCTTCCACTTAATTATATTGCCTATGGTCTGATGTCTCCAACGAAGTGTTTCAACTATTTCTTGAAGAGTTTCGACCAAAGTCTTGTAGTACGTAATTTTTTCTTCACTTTTTTGTATGTCTTTATCAGAATCGTAATAGTAATCCATGTCACCTTTCATCACCTTCAAGCCGTCAAATGGATCATAGTCCCAACCTCTAACTTCTATTTCTTCTTGAGACATCTTACCATTATAGTAAAGCCACTTGTCTTTTAACAAGGTTTTTTGATCCATTTGAGATTTTTTATATTGAAGCTTTGCGACTGATAGTAACTGCAGATATTTAGCGTGTAGCTTGGCCGTATCCATTGAGGACTTATCTAGTTTACTACCATTTATAACACTATCTTCTTTCCATTCTGTAAGAATATTTTCAATGTTTAGCATAATTTATTGTATGTCACCTTTCTCAACGTGTAAACAAGCCACACTTTCATTTTGGCCTGTAACTAAAACTGCAGCTTTGCTTAATGCTTCAGTGCACTTTTTTTCTGTATCAAATGTTCCAAGATGATAGTGTCTTATATCTTGTGCAGATGCTAATTGCATCCATAATAATATCCACATGTTTATACCTTTACATGTAAGTTGCTGAATGTAGGATTATCTAATTTATCTAGTTCCAATTTTAATTTGTCAATACCTTTTACGTTATAGTATTTATCTGCTTTCATTTTACCCTCTTCTTTTAATGGCTCGAAATCCCAAACATTGTAAAATAGCCATCTAAATGTCATGTGCAAAATTGTGTTATTATTTAAAGATCCAAACAGATCTTCATAAGAAACAGAAGCATATCTACACCCAGCTGTTCTCAAGGTAGCCCAAACCTCAGCGTTGTTCTTATTAACTAATTTTTGTTTATCAATAAGATTATTAATTTGTTTAGTATTAAGATTTAAATTAAACTTATTCTTATTTAATTTTTTTACTGCAGGTGCTACACTAGGATCATCTAAAGGCGAATATATTTCAGTAGATAAACTAAAATGTAAAGATTTACAACGATCTAAAGATTTTCTTCTATATAAAAGTAAAGTGCTATAATGATAATAATTTATATACTTTATAATTAATTTACATATTTCTATAGGAGTATACTCTGTCATCACCTTAAACGTAGGTCTATATGCCATAAGAGTTTTTATAAAAATTTCAACTTTATCTAAAGCTTTTTTAGGATTTTTTTGTTTTTCTTTTTGATACACTTGAATAGGATGACCATACATACCATTCCATTCATCTATTATCTCATTATCAAAACCGTCTTCTCTTACTACATAACCAAGGTTTGTCACTGCTTGATTTAAACCATCATAGTCAGTGTATTTCTTATGCTCTTGCCAAAACCATCGATGCAATCTGGAACTACCAGTTCTTTGATTTGTAAAAATTACGAGCGATCTATATTTTCTTACTACACTAGTAACTTCACTTAATTCACCTGGTTCACGATCTTCAATAATAATTTTTTTATTCATAATATGTCTCTTATATTATCTCAAAATAGCTCGTCCTAAAAGTTACGGGAAAAATTAAAGGTTGCGCATCAGTAACATTAGATTGCAGCGTAAACGATCCTACAGAAGTAGGTACGCAATCTACGTACTTAACTTTCTTACTTATATTGTTGTGGCTTGTAAGAATGCTTATAGTTATGTCAGATTCAGGAATATAATTTTCATCTAGATTACCTAACTTTTGTTTGTAGTTAGTTTGAACCGTGGTGTTTAGCCAGTTGAACATTTCTATATATGATTGCATATCTTCATCAATCAATACATCTATAGACAATTCATCTACATTTAATGTGTCACCAGGAACAGATAAGTTACCTAATCTTGGAACTGGTAAAGTTGGTGTAGTAACGTTTATGCCTGGATGATTTACGACATTCGCGTAAAATTCTAGATTCTTAAATCTTTTTCTATCAATTCTTACATGAAAGTTTACCGGCTTTAAGAAATTGAAATTCGTTAAAGGATTGGATTCTTCCATAAGATTGATGTTTGAGTTTACTGCCATAGCACATACCTTTATTATACGATATTATTTATAACGAAATAAGGGCCGCCGAAGCGACCCTTGTGGAGGTATTATTTTCCGTTAAGCTTATGCGCCTAAGATATTGTCGACGCGGAAAATTCTGTAGTATTGGTTTGTTTTCGCTGTTGCAAGACCATCTGATGGTGTTGAACCTACGAATGGGTTTGAAGCCATACCGTAACGAGTTTTGAAACCAATTTTTGGCTGGAATGTATCTTCCCCAACCGCACGTACCATTGTTAATGGAACGTATGGGCAGTAGAATACACCTGCGTCATATGGGTTAGTACCCTTATAACCTACAGTGATGTAATCTGTTGTTGCATATGGGTCAATGTACACTCGAGTACGACCGTTTAGTACACCGGCAAATGTGTTACCTGTGTCGTCCACGTTCAATTGTGTGTTCATTGCTGGAGCGTAATCCAACATACCTGTTGCAGATAGAGCAGAAGCTACATCTGAAGAGGTGATGATGAAGTTACCACGACCACGTCTTGTTTCTTTTGCGATTGTGTTAGCTTCACGCTCTAGTTGTACGATCAAGCCTTTGAACTTCTCAACTGACCAGCGGCCGTCTGCATCTGTTTGCAAGTCGAAGATACCGTTAACAGCTGTGTTAGTTGTTAAAGCACCTGTTTTAGCTTGTGAGTTGATTGTACGAATTACTTCGCGGTTGATTTCAGCTAGAATCTCAGTTGACAAGATGTTTGCCAATTCTGATTCTGCATCAAGACCATGAATTGCTTTCAAGTCTTGTGCTAGTTCTAAGCTGTACTCTGCTTTCAACGCACGTGACTTCGCAGTCACAGTTGCTTTTTCAATGGTGAAACCCATTTCGTTGAAAGATGAAGCAGGACCACCACCTGAAGATCCAAGACCTTCAGCGTTGTTTGTATCCATACCTGCACCGCTTAGTGCTGTTACACGATCATCGTCAGCAGATGAGTCTGAGTCTGTCGCGCCTGATAGACCAGAACCATCAGAAGGCTGAGAACCAGACGGTGTAGCTGAGTCGCCAGACCACTTAGTATCAGCTTCGTTATACAATGCTTCTGTTGAGCCTGTAGCGCCTGTACCATAGCGTGACTTCATTGCGAAGATCAAGCCTGTTGGACCAGACATTGGTTGAACACCAGCAACATCGTATGCCATCATGTTTGGCATTGCACGACGTACAAGTGAGATTAGAATTGGATTCCAGTTAGCAGCAGATGATGTGCTGTTGCCAGGAACTGCTTCTGAAATCATTTGCTCTTCTTTAAGAGCTTTCTCTTGGTTTTCCAAGACAACAGCAGTCACCGCTTTACGGTGTGAATCTTTAATAGATCCTGCTGATTCTTCGTTCAACACTGGAGCCCATTTCTCCATTAGAACGTTTGCGTTAGTATTATTTTCCATTTGATAGGATTCCCTTATTTAGATGTTTTGCGAATAGCAGTTAGGTATTGCGCCATTGATTCGTTAACTTCAACTGCATCAGCTTCTGAATCTTCTTCAGTGTCTTCTGATACAACTGACTCAACAGTATCGGCTTTGAAGTATGATTCTTTCAGAGTTTCAATCTTAGCTAAAAACTCTTCAGGACCTTCAAATTCTACACTTTCTGCAAGTGATTCGAGCTTAGCAACTTGAGTTTCTGCTAAATCTTTTGAAGCTTCGCGAAGAATATCTTTACGTACAAGCTCTGTTAAAGCTTCTTTCATAGAGATATTTTTCTCTGTAGTTTCATTTAGCTTTTCTTCAAGTTCCTTAACTTCGTCTGCTAGGCCATCAACTAGGTCTACTTTTGACTCTGGTACTTCGATATAAGACTCAGTGAATAGATCTTTCAAGCTATTCATGAAGCCTTCAGCAATCTCAGCTCTTAAACCAGATTGGATAGCAAGTTTATTTTCTTCCATCCAATTTTCAACTACGTAGGCTAGATAGTTGTCGACTTTTTCTACGAGATCTTCTTTAGTAGTTTTGATCTCTTCTGCCAAATCCTCTGCATATTGCTCTTCAAGACGAGCAACTTCTTCAGCAACTTTAGAACCAATTGCTGCTTCAAAGATAAGCGCGGCTTTGTCTTTAAAACCTTCTGAAAGAGTTGCCTCTTCAGAAACAAGTGCTTCTAAATCGTCTGAAAAATCATAAGATTCTTTTGGCTGTGCACCAGCATCTTTCACTGCCGGTTTTGCAGATCCACCCATTGGTGCAGGTTCATCTTTCGCATCTTTATCGCCTTTACGCTTAGCAGCTTTTTTACCAGCCGCTTCAGCAGACTTTACCGATGCTACAGATTGTGTTTCTGCATTTTTAGGATCGTGAGCTTCATCAACGATTTCCTCGTTTTCATTGAGCTCAACATCCTGTTCTTCGATTTGATCAGTCATGCTTGACTCCTTATTTGTTTTTCAGTAACGAGAGGAAATTCTTAAACTCACGAACCTGTGTCTCATAGAGATCAGGACGCGGTGCAGTTTTAATTTCAGTCTCCATTCTTTCAATTTCTCGAGCTTCTATAACGCCGTTATTCCAAACCCATTCTACACCTTCCATAATCCCATTAACAAAAGCTTCAGGTGCTGATGGATCTTGCACAATATCTACTGTGTTAAGAATAAAGTCGTCTTTGACGTACATTGCGCCGTTACGTTGTTCGAGACTTCCCATACCACGAGTTGAAACGCCTAATTGAACACCACCATCTAGTAATCCTTTTACGATTTTACCGTTAGGTGTATCGAGAATAAGCGCTTTTCCCATTACGTTATTACCTTCCCAATTCATTTCGGTAATACGATGAGATACTTTATCTAAGTTAACGGTTGGTCCGTCAGGATGATTTAACTCACCAACCGCTCTCTTAGTATTAACTTGTTCCGCAACGTACTTATCAACAGCCGATTCCATAATTGGCTTTGGATATACACGTCCGTTACGATTTTTGCCTTCAGCCTGTGCAAAAACTCCTTCAATTACATAAGACTTCTCACCGTTTTCTTTTGCTTCGGTGATAACACTTAACTCTTGATCTAAGTACTCTGCAATCAGCTTCATGCTTTTATCCCTTATATTGTTTGACGAACTCCGCCGCCATTTTTTCAGCCTCTTTTTGAGAGGTATACGTGTCTAGCTTATCGCCATCTACATAGGCAATAAACTTATTAGATTTCTTTTCTATCTTAACAGGAACCCTGTTAATCTTTTTATTATATACTGTTTTTTCACGAATATCTTTAAACTGTTTCATCTTCGAGTTCTAACTCTTCTTCAGAACTAATGTCAGTCGCCTCATCTTCTTGAGGTTCATGATCTTCTAGATCTTCTACGTCTGACATTTCAATTTCATCGTCAAGGTCAGTTATCTCTACATCTTCTAAATCTTCATCACTAATTACTTCATCTGCTGCAGCTTCTAAATCTTCATCAGAAATATCTTCATCATCAATCTCTTCTACATCGTTGAAAATTTGACCAGCCATAGCTACTTTCTCGGCGTCTAATGCCGCATCAACTTTTTGACTCATTAATTCAGCAAATATATTGTTTGACTGAACATGGTCCTTACTAATCATCGCATCAATAAAATTTTCAATATTGGCCATTTATTTCTCCTATTTGGAATTATTTATATAAATTAAAATTTTAACGAATTAAAAACTTCCACCAGATATAGCAGAATCTACATCTAGCACACCAGTTGTTTTTAACTGAAGTACATTTCTATCATCAGGAACATATGTTATATGGAATTCTCCTGTAGCGCTATCTTGCCCAATTTGCCAATTGGCCAAAGTTATTCTTTGTCCAAAAGATATACCTCCAGCAGAGTCTACACCAAAAACAATATCAGAGTCTGGTGGAAAAAAGTCTGAGTCTACTATGGGATCAGAATCTGAATCTTCGGGAGTGAAGGTTTGTCTAGTAAGAGTAACAGGAAAAAGCGTATCAAGAGAAATAAACTGACCATTTAAAAGGTTATTAATATCTCTTGAAGTTCCAGACTGTAAGCTTACTGTCTTACTTTCACCTTCATCTAAGTATACTCTAACACTATATTGATTAGATAAGTGATAGCCGTTGAAGTATGGAAACTTCGCAAACCAACCTCTTACTCTTGTAGCAATATCCGGTGGGTCTAAAATCATAGCTAAATCAATATAGCTAACATCATAATTAAAAGTTATAGTAGATGCTGATTTTACTGTTCCCGAAGCGCCGGTGCTAGCTTTATATCCGACGATGTCAGCCATAATTTAGTCCTGATCTTGTACTGGCATTGGGTCTGGCTCACTTGCTATTTGTTTTTCAATCTTCTTAACATCTTCTTCACTAAACTGTAAAACATGTTTCATTACGTACTCTTTTGAGAAGTACTCACCGACATACTGAGCCATTTGATCTAGTGTTTGAATCCTTTCTCTTAGAATCTCATTGTCTTTTAGTTCTGAAAAATGATTGTCTTGAGCATAATCTACAATGATATCATGCTTCCAAGAATTCCAATCATCTTCAGTAATAATGTTTTTCAGAAGAAGTTGCTTCTTTAATATTCCTAAGAATAATTGAGAAAACTTTCTTCTAATTCTATCTACAAACTTTTGAAACTTAATCTCATCTCTTGAAATTTCAGTTGTTCTTCCAAGATTAAATCCTGATTCTTGCTCTAATCTATTTACTGGTACGTTTAACGCACGATAAACTCTTTTTTGGAAGTAAATAATGTCTTCGATCTGACCAAGATTTTCACCACCTGGTAATGTAGAGATCTCAGTACCTCTTCCACCTTCTTTACGAGGAAGCCAAAAATCTTCCAGCATTGACATATGTTTTCTGTCATCTTTAATGTTACCAGTGCTAGCATCATAAACTAATTTGTTTCTATACTTAGCCATGATGTTTGTCATGTACTCTTCGGCTTTACCTTTTGGCAAATTGCCTACATCAATATAAAATATCCTACGCTCAGGCGCTCTAGCTAATCTGTAAATGACTAGCGAGTCTTCCATCATTCGTAATTGATTTACAGGTTTAATAGCTTTATGTAAATGTGAGACTACTTTTTTACGATTTTCATCTAAAAGCCCTGAAGTCACATAACTAACAGAGTCTCCTGTTATCTTAATTCCACTATTCTGTTGGCCAGGTTTTTCTTGATATATGTAATACTCATCAACCTTGTCTATAATTTTAGCACCAGTTTGAGGATCTTTTCGTGTTTTAACTTCTTTTACTTTACGGATCTTAGTCGCATCAATATATCTTGCTTCTTGTATGCCTGCTTTAGGGTTAGCCTCATTTACCACAAGGTGATGATAAAGCCTGCCATCTACGTACCATCTTCTAAACTGATCATGTCCATTATCATTAAAATCTAAAAGATTTAATACGTTATCAAACTCTTCTGTAATTTTATTCTTGATTCCTACTGGAGCTTTTACATTATCTAAGTTAATCTCTATTTGTTTATCGATACCACCTGTTACAATTGATTCGTTTACAATGTCTTCAATTGCCATATCCACTTCGGGATGCATAGAAATCCCTCTGTACTTCATGATTAATTGGTGGTTATCTTTTGCTTGGTCGCCATTAATATCTACATATTGTCCGTAGTGACCAGAGACAGAAGCCGTTACGTATCCAGCACCGTCCTCATCATTTTTAGGGACGATAGAAACTTTTTTCTTTTCTTCT
>MDSW01091004.1_pt1 | contig 10772 bp, 12 predicted proteins | sample 811171 | NCBI WGS metagenome assembly MDSW01 (sample SAMN05326641, study PRJNA326480) | marine metagenome | isolation source: seawater | place: Atlantic Ocean: North West | collected 2012 | reverse complement strand
TTGATAAAAACTATAAAAATTTAAATGCAGAAGAAATGATTGGTTCAACACCCTTACTTATAAAAAAAATTAACCAGCAAAAAAAAAAGAATATTGATAAGAAAATTAATACCCATGAGCTAGCTGATCATTTAAAGATTATAATAAAAAATTAAAATTTATAACTTTTAAAAAAACTTAAAATTAGGAAAATATTTTTTAATTAATCCAAGTTAATTAATAAACTATTAATATGTTATTGTTATTTATCTTTCTTATCTTTATAAATATTTATTTAGGTATAAAATAAATGAAAATATTAATTTTAGGAAATTCTAGTATTTTTCAAAGAAAAATTTACAAATCATTAATTAAATTTAAAAAACTCTCAATTGAAGTTGCATCAAAACGAAAATTAAAATTAAATTCAAAAATTAAAATTTACAATACATATAAAGATGCAATAGATCAAACGGAAGCAAAAATCGTTTATATTAGTTTAATAAATTCTGAGCATTTTAAATGGGCACTTTATTCTCTTAAAAATTTAAAACATGTGCTGATAGATAAACCATTTACAATAAATTTAAAACAAACAAAAACTCTTATCAAATTAGCAAATAAAAAAAAATTATTATTATCTGAAGCCGTTGTTTTTCACAAACATCAACAATTTCAAAAGTTATTTTCCATGATAAATTTAAAAAAAAAAACAAACATTATTGCAAGTTTTCATATACCTAAATTAAATAAAAATAATTTTAGAAATTATAAAAAATATGGAGGTGGATGTTTTCTAGATATGTCGCCTTATGCTGCATATTTGATTCATTTATTTTTAAGAAATAATAAATATGTAATAAACAAACTATATAGAAATAAAAATGTTAAAGATCTCAATGAATTTTTTTCTATAATTGTAAATTCAAGTAAAGTTAAAATATTTGCATCATTTAAATTTAATTCTGAATACAAAAATCAAATTATTGTTCAAAATAATTCAAAAAAATACTATATTGATTATGCTTTTTCACCACCAATAAATAAACCAGTAAGTATGAAAATATTTGATGAATTAAATAAAAAAGAATATAAGCTGTACTTCAAAAAACAAAATACTTTTGATGTTTATTTTTCTGAATTATTTGTTCTATTAAAGAAAAAAAAATATAATTTTTTTTACAATGAAATTGAAAAAATCTCAAAAATTAGAAAAAAAATCTGCTAAAATTTTTGTTTGGAGCTATCTTCCTGAGTATGAAAAACATAAAAAAAAAATATTAGCTCTTGTAGATAATGTTTTTAAATCGGGTAATTTAATATTATCGAATGAAGTAAGTGATTTTGAAAATCAATTTTCAAAATTTACAAATAATAAATATGGAATAGGAGTAAATAGTGGAACAGATGCTTTGCAAATTTCATTAATGTCAGTAAATATAAAATCTGGTGATGAAGTTGTTACCGTATCAAATACAGCAGTACCAACCGTGAGTGCTATAATTTCATGTAATGCTAAACCTGTATTTGTCGATATAAATGAAGACGATTTTTTAATAAATCCTAATTTGATAGAAAGTAAAATAAATAAAAATACTAGAGCGATTATACCAGTTAATTTATATGGTCAATCAGCTGACTATGATAAGATCAATAAAATTGCAAAAAAATATAGATTAAAAGTGATAGAAGATTGTGCCCAATCTGCAGGAGCATATTTTAAAAATAAGCCAAGCGGTTCATTTGGTGATTTGTCAGCTTTTTCCTTTTATCCAACTAAAAATTTAGGAGCATATGGAGATGGCGGTATGATTGTTACAAATAATAAAAAATTAAATTTGAGATGTAAAAAATTGAGAAAATATGGAATGAAAAAATTGTATTATTCAGAAATTCATGGAATTAACTCTAGATTAGATGAGATTCAAGCTGCAATTCTTAAATTTAAACTAAAAAAATTAAATTCTGATGTCAAAAAAAGGAGAAGGATTGCTGAATTATATAATAAAAATTTAAAATGTAATGAATTAATTCTTCCTAAAGAAAATAAAAAAAATTACCATTCTTTTTATGTTTATGTTGTTAGACATAAAAAAAGAAAAAAGTTAATGGATTATCTAAAAAAAAATAATATTTTTTGCAATATTTCTTATCCATTTCCAATTCATTCAATGAAAGGGTACAAATATTTAAATATTAATCAAAATGATCTTAAAGTAACAAATAAGTTGTCTGAAGAGATTTTTTCATTACCAATGTATCCCGAACTTACTGATAAAAATATTGAAAAAGTAATAAAAACTTTAAATAAATTTTAATATGAATTTTAAAAGAAAATTAAATAAATTAAAAAAATTTAAAGAAGAGATGAATAAATATAGTCACTTAGAAAAAGAAGAAATTGAATCAATAATTAAATGGAGAAATAGATTACAAAAGAATGTTAAAACAGTTTCAAAGATTATCAATTTAAACCAATGTGATGGTTGGTTTTTAGACAAGAATTCAAATCTATATCATAAAAGCGGTCAATTTTTCAAAGTTAAAGGTGTAAAAACTTCAGGTGCAAATCATAGAGAAGTTTCTTCGTGGACTCAGCCAATTTTAACACAAAAACATGGAGGTGTTTTGGCATTTATATCTCGACAGACAAAAACTTTTGGTACACAATTTTTAATTGAGGCAAAACTAGAACCCGGAGATGACTCAATATTAAAAATTTCTCCATCATTTCAAGCAACGCAATCTAACATGAATAGAGCTCATGGGGGTAAATTGCCAAAATTTTTTGATATTGTCATGAAAAGAAAGGGAGCTGAATTAGTTTATTGTACAACGCACAATGAAGAAGGAGCTAGATTTTGGAAAAAAAGTAATTGGAACGTAATTGTAAAACTAAAAAATCCATATGACTTAAGAGTTAAAGGTAAAAATTACATGTGGGTAAGTTTAAAACAAATTAAAAAACTTGGACTAAAAAATAACTACATCAATCCATTTGTTAAAACTATCCTTTTTATGTTATAAATAAGCAAATATTAATTTAATTTATTTTAACCATAATATTTTAGTTTGACTGAACATTTTGTAACTTTATTTGATAAAAATTTTTTACCGCTTGGTCTTAACTTGTATGACTCTCTTGAAAAAAATTTGTCCGACTTTAAACTTTGGGTATTATGTGTTGACAAAGAAACTGAATTAAATCTCAAAAAAATTAATAAACCATCTTTACAGACTATATCAATCGAAGAATACGAAACTGATGTGCTTAAAAGTGTAAAAAAGAAAAGATCAATCGGAGAGTATTGTTGGACATTAACACCTTTGGCACCAAAAAAAGTTTTTGATATTGATAAAAGCATTAAAAGAGTAACATACCTTGATGCAGACATGTTTTTTTTTAATAATATTGATTTAATATTACAAGAATTTGATAAATCAGGTAAATCAATTTTAATTACAGAACATGATTTTGATTTAGATCACGCTTATAAGGAAAAAATTTCAGGAAAATATATAGTTCAATTTATTATTTTTAAAAGAGATGATTCTGAAAAAGTTCGAAAATGGTGGGAAGAAAAATGTATAGAAAGATGTTCGGAGAACACAAATAATAATTTAATTGGAGATCAAGGTTATTTAGATGATTGGCATATAAGATTTGAAAAGGATGTTCATGTTTTAATAAATAATGATGCATTTAGAAGTACATGGAATGTAAAAAAACTTAACTTTAAAAAATTAGCGGCATGGCATTTTCATGGTTTAAAAATTATTAACAAAAATTTAGTACAATTACATACTGAAAAAACACTTCCAAAAAATGTTATTTCAGAAATATATCAACCTTATTTAAAAAATTTAAAAGAAAATATTAAACAAATCAATTTTAAAAAAAGTGAAATTAAAAATAGTAAAAATATCTTCTTTAAATTTTTGACTAAAGTAAATTTATATTTGGTTGAAAAAAAATTAATTAAAAATTCAAGATACTATATTTTTTAATTTTTTGATTGCAGGGATCACTTTTCTTTGAACTAAATCAGAGTATCCTAAAATTAGTATCTTCATAACTATTGCATTATTCTATATAAATTGTATCTAAGTCTAAAATGTTTAGATTATATTAAATTTATTTCCATGAAAGTAAATTTTTCTAAACTTGTAAAAAAAATAAACATAAATTAAGACTCTAGTTTTATGAATATACTAATAACAGGAAATCTTGGACATATTGGATCTTTGTTGGTAAAGAAAATTCCTCAGATAAAAAAAATAAAAAATATTTATTTAATTGATAACGCAAGATCAAATAATATTAATACCTTATTTAATTATAAATTTAAAAATATAAAAACGTATTTTATTCATGGCAATATCTTAGATAAAAATACTTTAAAAAAAATTAAAGCACCTATCAACGTAGTAATTCATTTGGCATCAATTACTAATGCAGCAGAATCTTTTAAAATAAAAAATCTAATTTTTAATAATAACTTTGGAATTTTTAAAAAAATTGTATTATTTTGTATAAAAAAAAAGGCTAAACTAATTCATCTTTCAAGTACAAGTGTGTATGGTTCTTCATCATCATTAGTTAAGGAAGATTGTAAATTATTAAAACCTTTAAGCCCATATGCAAATATAAAACTTATGGAGGAAAATTACTTAAAAAAAAATAAAAATAAAATTAAATTTATTACATTAAGACTTGGAACAATAACTGGCGTTTCCCAAGGAATGAGATTTCACACTGCAGTTAATAAATTTTGCTACAACACAATTCTTAAAGAAGATATTCCAGTTTGGAATGAAGCAATGAATAGAGTAAGGCCTTATTTATCGCTTAAAGATGCAATAAAAACAATAATTTTCTTAATTAAAAAAAACATATTTGATCAACAAACCTACAATGTTCTTACAGGTAATTACACTGTAAAACATTTATTAAATATAATTAAAAAACAAAATTATAAAATCAAAGTAAAAAAAATTTCTTCCAAATTACTAAATCAAAATTCTTATAGAGTAAGTGCAGAAAAATTCAAAAAATTTAAAATAAAATTTAGTAAAAATATTGATAACGATATTAGGGATACTTTAAAATTATTTAAGAATATTAATAAATAAATTATGGTCTTAAAAATGATTTTAATCCAATCATTGATGAAATAACTCCAAATAATCTGTAAAATCTTTTTTTATAATTTTTCTTATCTAGTATTATTAAGTAAAATAATAACATTAAAATATCTTTTATTATAAATTTAGATACCTTTTTTAAAGCTTCAAAATAGTTATAATTTTTTTTGTAAAAATAAAACATCGACCACATGTAATGCCACGATCGTAATAAACTTATACTTTCATCTTTTAATATTGAACTTGCTCTTTGATGTTTAATTACAAGACTTGGAATTAAATATGCGTTTGATTTTTTTCTTTTACTTCTCAACAGCAAATCAGTTTCCTCAAAATATAAAAAATAGTTTTTATCGAATAGGCCAAGATTTTTTACTTTCTCTATATTGTACAACATTACTGATGCTTCACCAATATAGTTGTTTACTAGTTTATTTTTTTTTGAAAAATTCCCATGATTAGGTATTAAAATTGAAAAATTTTTTATTTTCTTTGCATAATTAATGAATTTCTCAAAGAAATCCTTTTTAAACTCAACATCAATATCTAAATAAATTGCAAATTTTGTTTTACATTTTTTTAACGCAATATTAATACCTGAACCATTTCCAAAATTTTTTGATCTAATAATTTTTGCATTATTTGGAATTTTAATTCTAGTGAAATTATAATTATAAGTATTATCAATTATTATTAGTTTATATCTATTACCAATAACTTTTAATAATTTATTAAGTTTGTTTCTATCAGATTTGTAAACAACAATTATTAAAGTTACCATTTAAATTATAAAACAATATCTTTTAATTTATATTTTCTAATAATATTTAAAAATTTATTTATTTTTATTGAGCTATCCTTCGGGAAATTCTTAATTTTTGACCGAGGAATCTTCTTTATTTTTTTATTTCCAAACTTCCTCGCAAATTTATAGATCTCACGTTTTTTTCCACCAATGTTTATTACGCCTTTTTCTTCAAGAATATGCGGGATAATTTTAGCAACAGACTTATTATAAATAAAACTTGAGTATGCATTTGTAATTGCATTTTTATGTACAAATGGATAATCAGTAATACAGAGTCTTAAAATTAGTGAATTATGATACATTTTTACTGACGCCTCTCCCCCTAGTTTTGACCAAGCGTAATTATTTATTGGGTTTAAACCGTCATCTTCAGAATAGTTACCTTTTTTGCCTGGATAGACGTAGCTAGTAGAGAAATAAATAAGTTTTATATTATTTTTTTTACAGGCCTTAACTATATTAGCTGTACCAATAATGTTTAAATCAATACTTCTTTCTATATCATTATCATGAATTGACATCGGTCTAGATAGCCCAGCAATATGAATTAAATGAGTTATTTTATTTTTAATTAAAAATTTATTTATAATATTAAAATTAAGAATATTAAATTGTTTTTTATTTACAAATATTGTTTGCTTTTTATCCATTTCATTAATTAGATACCTGCAAAATCTACTTGTTTTCCCGTTTACTAAAATTTTTCTTTTCAATTTATATGACTAAACCAGTTAATATTTTTATTTTTTTCTTTTTTTAGAATTTCTTTTTTATGGTTCCAGGCAAGTAAAAAAATATTTTTATAATTAGATTTTTTAAAAATTTTGTAATCAACAATAGGTATATGTGTACCAGGTGATAATTTACCTATTTTTTCGGGTGTTGTATCATAAATACAATCGATCATTTTATTATTTATATTACAATAGTTAAGTATTGTAGTGCTTTTTGAAGTAGCACCATACCCACAAATTTTTGCTTTATTTTTAAGTATATTATTTACTTTTTTTCTAAGACGAATTTTTGACTTTTTTACTTTATCTGTAAATTTCAAACACCCAGAGATTTTATCTATATTTTTTGACTTTTCGTTTTTTAATAGTTTAAGTAATCTCTTACTTTTATTTGACACACCTTTTCTTTTTATAACGTAACGCATTGAGCCACCATGAGTAGTTTGTGGATATGCATCAATTAATTCAAAATTAAAAAGATTATAAATTTTATTAATTGATGTTAAAGAAAACATATATATATGCTCGTCATAAATTTGATCATAAGATATTTTATCATACATTGATCCAAGGTATGGCTCTTCGAAAATAAGAACTCCTCTTTTAGATAATAGTTTATCAATAGATTTAATTAAATTAATTTGATTTGGTATATGACAAAAAACATTTGATCCAACTATTACATCAAATTTATTAAAATATTTTTTTAGAATTGAAATATTTTTTAAATTAAAAAATTTATTTATACTTTTTATCCCGTTATACTTTGCAGCAATATGTACACTTTTCGAAGGTTCGTACCCAAAAGAATTTTTTTTATTGAAATTTTTTAAAAAAGTACCGTCATTGGAGCCAATTTCTAAGATTAAAGAATTCTTAAACATATAGTTTTTTTTAACCCAATTTGCAAATACCTTAAAATGCTTCACCATATATACTGAGCTTGAAGTGAAAAATGGATAATTTTCATTAAACATTTTTTTCGGACTTGGATTTGTAACTAGCTGAAATAATCCAAGTTTTTCATTAAACGCGGCTCTCAATTTAAAAAAATATTCTTTCTTTAAATCTTTTTTTTTAATAAAACCATTAGCAATTGGCATTTTTCCTAAATTTAGAACTATCTTACATTTATTTTTTAGTATTCTACAAATCATAAAACCTAACTGTTCAAAAATTTAAAAAATGATTGGATATATTCTTTTTTATCATATTTATAATCACAAAATGTCAATAAAATACTATTTTTATGAATAAATTTTAACCGAATCCAATTCAATTTTGGTACCACCAAATAATTATTTAATTTGTGAGACAGATTAAATCTTTTCTTTGCACCTTTTTTTGTTGTAATTTGAACCTCAATTTTTCCTGATACAGGAACAAGTATTTGATTACATTTTTTATGAGCATGATCAGCTCTAAAATATTTTTTATTCCCATATACAAAAAAAAATCTCTTGACGTCAAATTTTTTAAAAGAATCATTTTTGTAAAATGGTATTAAACTTCCTGTGTGATCTTTATATGTTTTAGATTTTTTTAGTTGTAATCTCATTTTTAATAAATATTATAAACATTCTTTATACATATTGTTTAATAAATCACAAATCTGTTATAAAATAAAATATATAGATATAATCTTGGTAAAATTATGAGAATTAAATTCACTAATTTATACAAATTAGCACCAAATAAAAAAAATATTTTCTCAAAAATTAATAAACTCATCAAAAACTCAAATTTTGTAGGAGGAAAAGAAGTCAAAAATTTTGAGAAAAATTTCTCAAAATTTGTCAAAAGTAAATATTGTATTTCTCTAGGAAATGGGACAGATGCTTTAGAAATTGCAATTAATTCTCTTAAAATAAAAAAAGGTGCAGAAATTATTGTTCCTGCCAATACTTGGATTTCTACTGCAGAAGCAGTTATTAACAATAATTATAAATTAGTTTTTTGTGATATAAATCTCCACGATTATACGATTGATCTTAATGACTTAAAAAAAAGAATTTCTAAAAAAACTAAAGCAATAATAGCGGTACATCTTTATGGAAACCCGGCGAACTTACTTGGAATAAAAAATATTATTAAAAAAAAAAATATAAAAATAATTGAGGATTGTGCCCAAGCTCATGGAACTAAATTAAAAAATCAACATGTAGGAACATATGGTGAAGTTGGAACTTTTAGCTTTTTTCCTGGAAAAAATCTTGGTGGCTTTGGAGATGGAGGGGCAATTGTTACAAATTCAAAGAAAGTTGCGGAATATTGTTTGAGATGTAGAAATCACGGTGCTCTAAACAAATATGATCATAAGTTTTCAGGGAGAAATTCAAGACTAGATACAATCCAAGCAGGTATACTAAATATAAAACTTAAAAAATTTAACAATGTAATAAAAAAAAGAAACTATCTAGCAAAAATATATTTCAATGGCTTGAATCATATAAAAGATCTAGAGCTTTTTAAGTTAGATAGCCACAATCAACATTCATTTCATCAGTTTGTCATTAAAACTAATAGAAGAAATCAGTTAAGAAAGTTCCTTTCAAAAAATAGAATTGATACAATGATTCATTATCCTTATATGCTGAATGAATTAAATTTTTTTCCAAAAGGAAATAGACTAATTAAAAGTAATAAGTTAGGAAAAAAAATATTAAGCTTACCAATATCTGAAGAGCATACAAAAAAAGAAATTAATTATGTAGTAGGTAAAATTAGGGATTTTTTTAAAAAATGAAAAAAGTTCTAGTTACAGGTAGTTCGGGATTTATTGGATTTCATTTAATACAAAAATTAATTAAAAACAATATTAAAATAGATAAAATTGGCTTTGTAAAAGGTGAAATGTTGAAAACACACGGAAGTAACACATTATTAAAAAGAAATTTTAAAAAAATGAAGTTTAATGATATTAAATATGGTTTGAAAAAAACAATAAATTTTTTTAAAAAATATGGTAATTAAATAACTTATGAAACAAATTGACAAACCATTTATTTATTCAAGTAAAAGATATTTTGACAAAAGAGGTTTTTTTCAAGAATTATATCTAAAAAAAAATTTTAAAAACATATCGATATTTACTGCAATAGCTCATTCAAAACAAAAAGTTATAAGGGGAATGCATTTTCAATTGAAAAATAAACAAACGAAAATAATAAGTGTTTTATCTGGTAAGATTTTAGATGTTTCAATTAATCTTAAAAAGAAATCAAAAAATTTCGGAAAAAAATATTATTTTTTAATGGAAGAAGGCCAATCAGTTTACATTCCGAATTTCTTTGCACATGGATATGAGTGTATATCTAAAAAAGCAACAATTTTATATCATCTAGATAACTATCGAGACAAAAAAAATGAGTTTGGTTTGCCCTTTAATGATAGTTATTTAAAAATTAAATGGAAAACAAAAAATCCAATTTTATCACCCAGAGATAAAAAGCACATGAGTTTTTTAGAATTTAAAAAAAACATAAAAACTCTATAATCTTTCCATATAACCTCTAATATATTTAATTGGTTTTTTTAAAATTTTTACAATATACAAAAAATTTACAAAATATTTATTTTGACCGTTTTTAATTCTAATATCATTCAGATCTTTTAAATGAGTTAAGTAGTTTATCTTAGAAGAAAATCCACCTTTGCTAAATTCACCAATTACCTCATTTTTTTTTGTAGAAATACCTTTTAGTCTAAATTTCACTATCATTTTGTAAAAGAAATCTAAGTCTGCACTTAAAAAGCTAGTGTTATAAAAACCAACCTCTTTATGTTTTTTTGTTTTTATGAAAAAACCTACTGAGTGAGATGTATAAAACCCAAAACTCCACTTTACTAACATTGGATTAAAGCCATGTAAGATTTTGTACTTTTTAACCGACCCAAATAGGAAGTCTATATTATTTCTCTCAAAATACTCATTTACAGTATTCAAAGCGCCTGGATAGTAGATATCATCAGAATTTAAAAAACCAATGATATCACCCTTGGCGAGTTTAATTCCTTTATTCATTGCATCCCATATTCCTTTATCATTTTCGGACAGAACCAAAGAAATTTTTCCTTTGTACTTATTTATTATTGACATTGTATTA
>MDSW01205116.1_pt1 | contig 10774 bp, 8 predicted proteins | sample 811171 | NCBI WGS metagenome assembly MDSW01 (sample SAMN05326641, study PRJNA326480) | marine metagenome | isolation source: seawater | place: Atlantic Ocean: North West | collected 2012 | reverse complement strand
ACCATCGGACCCGCGATGGACTCCACCAATTCCACCAGTAGCAAAAACTTTGATACCTGACTGGTAAGCAGCGAACATAGTAGAAGCTACTGTGGTTGCACCTAATGACTTGTTGGCGATGACTTCACCTAAATTGTTGAAACTTGTTTTGGTAACTTCATCACTAGAACCCAGAAGTTCAATTTCTGCTTGGCTAATTCCTATTCGTAAATGTCCATCAAACAAGGCGATAGTTGCTGGCACAACTTTTAATTCTCTTAATATCGATTCAGCTTGTAAAGCTACATCAACATTAAGCGGCGAAGGCAGCCCGTGTGAGATAAGAGTAGATTCCAAAGCGACAACGGGTTTTTTCTCATTTAAAGCTTCTTGAATCTCATCGGATATTTTAATTATCGACATTTCATCCACATATATATAACTACCTTATAAATTCTTTTTTATTGCAAAAATAGTTATTAATAGAATGTTTTTAGATTCTCTTAGATCCATCTATGACCGTGAGCAAATTACTGGATGTTTGTTTATAGAATTGTTTGCCTATCGAGAATCATGAATGAAAGTACATTCAGTTTGTAAGAAATTTGATGGAGAAGAAATATGAAGGATCTTGACCCCTATTCTCTTGCTGAAAAAGCCTCAACCGTTCTGGCTGATGAAACTGGCATAGTCGATCATGATGTTGCTTTAGTCCTTGGTTCCGGGTGGGCTTCAGCAATCGATGAAATCGGAGATATTTCAGCCGAAGTTGAAATGGATACTTTGCCTGGTTTTCCCGAACCGACTGTATTAGGACATCGAAATTTGATTCGTTCTCTTAAAGTTAATGAGAAAAATGTGCTTGTTTTAGGTGGTCGGGCGCATTTATATGAAGGCCATCCGGTAGATACAGTTGTTCATGGCGTTCGAGTAGCAATAGCTTCAGGTTGCAAAGATATTATTTTGACTAATGCTGCCGGAGGACTAAATCCTGAATGGCCTGTTGGGCAGCCTGTACTTATTTCTGACCAATTGAATCTCATGGGTCAGTCACCGATGGTGGGACCGGCTCCACCAGAGGGCAAGGCTATTAGATTTGTTGATTTGACCGAAGCCTACTCAGAGCGATTAAGACAATTAGCTCAAGAAGTAGACCCAACTCTGCCTCAGGGAGTTTATGCAGGTCTATTGGGAGGTGCTTTCGAAACACCAGCCGAAATAAAGATGTTTGCAAAAATGGGAGCCGATCTAGTCGGAATGTCTACTGTTTTGGAAACTATTGCGGCGAGACATCTAGGAGCTGAAGTTCTGGGCATCTCTCTTGTAACAAATCAGGCAGCTGGTATGTCCGACGAGAACCTTGACCATGAAGATGTACTTGCTGCTGCAGAAGATGCAGGTCCACGTATGTTCAGTCTTCTAGCGGGGATTTTGGAACGTTTGTGAGGAAAGAAGTCGATTTAGACGAAGCTTTAGAAATAGCTAACAAATGGCTGATTAATGATCCTGATCAAACTACAAAAGTTGAAACTGAGAAACTTATTTCAGACGGAGATATCCAACTTATTCAAAGGTTTACCAACTGCTTAGTCTTTGGCACGGCTGGAATGCGTGGGGTCAGGGGAGCCGGGCCTATGAGAATGAATCGGGTTATGGTTAGGGTCGTAGCAACTGCGATAGCTCAAGAGTTATTAAGCGATAATGAAAGGGATGAACCTCCATTAGTAGTAGTTGGTTATGATGCGCGTCATAAGAGTCAAATTTTCGCCCAAGACACTGTAAGAGTTTTGGCTGCACATGGAGTAAGCAGTTTAATTTTTCCAAGGCCTGCACCAACGCCTGTCTTGGCTTACACATCGTTATCTAAAAAGGCTAAAGCGGGAATAATGGTTACTGCCAGTCATAACCCTGCAGAAGATTCTGGTTACAAAGTTTATTGGGAAGACGGTGCTCAAATCGTAAGTCCAATTGATTTGAAAATAGCCCAAAGAATTGATTTTAAGAATCCCCCCTCTGAGGAAGCGTTAGCAGATTATGAGGATGCAAATATTCTTAAGGATGACAATGGATCTATACAAAAATATGTAGATTTTGCCTCTTCTTCTGTTTCACCTGAAAGTAAACGTGAAATAAAACAGATTTATACACCTTTGCATGGGGTTGGTAAGGAAGTCTTTGTAGATGTATTTCAAAAAGCTGGATTCGAAAATCTAACTGTGGTTAAGAGCCAAGCAGAACCAGATCCCGATTTCCCAACTGTTTCTTTCCCAAACCCCGAAGAAGAAGGCGCTTTAGATCTTGCAATTGAACTAGCTGTTGAAAAAAACGCTGATCTTGTACTGGCAAATGATCCTGATGCAGACCGACTGGCTGTCGTCGTTCACCATAAAGACAATTGGTGTCGCCTAAATGGAAATGAAATAGGTGTTTTGTTAGCAGAGCATATTCTTAGCAAAGGACAAGGGGAAGACAGACTGGTTGTTACAACAGTCGTCTCATCACGTTTACTTTCTAAAATCGCAGATTTTCATAAAGTGAAGTATGCAGAGACACTCACTGGATTTAAATGGATTGTACGCCCAGGTTTAGAGGATAAAAATTTTAGATTCGTTTTCGGCTATGAGGAAGCACTCGGCTTTGCATTAGGCGACTCAGTGCGGGATAAAGACGGTATTACTTCAGCCTTAGCTTTTGCAGAGCTTGCGGCTGAACTAAAGGCGGAAGACAAGACTGTTATGGATTTATTAGACGAATTATGGAATAGGCATGGTGTGCATAAAACAGCTTTATTTACAAAGCGACTTGATGCTGAAACAGATATCTCTGCAGATTTTATGTCACCATGGCGGACCTCACCACCTGAAAGAATTGGCGAGTTTGTTGTCATTGAATCGATCGACTTATTAACTCCTGAATCAGGGTTGCCTGCTACGGATGCTCTTGTGTTTAACATCTTGAATGGGCGAATAGTTATTCGTCCCAGTGGAACTGAGCCAATGGTCAAAGCTTATGTCGAAGTTACAGAATCAGTTATTAACGGTGACATAAGGTCGGCTGAGAGATCAGCAGACCATAAGATAGAAGACTTATTACATGGAGTTAGCAATTTGTTCCATGTGGAGAAAAATTGATGAAAATGCCTACTTCTAATATCACATTTGGAAAAACCGGTTCTTCTATAAAAGTTATTCCAGTAGATGAAGTATCGCTTGAAGCCAGAGCAGCATCTCTGGCGACTAGGTCAATAAAAACTAGCAGTAAAAAAGCTGCCCTTCATTTGACAATTCGTTGTATAGATTTGACTACCCTTGAAGGAGCAGACACTCCAGAAAAAGTTGCTTCATTGTGCCAAAAAGCTAAACGTCCTGATCCATCCAATCATGATGTTCCTTCTGTGGCTGCAGTGTGCGTTTACCCGGAAATGGTTCATCACGCCGTAGAAGCCACACGGAACTCAAAAGTGAAGGTGGCAAGTGTTGCTGGTGCTTTTCCAAGTGGCTTGTCAACTATTGAAGCAAGAACAGCAGATATATCAGACGCTGTTAAAAGAGGAGCTGATGAAATAGATATTGTTTTAAATCGTTCAGCCTTCCTCTCTGGTGATGAACAACGAGCTTTTGAAGAGATTGTTGCTTCGAAAGATGCCTGTGGTGAAGCACATCTTAAAGTTATTTTAGAAGTGGGTGAACTCGGTAGTTATGACAAAATCCGTCAAGCCTCAATGCTTGCTATGGCAGCTGGCGCGGATTTCATTAAAACTTCAACGGGAAAGATACCCCAAGCATCAAGTTTACCGAGAGTGTTGTGTATGGCAGAAGCAGTAAGAGATTTTGCCTATCAAACAAATATTTCTGTCGGCATCAAAGCAGCGGGTGGAATTCGCACAGCGAAGCAAGCTTGGCATTATCTGGTTGTGATTGGAGAAACTTTGGGAAGCGAATGGTTGAATCCTGAAATGTTTCGTATTGGCGCCTCGGGTCTATTAAATGATGTATTGCTTCAATTAAACCGACTCGATTCAGGTAGCTATAGTGGCCCTGATTATGTAACGGTGGACTAATGGCAAATTCAAACTCTAAAGACGGATCCGATTTGGAAGATTTTGGGATCGAATACGCATCAGCGATCGAGTCGACCAGCCTTGTGACCATAAAAGACAAATATGGACTTTTTATCGACGGAGAATTTGTTAGTTCTTCTTCAGGAAAATCCTTCGAAACTTTAGACCCTTCAACAGAAAACTCGCTATCGGTTGTTACTGAAGCTTCATCAGAGGATGTTGATAGAGCTGTTCGGGCAGCACGTGCTTCTTATGAAAAGTATTGGAAGAAAATGCCCGGAACAGATAGAGCGAGATATTTATTTCGGATAGCACGACATCTTCAAGAAAGAGCAAGAGAGTTTGCTGTTTTGGAAACCTTAGATGGAGGAAAACCCATAAAAGAAAGTCGAGATGTTGATCTTCCTTTGGCAGCCGCTCATTTTTTCTATCATGCGGGTTGGGCAGATAAATTAGAATACGCATTTCCTCAAAGGAAGTTAGAACCACATGGTGTAGTAGGACAGATAATCCCATGGAACTTCCCTTTATTGATGGCTGCATGGAAATTAGCTCCGGCGCTGGCTTGCGGAAATACTGTTGTTTTAAAACCTGCAGAAACCACACCGTTGACTGCCTTGTTACTGGCTGAAGTAATAAGAGATGTGGATTTACCACCAGGTGTAATAAATATAGTTACTGGAGCCGGAGCAACGGGTTCAGCGATAGTTGAACATCCAGAAGTTAACAAGCTTGCTTTTACAGGTTCAACCGAAGTGGGTAAGTTGATTCAACGTTCAGCGGTAAAGCGTAATTTACCTTTGACATTGGAACTTGGAGGAAAGGCTCCACATGTTATTTTTGAAGATGCAGCATTAGATCAAGCAATCGAAGGTGTTATCAACGGAATTTTCTTCAATCAAGGACACGTTTGTTGCGCTGGATCACGGCTGTTGGTTCAAGAATCTATTGCTGACAATTTCATAGATCGACTTCAGAAACGAATTGAGTTATTAAGGGTCGGAAACCCGTTAGATAAAAATACTGATATTGGTGCGATAAATTCAAAAGCTCAATTAGAAAGAATTGATCAATTAGTTAAAGCAGGTATTGAAGAGGGAGCTGAAGTGTTTAAACCTTCTTGTTCCCTCCCAGAAAATGGTTATTGGTACCCTCCAACAGTTTTGACTGGAGTCCAACAGAGCCATCGCGTTGCTCGCGAAGAGATATTTGGACCTGTATTAGTAGTACAAACATTTCGAACGCCTGAAGAAGCTTTAGAAAAGGCAAACAATACTCCCTATGGTTTGTCCGCGGGAATATGGACCGAGAAGGGATCTTTGATCCATTGGATGGCAGAGCGTTTAAGAGCAGGCGTTATTTGGGCTAATACATTCAATAAGTTTGATCCAGCCAGCCCTTTTGGTGGTTATAAAGAAAGTGGTTTTGGTCGGGAAGGTGGCATGCAAGGTCTAGGAGCTTATTTAAAGAATAGTGGGGGCCGTTCATAGTGGCAGGAAAAATCCCTATAGCAAAGACTTACAAACTTTTTATTGATGGAGCGTTTCCACGCTCAGAATCAGGGCGAACTTTTTCTGTTAATAATTCTGAGGGTGAATTGATAGCAAATGTTTCTCAGGCTTCTAGAAAAGATTTTCGTGAAGCAGTTCGTGCTGCTAGATCAGCACAATCCCCCTGGGCTTCAAGGACTGCTTACAATAGAGGTCAGATTCTTTATCGTGTTGCTGAGATGCTTGAATCTCGAAAACCTGAATTTCTAGAGTTGCTTAAAAGTATTGGAGTTAACAATAGAGTCGCCACACGTGAAATTGAAGATTCCATACAACGTTTGGTGTGGTACGCAGGCTGGTCCGACAAGTACAGCCAATTATTAGGATCTGTCAACCCAGTATCCGGCCCCTATTTCAATTTCACAGTGCCTGAACCAACGGGTGTGGTCGGAATTATCGCTCCAACTGAACCCGCCATGCTTGGATTGATCTCCAGAATTGCACCTGCAATCGTTAGTGGGAATACGGTTGTGGTGGTTTCTGAAGCCCAGAGCTCTCTAACTTCTGTAACGATTGCTGAAGTGTTGGTCACTTCAGATGTGCCAGCAGGGGTCGTAAACATATTAACTGGTGATCAAACCGACCTACTTCCATGGATGGTTGGACATTTGGACGTGAATGCAGTCGATATAAGTGGAATCAGTCCAAAAACTGATTTGACTCATCTTGAGGAGGTTGCTTCAAATGTCAAGCGTGTGGTCTCACGAAGTGTAGACGAGGAAAGTCTAGAACTTATCTCTGACTTTTTGGAAATGAAAACTGTTTGGCACCCAATAGGGAGATAATTTTCATATAGAGATCTTGTCTAAGATCAGTGGTGAATCATTTGGGGCTGAGTCTGATATTTCGATTGCTTCTTCTAAAATTTTTGTAGCTGAATCAAAGCAGTTCTCTGTATCACCGTAAAGTTCTAACACAGGTTCTCCTGAATTTATGTAAGCACCTGGTTTGACTAGGCACTTTATGCCAGCAGTAGGACTTACCGAGTCTTCTTTTTTGGTTCGACCTGCACCCAAGCGCCAAGCTGCTATACCTACTGAACGGCAGTCCAACTTACTTAAGTAGCCAGTAGCCGAAGCGTTAATAGTTTTTTTGTATTCAGCCGATGGAAGACCTTTCGACAAGTCGCCTCCTTGAGCTGCAACCATTTTTTCAAAAACTTCGCGTGGTTTTCCAGAAGCAAGGACTTCACCAGGGTCTAAATCTACATTGGAGAGGTCCAACATTTCTTGAGCTAAAGCCAAAGTAATTTCAATAAGGTCTTTTGGCCCTTCTCCCTCTAGCACTTCAATTGATTCTGAAACTTCCAGTGCATTACCCACATTATTTCCCAAGACGGTTTCCATTGAAGTAATCAAAGCGACGGTTTTCACTCCTGAATTTTCACCGAGCTCAACCATTGTTTTGGCTAATATGCGCGCCTGTTCAAAATCAACCATGAAAGCCCCTAATCCAGTTTTTACATCTAAGACGAGAGCTTCAGTTCCCTCTGCAATTTTTTTAGACATGATTGAGCTTGCTATAAGGGGGATCGAGTCGACAGTGTGGGTAACATCTCGCAGAGCATACAGACGCCTATCTGCGGGATTAATATTTTCATTTGCCGCAGCTATTATTCCACCTATTTCACTTAGTTGTGTAAGCATCTTTTTTTCACTAAGCGAAGCAGTCCAACCTGAGATTGATTCCATTTTGTCTAGAGTTCCTCCGCTGTGACCTAGCCCGCGGCCAGAAAGTTGAGGAACTGCCAAACCACAACTTGCAATTAAAGGAACGAGAATGAGAGAAACTTTGTCACCTACACCGCCAGTTGAGTGTTTATCAACAGTTTTTTTACCTACGCTGCTTAGATCTAAAGTTACGCCTGAATCAACCATTGCTTTAGTCCAATACATCAATTCTTCAGGCTCCATTCCATTGAAGAAGATTGACATTGCTAAAGCAGCTGCTTGTTCGTCAGGTATGTTTTCACTTTTAGAAAAATTTGTTATAAACCAGTTAATTTGCTCTTTACTTAGGACTCCACCGTCTCTTTTGGTTTGAATTACTTCAAGTGCGTCCATTTAAGAGTTAGTCCTGTCTCGTTCATTTAGGTCATCAACCGTAAAAGGATCGGCCAGTAAATCAACAATCGACTTAGGTCCACCAGGTCCATCAATAACTAGTTCTTTACCTCCTGCTTCTATGAGTATCTGGCGGCAACGGCCGCATGGAGCAAGTGCTTCCCCTTCAGGATTAGAAGCCACAGCTGCGATTAGTTTGCCTGCTTTTTTCCTGTGTAAATCACTTATCATGCCACATTCAGCGCAAAGAGTTAGACCGATAGAAGCATTTTCTACGTTGCATCCCGTTACGATTTCGCCACTAGTTGTCAGTCCAGCTGCACCAACGGGAAAATTTGAGTATGGTGCGTAAGCCATTTTTGCTGCTTCTTGTGCTTTTATACGGAGGTTTTCCCAGTCGATTTCTTTATTTCCCATGAAATCATCCTGCCAGAAGGAGAAACAATACACACACGGAGGGAGGTAAAGCTTTTAATTTTTAGACAGAGTCATACCGAAGTGTGACATGGTCGTCGAGGCAATTAGCAAAACCCATACGGCACAAGCACCCAATAAATGAGCAGTTACGACTGCACTGGAGCTAACTTCAGTGAAAACATGAACTCCTCCCAATATTACATTTACCCCATATGCGCCTCCAGCGAGATGGATTATGAGTTTCTCATTTCTTGGTCGTTGTCGTTTTTTAGCGCTATAAATCAAATACGCAATATAAAAAATTCCTATTCCTGCTGCAAGTCTGTGAAGGTAATGAATAAATGTGTAGTGGTCTGAGAGTTCGGGTTTTAACTGATTGTTCACAAGAGGCCAACCCGAGAAATATCTATTATGAACATACGCGCCTAACAAAAGGAGTGCGTATGAACCAAAAGCTCCTAAAGCGAGAAGTCGGCTCCAACCTGCGCTATCGGATACTTTTAAATTTTCGTTCTTATTGGTTGACACCACGATCACGATTATTGTCAATAGAGCTATCACCAACATTGAGATCGCTAGATGTATAGCTACAAGGTCAGATTCTAAATCTGTTTTAACCACACTTCTTCCAATCATTGCCTGTATCACTACCGCTACAACTGCAATTACTGAAAGTCGCTTAGCAAGCTGGTTATTACGAAGATTTTTTCTGATACTTATGGCCGTTAACAAAATCAGAATTCCTACGATCGCTGCTACCCACCTATGTAGCCATTCGATAAGCATGTGGTATTCGCCTCGAGGCAGCAAACCACCTAACAGACCATTTTCACACAAGGGCCACCTGTCAGAGCATCCGTATCCGCTTCCACTGCCGCGGGTAAAGCCACCGATACCTATCAAAATAAAGGTTACTAAAAGAGAAATTCGTGCTAGTCGATTAGTGGAGTTCACATTTCGAGGTTACGAGCATCTTGGATCTTGCCAACTGTAATATTTGACACTGTGTGATTTAAGGTTCGATAATTGGCCAAAATAGAGGAAAATTTGTCAGAGTTTCCCAAAATTTCAACATTTTGTCGGTGTCTCCTTGAACTTCTATCCTTGCTTCGTCGATTGCTTGTAAAAGCGAGTACTCAGTTGCAATTAACTCTTCCAGAACATTCCGCGAAGATCTAAGTGATATTTCTGAATTTTCGGAGAAAGTTACGATCTTAGAGTGAAGTGTGCCATTTGATAACTCAAGTTGCGCGGTTTCACCTGTATCTGTAAAAGACCAATTGACGAGCATCGGACTTAGTTCCACGGCTTTGTTGCCGTCTACCTTTACTGCCAGAAAATCAAATATTTGTCCTAATGTCATGCCTTTTGCGACCTCTAGTCTTGGGCGTTGAAGAACGGGCACGTTGATACTGCCATTTCTCAGCTCCTGAGCTCCAGTTAAGTAGATATCACGCCATGGTCCAGATTCTGCTTGGTAAGCAAGTTGTTCGAAAGCATCTGCCTGTAATAGTCGGGCTTCATCGTTTTCCGGATCAGCGAAGACTGCATGTCTTAAAACCTCAGCCACCCACTTGTAGTCACCTGCTTCAAAGGCATTCCTTGCTTTTTCTATCAGTTCTTCGATACCCCCCATAAAGTCGACGTATCTTTTACCTGCTGCTACGGGTGTTAAGGGGTCAAGACTGGAAGGATGACCGTCGTAGAATCCGATATATCTTTGATAAACGGCTCTGACATTGTGGCTGACTGTTCCATAGTAACCATGACACATGTAGTCATCCCAGAGCCCCGGTGGCAAAGAGACCTGTGCGGCAATTTCATTTGGTGTGTAGCCAAGATTAGCCAAGCGCATAGCTTGGTCATGTAGCCATCTGTATAAATCTCTTTGACGCGTCAAGTAACCTCTTACAGCATCCTGCCCCCAATGTGGCCAACCGTGGCTAGCGAAAACTATTTCCGATGAATCCCCCCAACGGTCAAGAGCTTCATCTATGTATCTGCTCCATTGAAGCGAATCCCTTACCAGTGCACCTCTAAGAGTTAAAACGTTATGCATAGTGCCGGAACAGTTTTCAGCCATACACAGCGCTTTATATTCAGGAAAAAAGAAATGCATTTCAGCAGGCGCCTCAGATTCAGGCGTGAGTTGGAATTCTATTTTCACTCCATCAAGAACAAGTTCTTGCCCTGTTTCAGTTATTTCGATTGTTGGAGGGACCAACGCTGACGAACCAGTAGGAATGCCTTTGCCTAATCCCTGATCAACATGTCCTTTTTCATTCCAAGGTAAAAGCATGCCGAATTGGTAAGTAGCACGTCTTCCCATTACAGGCGCAGCTATTACGTTTTCTGCAACTGCTTCACGTAGAAAACCTTCAGGGGCAACGATTGGGATGTTTTCCTTCTCGATACGGGATCTTTCGATCATCCCAAGAATGCCACCATAATGATCCAAATGAGAGTGGGTATAGATGACAGCACTTATTTCACGAAAACCTAGATGCTCTGTAACGAGTTCATAGGCGGCAGCGGCTGTTTCAGCTGTAGTTAAAGGGTCGATTACTATCCAACCGGTTTTTCCTCGAATGAAAGTAGCGTTTGACGTGTCAAAGCCTCGAACTTGATAGAAATCTTCGCAAATTTGATAAAGACCATGTTGGGCATTCAAACCAGCTTGACGCCATAAAGAAGGATTGACAGTT
>MDSW01104908.1_pt1 | contig 10774 bp, 7 predicted proteins | sample 811171 | NCBI WGS metagenome assembly MDSW01 (sample SAMN05326641, study PRJNA326480) | marine metagenome | isolation source: seawater | place: Atlantic Ocean: North West | collected 2012 | reverse complement strand
TTTATTTTTGCCACTAATTCTTCTATTTAATATACTCTTAACATTATTAGACCAACTAGGATTTTCTGCATATCCTGTATTACCTATAGCATCTACAATGTCATTCTTAGTAGCTTTACCTTCATTGTAAGCATTAATTGTTTCTCTTACACCTTGATACTTCTCTGAGTTAGCAACCATATTTAAAAAATCTTTTATTGAATCTTCTTCAGATTCATATTTTTTTATTTTAGCATTACTACTTTTAGCTTTTATATGTGGTTCATCTTCACTAAATACTTGTATGTTAAATAAATTGTTACTACCATCTTTTACAAATCTTGATGTACCCCATCCAGTTTCTTCACTATTAATAGCAAGTATAATATCATTAGGTATTATATTATCTGTATTAGTTTTATAAACTTTTTCTGCAGTATTAAATAACCAAGCTTTTTTATTAGGTTCTAATTCTGAAACCTTATCATATTTTTTACTAGTTAATTTTTCTACTTGTTTTTCTACAGTAGGTTTTTCTTCTTCAATAATATTTATATTAGCACCTTCGCCTGTTGTAGTATCTACTGTCATTGATTGAGGTAGTTCATTATCTACTTCAGGTTTTTTCATAGGAATAATTACTTCACCTCCTTCATTAAAGGTAGGTTTAGTTTTTGAAATAATAACACCTGATGTTCCTATCTTATATTTATTAGGAATTTTTTCTACTTTAAAACCTTCTCCTAATGTATTCTTAATAAAATCTTCTAATTCTTTTTGACCAAATCCTTTTTGAAAAGTTTTCTTATCTCCTTTACCAAATAAAAAACCATCACCAAAAGGTGTAGCATTTTTAGATTTAGCTGCTTGTGCAGCAACTTCTTTACCTCTTGTTGTTATAACTGCTATACCTTTATTATTTATTAGTTGTGCAATATTTTTAACAACATTAGCTCTTTCTAATGGGTCTTCAATTACATTTAATACATTTAAATTAACAACACCATCCTTAGAAGAGAAACCTTCTTTTAATAATACATCATCTATGTTTTTATAGTCTGGTGTTTTACCTTTAGCTTTAATAATTTTTTCTAATTCTACGAAGGGTTCATGACTTGTAACTTTTTTATTCACAAACTCCTTTGAACCTAAACCAAGCCCAGAACCAAAATCATGTACACTTTTAACTTGTTTGTCATCAAATAATTTATTTACTTTCTTGTATGTTCCTATTGTTGTTGATATAGCTGTGTCACCTCTTTTAACTAAAGCTTTAGATATTGCTTTACCTACTACTCCACCTAAATTAAAACCTATCTTTTGATTTACTGTACTCTGTGGAATATCAGTTACAAAATCAGCATCTGGAAATAATTTCATTATCCATCTTCTCCATGTAGGAAGAGGAGCTAATCTTTCCATAAAAATTTGTGTTGCTTTATCTGTATTACCTTTGTATGTTTCTTTAGCAACATCACCTGCGTCAGTTAAGATACTAAAGAAAGGAGCAAATAAATACCAAGGCTCTCTTGCTCCTGGTCCACTTAATCTACCTATAATTAATTCTGGAGCTGTACCAGATATACCTGATAATCTTAAAGCTTCTGAATACCATTTATCAGTTTGTGTTTCTAAATCAGTTTGTATTTCTCCATACTTAGCAATCTCTCTTAATGATTGAATACCACCATATACTGGTAAACCTGCTAGTAATTTAACTAATTGTTTAACATCACCATTTTCTATTCTTTGTAATACTCTATTTGTTTGTGCAGATTTAGCTAATGTCCATGACATAAACTGCCCTAACAATCTAACAAGAGGGTCTCTTGATTGTGTAAATAATAATCTATTTGATACTTGAGGTATTAGTGCATCTCTGTTTGATGCTAAGATACCTGCATCATTTAATAATTCTCTAGAAAATTTTTTAGAAATAGCGTCATCAAAGTTTTTAAATTTACCTAGCTTTAATGCATTACTTGTACTAATACCATATTTAGAAACATTCTCAACTAATTTAATTCCTTTACTAGTATTTAAATTATTACCTCTGCCAACATAGTTAGCTAATTTTTTTGCACTAACAAATGCATCTATTGCTCCAGTGTTATATGCATATCTTCTAGCAAATCCAGTTAACCACTGAAGACCCATTACTTTAAAACCTAATTCATTAGCTTTTCTTACAACACCTGAACTACCCATTACGTTAGCAGTATTTGTAGCATCATCTAAAGGAGTAAGTGTTCTTAATAAAGATTGTTCAGTTTCTTTATCTAGAGCAAATCCCATTTTCTTTGCAAGACCAGATTGTCCTTTTAATGATATTGATGTTCTTCCTAGTCCTTGAATCCAACTTCTAAAATTTGTAGAGTTTTGAAATGGTTGTATTAAGTCACCAAGCGATGCTATAGTAACTCTATCTAGCATGTTTAAATTTGATATAGTAGATAATATTCCTGTTCCTGTTCTAACAATACCTCTTCTAACTTCTCCATATCTACCAAGAAAAGCATCAATATTTTTCATTACTAATCCTATTTCTTTAGTAGCTAAAGCTGATGCATTAGCATTACCTGCATATTTTTCTACTATCTCTGTTAGATAAGGAGTTAGTAATTCACCTTTAGGTCCAAAGTTTTTTGCAAATGCTATTGAATCAGTTGATGAAGTTACTAGTTTATTTAGTACAGCTTGTATATCATTAACTAAGTATCTATTCTGTTCTAATATTTTTTCTACTTTAGCATAAGGACCAGATAATTTTCTATCTTTAAGTATGTGTTCACTTAATGGTAAATTATTAATAATAGTTTTATTAAATTTCTGTGTACTTCTACCTACTAAATTATTTACTAATTCTTTTATAGCACCTTCATTATAGAAACCTTCTCCAACAGTTTCAAGAGTATCATAAAATGATTCAGCTTCTTTCTTAGAATCTTTATATCCTAATGATTCAAATATATCAGCTACAACTTTTTTAAATTTTTCTGGGTCTTTCTTAACAACATCCCAATTCCATACTCTAGGAAAATAATCTTTAATATCTTGTACAGGAACACTAACAGTTTTACCTTTTACTTTTATATCTTTTCTTAAACCTATTCCAACACTAGTATATTCATCTTTAAATTGATTTAGAAAATCTTCTATCTTATTAGCTAACTGTTTTATTTGTGGTGTAGCTTTTTCTTTTGAACCTCTAACTATTCTTATAGCTGCTTCTCTTTGTTCATCAGTTGTATTTTTTATTATCTCAGAAATTTTTAAAGAGTATTGTTGTTTTAAATTATCAGAGATAGCTGCTGAAGAAAGTTTACTAACTGGTGAATCTATTTCTTGAAACAATTTCATTCCAATTTTTTCAGCACCACCACCTAACGCTTTTAATTTAGTAAGTGTTGTTGTTGCAGTTAGTTCTCTAGCTTTTTGAAATATATGTCTAGTTGCATTATTATATATAATACCTTCTAAGAAATTCTTTTCACCTGTTGCAAATACTTTTCCACTTCTTTGAATTAATTTATTTAATCCACCAAGACTAGCACCTACCATTATCCAATTATTTAAATTAGCATCTTCACCACCCCATAAGTTACCAAATGTATAACCTACTCCTGCTCCTAATGCAGGTCTTATAGAAGCAGATATAACAGCTTCAGCTAGGTTTCTAGTTAAGCCTTGTCTTTCTTTTATTTTTTTTAAATATATATAATCTCTTTTAGCTAATAAATCTGTAACTTGTTTTGAGTTTTTACTTATCTCATTCCATAATAATTTTTGTTTATCATTATATATTTTAGTTTCATCTGCTAATGTTTTAGTTTTTTTCTTTAATAACTTTTCTAAATTAGTTGTTGTTTGTTCTTTAACAGTATTAAAAAATTTTACTTCATTAAAGTCTTTTAACTTAGTAGTTAAACTTTCTATTTGTGATTTTAATTTTTTCTCTTTTATATTAAATAATTTAGTTTCATCAGAAATAGGTTTAATCCAATTTTTACTAGCTAAATTTAATTGTTTATTTATATTTAATATTTCTTTGTCACCTGCAATAGCTTGTAACTTTTTAAATTCACTTTGAGTAATACCTAATTGTTTTGCTTTTTGTCCTTCTATAACACCTATAATTTTTTGTATGTCTTGAGCTTTAGCATTAGGTAATAATTGTTGTATTCCTCTAAATGCTTTTACAGTTAATGGTCCTAAAGCTGCAGCCGATGCTGCTGATATACCAACTTCAGTAGGATTTATTTTACCTGTTGTAGCTAAATTTTCTAACATAGTATCTAGTCCAACAGTAACACCAGATAACGCTGCAAGACCTTTATAAGAAGCAGAAGCTGCTCTTCCCCAAGGTGTCATGTATGCACCAATATAAAAAGGGTCTAACAAGAATGTAGCCATTGCTGCTCCTTGTACTACAGTATCATCATCATAAGCACCAGAAGCTAAATCACCATATCTTTGTTTTAAATCTAATTGTTCTTTTTCAAAATTGTATTTAATATAATCTTGAAAATCTTTATCTGGGTCAAACGCAGCCTGAGTACCAGCTTTAGCAACACGATATAGATTACCAAAAAAAGTATTTTGTTTATCTATACCATATCTAATTTTTTCTGCTGTTGTATATTCTTTTAATTTTGTGGGAGTTGTAGTTGTAAATGAAGTTTGTTTAGTAGATGTAGTAGGTTCTACATTTTGAAATCCTGAAAAGAAATCATCTTCTTTTTGAATAGGTTCTACATTTTGAAATCCTGAAAAGAAATCATCTTCTTTTTCTTGTTTAGGAATTACTATTTCTTTTTCGTTATTTTGTATTGTAGATTGAAGATTAGATGTAGATGGTTCTACGTTTTGAAAACCTGAAAAGAAATCTGTTTGATTTTGTTCTGCCATAACATGATAATTATTTTATTGGTAAAAATTTACTTTTTGGATTAATACTAAATCCTATTTCATACATGTCTTTTATTTCTTGACCTGTCATTGCGTAAGGTAATATTTTTTGTACAGATTCTAATGTTTCAAATACTGGTTGATTAGGTTTATTAGGTGTTATTTTTTTAGTAGTATTTTTATTAATACCAGATAATGATTCTGCAACACTAGCATCTCCACCTTCTTTTATTATTTTATTTTTATTATTATCTTCATTATTACCAGTATTACTACCAGTATTATTATCAATATTTCCAGTAAATATTTCTACAGTAGCTCCTTTTTCTTCTGCTTTATTTCTATTGAACTCATTATCTTCCATTATTACAAATTTTCCATCAGCAGGATTTATTACTTTAATTTTTTTTGTTGGTTTGCTTTTACCTATTTTAGCTAATATTCTATTTTTAATATCTTTTGACAAATTAGATTCAGAGCCTCTTAATTGTAATAGTTCACTTTGCAAATCGTTCATAAATTTTTGATTTGATTCTATAATAGTTCCTTCAGCAGTTTTATTATTTTCTGCTGTATATTCCTTTAATACATCAACATAAACTTTTGCTAATGCTTTTTTTTCAGCTTTTGTATTAACTTTAAAATCACCAATAGTATCGTTAATATCAACAATAGACCAAGGTACTATACCAACAATACTTTCTGTATCTTTAAACCAAGATTTTGGTTGTTCAATATGTGTATAGTTTCTAATTCTATCATCAATTTTATTTTTAACATTTGATGAATTTAAAACACTACTAGCATAACTAGCTTTTTTATCTGTAGCTATATATACTTTTTCATCTGTAAAACCATCTACAGCACCACCCCATAAATCAGTAATATGATTGTTTAGTGTTGCTCCTGCTCCTTCAAAACCTTCTACTTGATTTGTTTGTTGATTCTTTTTATAGAATACTTGAGGTTTAGTAATTTTATTTTCATTAAAGAATGATAATGTAGCATTTACTGCAGCTTTACTAAAACTATCTTGAGCATCATCAGAATTTAATTTAGTTCTTTTCTCTTCTAATTTAGCATCTTCAATAAATTTAGGTGGAACTCTAAATGTAATAGGTTCTTCTTTAACTGTAAAGTTTGGTTCAGTACTAATACTTTCTTTACTTATTTCTTTTGAAATTTGAATACCTTTAGAATCTTCAGTAGCTTTCTTTTCTACTTCATTAATTTCTTCATTCTTTTTACCTAATAGTTGAGCTATTAAAAAACTATCACCTTTAGCATTTTTAATTTTTTCATTATAGTCAGCATTAATTTTTTTAATATCTTCTTGAGTTTTAGTATCAATAGCATCTCTAGTTGTAGTAACTTTAAACTTAGCTAGACCTGGAGTATAGTAAGTAGAGAATGCTTGTTTAAGTCCAATAGGGTCTCCATCATATTGTTTAAGTAAATTATTATAAGTAGTAGTATCTGTTGTTCTTAAATAAGCTTGACCCCATTGACTAGGTGTAATCTCTTGTCCTTCAAACTGGTCATTAACAGATTTAATAGCTTTGTATTTAGTATTTTGTTCTTCAAAATCTTTTATTTCAGAATCATATCTTTTTGCTTTCATAGCAAGAATAGCATCTCTATTAGCTTTTAATTCTTCTGCTCTATCTTTTGCTGCTTGAGCAGTTAATTCTCTATCTCTTTCAATAGCACCTGTTGCAAAGTTACCTAAATCTCTTAAACTAATTCCCATTATTCTTCTACCTCTTCTTTAACTACTTCTTTTACTTTAGAAGGTAATTCTTCTTTTACTCTTGATAATAATCCTTTACCTAAAACTTCTTCAGTAGGTTCTTCTATTCTAGGTTTAGGAGTTTCTTCTTCATCCATATTAATAGGAGTAGAATCATCACCTGGTATTTCAGTATCAGGGTCATCTTCTTCACCATCATATAAAACATAATCATTTATATCTGCATAATCAGCAATAGCTATTAACAAATAAATAGTAGGCTCTGCTAACATTAACATCATGTCAGGTGTAAACTTACCTTCAGTATATCCTTTATATAAAACAACCTGAGCTATTTCATCTAGTGGAATACCTTCATCAATTATTTTAACTAACTCTCTTAATGTAGGTCCATTAGTTAATTCCATATATACAGCCATCATAGCTTCTTCTTGGTCTGTATACTCAGGTGGTCTTTCCCATGCTCTCGGTGTATCAGGTGATGCAGTTAATGATTCACCTGGAACAGGAGCATTAAAAGGATTAACACCTACTTCATCAAATTGATTTTGTCTTATTCTTTCAGCCATTATGTTCTATACTTTCTTACTTTGTTTGCAATACCTTTTGGTTGTTTAACAAATTGTTTACCTGCTGCTTTACCTCTACGTTTAGCTGCAGTTGTTCTTGCATACTCTGAAGCAGATAAAGCTTTAATTGCTTTTTCTGGTAAATATCTTTCTCCAGTAGTGCTTGATTTTTTCCCAGATTTTGTTCGCCATTTTTGTTCTCCCCATTTCTTTAAACTTTGTTGTGCTTTTGATAAAGCCATTTTATTTTCCTTTTATCATTTTGCTTAAAACTTTAGATTGTTTTTTATGTGAGTTAGAAGCTTTCTTTAATTGTTTTACTACTTTTTTAATTTTAGATTTATTATTTTTATTCATCATTATTTATAACCTCCTCCAGCAGCTTTGTATTTCTTAGCTAACAACTGTGCTTTTCTTGCACTCCATTGTCCAGCCTTAGTACCATGTGTTGCTGAAGATTTAATTTGATTAAATAATCTTTTTCTTAATGTAGGTTTTGTATAATTTTTAGATTTGTTTACTGCCATAAGTTTCCTTATATTGTCATTGAACCAATTAAGTTCATATTCTTATAATAATTTTTTATTCTTCTTCCTGCATCTTCACCATATACTTTAGTAAAGAAATCACCACCAGCAGTTCCTGTTATTTCTGTTCCACCATAACCACCAGTAGAAGTTTGCATAGTCATATCTTGATTAGCTGCAATAGTGTAAGGTGATATTTTTTCATCGCTAGGTTTTAATAAACCTTTAGCATATTTAAATGCAGATTGTTTAATAGTCTTACCTAATTTACTTGAAGCATCTTTAACTGGGTCAGCACTATAAGTTTTATTACCATTAAATAAAAACTCTGTACCTTCTTCATTTAAAGAAGAATAATCACCAGTCTTCATTAAATCAACATCAATAACATCAAGACCATCAGCAGTTCCATATTTACTTGAAGCAACAGAATTTTCTACTGCACTTCCAATCTCTGCATCATTAACATAAGTTTTAATATCACTTGCTCTACTTTTTAAATCATTAAAATATCTTTTAGCATCTGGACTAAAAGTATCTAATGTAGATTTATATGCATCATTAATAGTATCAGTTATAATTTTATCTGTTTGTTTACTTCCTTGAACAAACCACTTATCACTTCCTAATGTTTGTTTACCTATTTGAGAAACATCTAAAGTACCTGCTTCAATTGCTCTTGCAGCATCTGTACTACTAACAATAGAAACACCAGGGTCTGCAGTTCCAAATACTTCTACTGTTCCTTGTTTACCTTTAATAGGTGAATATTTTTGAGTTACTTTTTTAGCTGAGTTAAATAAATTTTTAGCACCTTCAGAAATACTTTTATATGTATTTTGAATATTCTTAGGAGCAAACTTTTTAAATCCTTGACTAATAGATTTAGTAATAGTATTAAAAGTTTTAGAAACACCAGTATTAAAAGCTTGATAACCAGTTCTTATTTGATTACCTATAGTTCCAATACTTCTAAGAAATGCATTTTGACTATTCATTAATGCAGTTGTTCCTGTACTTAATCCACCTAAAGCATAAGGCATAGCAATAGCTAAAGCAACACTACCAAGTGGTCCAAGTTTTTTATTTATTCTAGCAATACCTCTCATAGTTGCTTTACCAACTTTCATTATACCTTTAGCAACACCTTTAAAAGCTTTGCTTACAGGTTTCTTTACTGCTCTTGTTACTTTTTTAATTACTCTTCTTATACTTCCCATAATATTACCTTATTTAAATTTCCTTTTAGCTGTTGATACTTTCATTTGATTTAAATGTTTTATACCTCTACCTGATTTATTAGTTCTTAACCAATGTATAATACCATCATCAGTTATATCTTTTGCTAATCTATCTGCTGTCCACTTATATATTTGTTTTATTTTATCTAAAGCAGTATTAACAGTTTCTATATGCCAACATCTATCTCCAGATTCCCAGTCTAACATTTCTAATACACCTGTAGTCTTAAATCTTTTTTCAACTTCAGGACTTAGAAACGCCCAATTGGTAAATGCATAAGCAACACCAGTAGTCTCGTACCTAAATATATTGTATTGATTTAATGCTAAAGAAGGAATAATTGCTCTAGCAATATCTCTGTCAGAGAGATAATTATATTTAGGAAATTCCCTATATAATCTTATTACGTCTATTATATCAGTATTATTAACTGTTGTCAATGTTTACTAATTAACTTTCAATCTTAGTTTTCCAAATATCTATAGCAAATCCACCAAGAGTTTTTAATATATCTGCTTTACCTTGGTCGGCTGCTGCTTCATTTCCTAATGCTGCAATAGCTAAGTTTGTTTGTCTTTCTTCTGCATTCTGTGCTGATTCGTATTCCCACTTAGCAGCATCTCTCATCTCTTGCCAGATAAATGATAAAGCTTGGTTACTTAAATTAAATGCATTCATAGCATTAGCTTGGTTAACAGCATTAACTCCTGCTGTATTAGCTGTATTTAATTGTCTTCTCCATGCAACATTTGATTGTTCTATTGCTAAAGAGTTTTGTGTATTAAACTGATTTCTATTGTAGTCAAGTTGTTCATTAAACTGATTGATTTGACTATTTAAAGTTTCTTGTAATCTTTGTGCTTCTAAATCATTACCTTGATTTAATGCTTCAATTCTATTTGCTTCACTAATATTATATTGTGTCATAGCATCATTTCTTGCAGCATTCTGTGTATTGATTGTAGAAGATAAACTTTCAACAAACTGTTGTGTTTGATTATCACTTGATGCATTAAACTGTCTAGCAGCATTTGTTGCAGCTTGGTCAGATAACATAGCTTGTTGTCTATTCTGTGTATTTAATACTTCTGTTTGCTGTGCATTAGTTAGATTAGCCATATCCATTTGTAAGAATGCTTGAGCATTTAATACAGCTTTCTGTTGTGCATTAGATAAGTTAGCCATATCCATAGTAGCTAACTGTACAGCATTTTGCATTGTAGCTTGTTGAGTATTAGATAAATTTTGTAATTCAAATGTTCTAAATAAATTAGAATTAGATATTGCAGCTTGTTGTCTGTTGTTTAAATTTAAAACATCAAACCCTGCAATTGTTTGTGCATTAGCTAAAGAAGTTTGTTGATTAGCACTTAAATTAGCTAAAGACATTTGCTGTTGTAACTGAGCATTAGTTAAACCAGCTTGTTGTAAATTTGCTAAGTTAGCTAATCTTACTTGTTGTTGTTGATTAGAAGATGCTAGAATAGCTTGTTGTTCATTCATAGCATTTAACTTAGTTATCTCTTGAGCATATTGTCCAGTTAACATCTTAGCTTTCATATCATTCTCAGCATTTACTAGTTGAGTTTGATATTGTTGCTGTGCAGTTAATACTGCTGCTTGTTGTTCATTAGATAAATTCTGTGATGCTCTTTGTTGTAATGCTGTAGCATTTGATTGAGCAATTGGTAAAGCAGATTGTATAATAGCATTTACTAAAGCTTCTCTTGCTATAGTAGATTTACTTAAACCTCTAGCTGCTAAATTCTTTTCAACATTTTCAACAGCACCTCTAGCCC
>MDSW01014939.1_pt1 | contig 10774 bp, 14 predicted proteins | sample 811171 | NCBI WGS metagenome assembly MDSW01 (sample SAMN05326641, study PRJNA326480) | marine metagenome | isolation source: seawater | place: Atlantic Ocean: North West | collected 2012 | reverse complement strand
CTCGGATGGCAGCGTTGTACCTGGCGCAAGAACAGCACGGAGATCCGCCTCATGAGCAGCAGCATCGCCAAAGGCGTATCGAACCGGGTCACCCATACCGGGCTCGTCACTTAGCGAAACCATCTGGTCTATTGCGGTGCTCCAAGCATAAGAAACTTCATCGAAATCGAGTTTTGAGAGCCGGTTAACGCCGTCGCTGGTCCATTGCTCAGTTCCGTAACCGTCAAGTCGGTGGGCGACCCAGTCTTGACAGACTGCTGTTACGTGACGCAAAAGATCCATGGCTGACCACAGCGGACAACTCGGCAAACTAGCGGCTTGGTCAGTTCGCACCAGATCAATAGTCCGCTTACTCACAGCCCTGTAGAGCTCAAGTACCTCGGCATTCACCATGTCAGTGTTCTTCCCTGCCTATCTAATTAACGCTACGACAACGACAAGCACCACAAACAATGCACCTATCAGCGTTGCTCGTGGACCCATCAACCCCGAATTAGAGATCCTCGACATAACAGAATCTTAGAACCACGAGAGTTTGTGTTCGGGAAGATCACAATTTCTTTGTTTCTAGTTTCAGGCCGAGCTTTTCGGATCGTCGTGTTCGCTACCGACCTAACGTCGCCTTGTCGTTTTCTGCTCGATTCAAACCGAGTCAAACCCTCTTAACTTGAGTTCTATTCAGTGGTTGGCTGTAACTCCGAACTCATTTCTTCAATGATTCTGGTGAGTTCGGCCCGCATTGCATCGGGTGGGTCGCGTTCAAGGGCCATCTCGTACATCTCGATAGAAAGAATGAGGTCGTTTTGTAGTTCTCTCGCCACGAACCCCCGAAAAATGTACGGATCATACGCGGCCGGCTGCAAAGAAATTGCCTCATCAAGGCTTCGTATGCCTTCTAGTTGAACATCTGGTTCGTCTATGCGCACAAGAATCCATCCGCGCAAAGTCAACGCATCGATATTTTTTGGCTCACGTTCCAAAACTTGGTCGAGTTGTCGGACAGCTGCGAGTGGGTTAGCCGTTCGTTCATGAATCTGCGCGGACAACACCAACGCCTCAGTCATTTCGGGAGCGTCGCGCAACACTTCTTCAATAACTCCCCTAGCGCCTTCTAGATCGTTGGCGAAGAAGAGACTTTGAGCGCTCGCTAACCGGTTCCGTGGTGAGCGATCAATCTCTCCCGAAAGCGGTTCACCCGGGGCACGTAATCCTGAGGACTGAGCTACTGCATAGCCTGCGGCGATCCCTGCAACGGCAATCACTGCTACCCACCAGAGGTAACGTTTCGAATTCCGTGACGGTGCAGGGGTTGCAGCTCCTGCGAGGTGGCGGGTAACGCTAGCAAGGCGGTGTGTGTAGTCATTTTGCAGCGTTTCATATTCGTTGTCGCTTAAATCACCATTCGAGTGTTCTTTTTCTAAATCATCTAATGACCGCAAAAGAAACTCTTGTTCTTCGGTCAACTTCACGCTCCCGGAGGAAGACGGTTTCCACTCCTTCAAGTTGGCTCCCGAAGGGACGACACTATTTTGAGGTCGTCATCCGATAGTTGAGCTCCCCTACCTACTCGCCATTTCCTGAAAGCGAAAACTAAGAAGGCTGCCGAAGCGACAGCTACGAAAACAGGCGCTATCCATACCAGGGACGCAATCCCCGTTCGCGGAGGATTGGCATTCACGTCCTTTCCATATTGGCGAGCCATCCAGCCTCGGATTTCTTCGTCAGAACGCCCCTCAGACACAAGTTCATCAACTTGGGCGCGTATCGCCGCGGCAACTGGAGCATTCGATTCCAGAACGTTTTGGCCGTCACAAACCGGGCATAACGTCGTTGCTTTTATCTCGTAGGCGCGTTCACCGTCGGTAGCGGGAGGGTCATCCGCTATCGACGCTGCTACCAGGGCCAGCGACGACACGAGTGCGACACAAAACCATGAGATCCAGTGTCGCTGCTTCATCGGTCAACGGCTTTTAGTTCGAGATCATTCACAACTCGGTCCACTTCATCAGCTGTTATCTGCCCCTGCCACTTTGCGACGACGATACCGCCGGGACCAACCAAGAAGGACTCTGGGGGTCGCAAAACACCAAAGGCGACCGCCCAAGCTGCGTCACCATCCATTAATACGGGCCAATCACCTCCGTGTTCTGCAAAAAAAGCTTTCGCGTCTTCTTCTGTGTCTCCGAACGGAATGCTGACTACAACTCCATCCTTTTTGTGACGTCGGCTCCAGTCATCTAGTTCGGGGTGTTCTCTTTCGCAGGGCACGCACCAGGAGGCGAAAAAATTTATTAGTACCCACCTGTCAGAGAAATCATCCACATCGAAAGTTGCTTCGTTGAGACCTACCCCTGCTACTGCTGGCACAAGTTGTCCGATCAGTGGACTTCTCGACGCGGTCCCTGTGCCGCTTTCTCTGGTAGCCAGCACCACAACAAACCCGAAAAGGACGAGTCCCACGGCTGCGCTTACAAAGCGCACAGTCCCGACATTTCGGGCCGTCACAAGCCAACCTCTTCCAAATCGGCTCGAGCGTGTCGCCTCCCTGGCATGATTGCTAACAGGGTGCCGCCCGCGATCACTAGACCTCCAACCCACATCCATGCCACAAGTGGTTCCACGAGGACCCGTATCACCACCATGTCACTGTCCTCTTCGGGGATAGCAACCAGACTCAGATACACGTCGTCAATGAAACTCGTGGCGACAGATGGAGTAGCAATCGGTCTGCCAAAGGTGGGGTATTGGGTGATTGATGGTGAATAAATACCTCTCCCTTCAACATCGATTCGTGCTCGAACAACTCGGTTGGGTCCGTCCATTTCGTCAACTATGTCGACAAACATTATTTGGTGACCAGCGACGGATCCTCGGTCCCCTGGGCGCAGCTGAAACTCGCCCTCTTCACTGAATGATGTGCTCGCTATAAACCCAAAAGCGAGCAAGCTAACTCCGATATGGGCGACCATCCCTCCACCAGAGCGCCCCGTGACACCGCTCCATCCATTTCGAACAACAGCAAGAACAAGGTGACGCGCCGAAGAGCCAATCACGAAGCCACCTAGGCCTATACCTAGGACGGGACCTAAACCTTCAGCGCCAAACAGCAAAGCTAAAACCATCGTTGCTGCTCCCACAGCAGCAGGCACTAGCGCTCGGGTTCCCACAACCGATCCGGCCGTGGACCGCCAAGTAAGTGTTGGTGCTACCCCCATCACCAATAGCAGCGCGACGCCGATGGGGAGCAGCATCCGATCAAAATATGGACGTCCTACCGCTAACTGATCACCGTTGATGGCTTCAACGATGAGTGGGAACACCGTTCCTAATAAGACAATGAACGCGAACAGCGTGAACAAAAGGTTATTGGCAAGAAACGCCCCTTCACGCGACAGCGGCGAATCTATCGAACCCGGTGAACGAAGTTGGTCTCCCCGCCAACCGACGAGTGCTACCGAAACGACCAAGATCAGTGCGAAGAAGGCCAGAAGTAACGGCCCCAGGCTCGACGCGCTGAATTCGTGGACAGAGTCGATCACACCAGAGCGGGTTAAGAAGGTGCCGAAGATCGTTAACGCGAAGGTCACTAACAGGAGGGACAGATTCCACACCCGCAACATGCCTCGACGCTCTTGGACAATTACAGAGTGAACGAACGCCGTTCCAGTCAACCACGGGAGGAACGAGGCGTTCTCTACCGGGTCCCAAGCCCAATATCCACCCCATCCCAATACTTCGTATGACCACCACGCTCCGAGAAGTATCCCGACTGTCAAACTCACCCAAGCAATAAGGGTCCAGATGCGAGTCAGTACCAACCAACCTTCACCAAGTCGACCGGTAACAAGGGCGGCGACCGCAAACCCGAAGGGCACCGTAAAACCGACATAACCCAGGTACAGCATCACTGGATGGATAGCCATGAGTGGGTGGTTTCTCAACAGTGGGTTCAAACCGTCGCCATCAATCGGAGCTATGGACAATGTGCCGAATGGGTCCGCCGGGCCGACCAAAAGCCCGAAGAAAAAAACACAAACCAAAAGCATTGTGAGTAATGCCCACGCAACAAGGCGATCTTCGATTCGTCGTCGGAAACTAATAGCAACAGCGGTCACATATACCGAGAGCACAAATGCCCACAACAACAACGAACCTTCAAGGGCTCCCCACAAGGTCGCAATTTTGTAGAGCAGCGGTGTCGCGCGGGTCGAATTTGCTGCCACATACTGCATTGAGAAGTCATCTCGTAGCAGCCCTATTTCCATCGCAGTCACCGCTAACACGCAGCCACTTGCCATGACGAAGACCCATGTGATTGCGCGTCGGTGATGTTCTTCGCGTTTGGACGCCAACGCTGCAACCAACGTCATCACTCCACCTATTGCTCCAACGAAGCCAATAGCAACTCCAAAAGTACCGAGAAGCGCTATCACGACGTAGCTGCCGGTACCTCGAACAAGCATTGGTCAAGCAAACCTTCGGGAGGTTTATCCGTTAACCGCTGCTCATTAGCTGAGGCGTACTCGTTGGTGTGTTTGACAAGCATGCGATCACTAGCGAAGTAGTGGGTATCGCCGCCAGCTACATTTCTGATTTCGCCAATCACCCAACTTCCTTCCAGTACTACTGGAATCCAGGGCGACTTGAATAGTTCGGGAGGGTCAGATGAATGCCATATAGACACGACCACACAGTCATGAACGATTTCGAAAGTAGTTATTCCGGATTCACTTTTCACGGTCGAAGGGATAACTCGCCCCTGTATTCGGAAGCGACGGTCCCCTAGCTCGACACGCTGTTCCACTGCTTCATCGGCGTTTCGAAAAAACAAGGTGGCGTTTCGGAGCCCCTGCGCTGTGATGAAGGCCATAGCGGCAATCAACACTAGAGCTACTGCCAGAACCGTCCGCCGGCGTCGACGGTGCATCTTCTGACGCATTTCGTCAGGGGCTTCAACCTCATGTCGTGGGGTTAAGTCCATGATTAAAGATCCGTTGTCGCGCCGGCGTCTTTTCTAGGGTCAACCTGCTCCATCTCACCGATGCCAAGCTCCTGACCAATGGTCTTGCCGCGTGACACAACCCAGATCGAATAGGTAGCAATAACAACGATGGTGATTCCCCAGCCAGTTACAACTGTCGCGACTTCACCCATGATCAGTTGCTCCCATCATCTTTGTTGAGACGAGAAGAGATCAGTGCTGCTAGGGCCTCTTCGTCACGTAATTCTTCCAGCCGTATGACTCGATAACGGTGAATGATTAGCCATGCGGCCACGATGGTCACCGCCAATGCGGAGTAGAGCAACGTCCAATACATTTCGCCAGTTATTTCGGGTCTGCGCCCGACGCTAAGACTTGCCTTTTGGTGAAGAGTCCGCCACCAGTCAACGGAGTAATGAACAATCGGCACGTTGATAAAAGAGATGAGCGCCATGACTGCTGCCCGTCTGCTCCGAACTATCGGATCAGCTGGCAATCGTCTCAGCGCTAGGTACCCAAGATACGTGACGAACAGTAGAACTGTGGTCGTAAGCCGCGCATCCCACTGCCAATATGTTCCCCAGGTGACTTTCCCCCAAAGCATTCCTGTGACAAGCGTGATCCCGGTGAAAACGACACCAACTTCAGCTGCGGAACCCGCTAGTCGATCGTAATGTCGGCCGCTATCTTCTCTGCGTTTCCTCCCGCGCAGAAACAGAATGCTGGAGACCGAAGTCAGAACAAACGCTCCGTACGCGATCCATATAGAAGGCACATGTATGTAGAGCATGCGCACCGCTTCTCCCTGGATTACGTCCGCGGGAGAAATTAACAACCCGAGGACGGTCATCAGCGCTGTTGCTGCGATAGCCAGGACTCCCAGCACGCGGGTTGTCGCCGTGGCAGTCATCTTTGCGTTGCTATGTGTTACCGACGTCATCAACCCTCCTCCAACAAGAATCCAAAAGCTCCAAAGCCAATAGCGGTGTGTACCGCGGCAATTACAAGCATCAGGCTGGCCCAGGTCCAACCAGCATCAGCGCGCACTCCAAGTGCTGTTTCAAAAGCTCGTGACCCTGCTAAGAGGATCGGTACCAAAACAGGAACCAAGAGCAGCGGAAGAAGGGTAGCTCGGACTCGCAAGCCTGCAGACATCGCTCCCCAAAGAACTCCACACACAGAAAAAGCTACCGTCCCAGATGCAGCAGCAACCAAAAGCAGCCCCCAGTCGGCAACTCGAACGTTGTATAAAACAGCAATCCCTGACCCCAGCACTAATTCCAAGAGCCCAATCTGAACAAACAGTGCCAACGACTTTCCAAGAAACAAAGATGACGCCCCAATTGCAGACATTCGCAAGGCGTCCATATTCCCGTCATCCGTTTCAACGTCAAATGATCTTTGGATAAGCAAAGTTCCGCCATACAGCACCGCTACCCAGTAAAGGCCTCCTGCGCCTAATTCCAACAACGACGAATTTGCATCAAGTGCGAAAGCCAAGACAACCAAGATCAGCAAAGCCAGCGGGGCTACTTGCCCGAGAGCAATCTTGGCTCGCCATTCAACGCGCAGGTCTTTTCGAGCTACTAACAGAGTTTCAGCTAGCACCGGAGTCCTCCAGTACACGTCCTCCACCCATGGTGATGACTCGCGAAGCTATTTCGTTACTGACGGGGCTTTCGTGACTGGCAAAAATTATCGTTGCCCCTAATTGGGATGCCTCAGCCAAGATGAGGTCGAGGTTCTCCCGGCTTTCGCTGTCGAGTGAGGCGTGGGGTTCATCTAGTAGCCAGAGCCGTGGGCGCCCTACAACTAACGAAGCGATAGCAACTTTTCGTCTCTGGCCAGCAGATAGAGAACCAATGGGCACAGTCCAGAGCTTTTTGGAAACGCCAACTCTTAGAAGAGCAGCATCGGTGTCGCTTTCTGCGGCACCAACGGCGCTTGCTCTGAATTCGACATGTTCTCGCACCCATAAGTCTCGATAAAGATTGTTTTCGTGGCCGAGGAGCCCTATGTAACGTCGTGGTGCCCTTCGGTCAACTCGCATGTCGAATCCCAAAACATGGGCGCCACCTGAACTGACCGAGATCAGACCAGCGCACGCTCGCAGGAAACTGGTTTTGCCTGCCCCATTTTCGCCTCGAAGAAGGACCACCTCGCCTTGATCGACACGAAGGTCTATACCGGTTAACACCGGGAACGAGCCTGCTACGGCAACGACCTCTTCGAACTCAACGACTGCAGACATTCCTCACGATGTTACGACGCCACCGTCCAGAGACCACCCGAAGCTCAGCAGTAACGAAGCCTCAAGGAGGTGCGACCATGTTAGGTGGGCTCTATAACAGCTACTACATCACCTTCGCTGATTCGGTCTTCTTCACTAACTCGCATTTCTTTAAGGGTTCCAGCGACCGTAGCCACTACGGGAATCTCCATCTTCATTGATTCGAGAATGACTAATTCATCGCCCTCGGCGACTGTTGCCCCTTCTTCGGCTACCACTTTCCAGACTGTGGCAGTCAATTCTGCTCGGACCTCCATGGAGCTTCTCCTTCTATCGCAACCCGGTTCAGCGTCGGTCAACCTAGCTCTCATATCGATTCAATGCTTGATCAACAAACAGCAACATTCGAAATCGGCTCAGAGGAACTTGTTAGGCCCACTACCATCGTGACCGATGTATCTGATTCCTTTGGCTTTGATAGTCGGCGGCGCAGCTGGGCTTTTTATTCGAGGATCAACCGACTATTTCGCAGCTACCCGGGTGGTGTTTTGGCCAATTCCTGCGGTTGGCGTCGCCCTGCAAGCTTTAGTCGGCTCAGGTCTCGATGTGCCTTACCCATCACTATTAGCCGGTATCTCTCTGGTCTTGATCGCTATTACCTGCGCTATGAATCTCCATCTCACGGGCGCTTCAGTGATATTGGTCGGCGCGACCCTGAACCTAATTCCGCTGGTTCTGAACGGATATGTCCCCGTAACCGTTGACGCGGTGGTGAACGCCGGTATTACTGATCGCGGGTCAATTGATCTTGTCCAGCTGGGGGCGGCTCGGGCGTTTGAGACGGGCGAGGAAACTCTCTGGTTCTTGGGTGCTGTTGTGCCTGTCCGGTGGCTCAACGAGGTCTTTTCGTTTGGGGATTTGATCATCGCTTGTGGGCTAGCAAACCTTGGCTTTCGGATCTTCTTTCCTCTTCGAGAAACTGCGAGTTACTACGACGAAGCAGTCGAATATGATCAGTACCGCGATCCAACACAACCAGACCCGTTTGAAGGTTACGAACCAGATCAGTCGACATGGACCGCATCGACTCCAAATGATTTTGCTTCGATCAACGAACCGATTGAACCTCCTAAAGGTCAACCTGGTCTCACAACGCTAGAGGGCTCAGCCCCTATCGTTCCCGACGAAGAGGACACGTGACGGAAAGGGAGTCCGAAGACCCGGTTCTTCGGTCTCGAGAACGAATACGAACTGCTGCAAACTTGGGGAAACGATTGGGGTACAGCTGTTTTGGGGGGGCGCTAGTTCTTTTTGTACTCAACTACTACCTAGGGGGTTCATCCCTATCAATTTCGATTACGGTCGCTCTCCTAATTGTCGGCTCATTGCTTCTGGCTCCAGCCATAATTTTTGGATACGCCGCAAACGCCGCAGACCGTGAGGATCAAGGGCTCCCACATGGTCACTAGTCGTTGCGTAATTAGCAGTTTGTGGTCGAAATCTGCGAGTATTCGTATCCTTCACGGCTTACCCCTCTAGCCCCTAAGAATCTCAATCATGTCGACTCGTCTCCCCGCATCAGAACGAAGAGAGCAGTTACTCGATGTCGCCATGACGGTCTTCGCCGCTAACGGATACCACGGCACATCAATGAACGGTGTCGCCAAAGCTGCCGGTGTTACTAAGCCAGTTCTGTACCAGCACTTCACTTCAAAAAGAGATCTGTACCTCGAGCTGATAGAAGACGTCGCAGATCGACTCGCAAATGAAGTTGTACGCGCCGCTAAAGCCGCGAACAGTAATTATCAAAGCACCGTCGATGCCTTGTGCGCTTACTTCTCATTCGTTGAACAAAATCAACGTGAGTTTCAATTGCTGTTTGGTCGATCTGCTCCAAGAGATGACGACACAGCGAACGGCAGTCAAATGGTCGAAAGCAGAATGTCGGCAACAATCGCCGACCTACTTAGCGAATGGTTAGATAGCGCGACAGTCGAAACTTACGCTAGGGCTATTGTCACGATGTCTGAGGGTGTGTGTCGACACTGGCTCACTCAACTTGACCGTCCATCAGCAGAAGATCTAGCGGAACAGCTGGCGGGACTCATCCTCACGGGGATTCGAGGTCTTGTTGAAAGCGCGAGCGGTCATCAGTAACAAAAATTTGATCCTCGCACGCTCCCGCCTGTCATGATCAACAGATGGAACAAGGCGCTTTAAACGGGATCAGAGTAATTGACCTGACGACAGTCTTAATGGGTCCAATGGCTACCCGAATGTTGGGAGATCACGGCGCTGACGTTATCCGGGTCGAACCCACGACCGGGGATTCAACTAGGAACGGGCTTCCAAGCAGAAACGCCGGCATGTCAGGTTTTAGTTTGAACCTTCAGCGAAACAAACGGTCACTCAGCATTGACCTGAAAAATGACAGCGGTCGGGCGGTGATTCTGGACTTAGTGAAAACCGCCGATGCTCTTGTTACGAACATGCGAGCTGAAGCGTTGACACGTCTTGGTCTAGACGCAGAGTCGCTGATCTCGGCAAACCCATCTCTCATCTATTGCAGGGCTAACGGCTTCGCTGCAGACGGTCCCTACGGAAGCAAGGCTGCATACGACGATGCGATACAGGCAGCTTCGGGACTCGCTGGACTATTTACGGCAACCAATGGTCGCCCCACCTATGTTCCGGCGGTCATCGCCGACAAGGTAACGGGCCTACACATCGTCCAAGCCGTGATGGCGGCCCTGATTCATCGCCATCGAACGGGGTCTGGGCAAAGCATAGAAGTGCCAATGTTTGAAACTATGGTCAGTTTCAACTTGGTCGAACACCTTCGGGGTGCAGCTTTCGAACCACCCGAGGGCCCATTCGGTTATGAACGACTCTTGTCTCCGGCTCGCAAACCGTATGAAACAGTTGATGGTTTCATATGCCTATTGCCGTACACCGACAAGAACTTTGATGACTTTTTTGGTTTCATCGGGCAGCCAGAGCTTTCATCGGACAAGCGGTTTGCCACGCACAATGACCGGGTGACAAACACGTCAGAACTTTATGAGTTGATCGGAGAAGCAGCTCGACTCAAGACAACGGGCCAGTGGTTGGAGTTTTGTGATGAGGTCTCTATTCCAGCCGCTGCAGTACTGGATTTGGCAAAGTTCCACGAGGACCCGCATTTATCAGAGGTCGGTTTGGTGGAAGTAATGAACCACCCCACTGAAGGCGACTACAGGTATGTCAAAGATCCGGTCATATATTCTGAAACATCCACTGGGCTTCACCGTCACGCACCACGGCTGGGTCAACACAGCATTGAGTTACTCAGAGAACTTGGCTACGACGAAGCGAAGATTTCGAAGATGGTAAGCGAAGGAATTGTCACAGTTAGTTCGTAATTACCTAGGTTTAGCCAGCAGTTGGATCCACCAGAATTTTTACTGCATCGATCCTTCGTTCAGCTAGATCGTCGATTGTTGTCCCTAACGAATCGAGATCAACGACGTCACCGCGTAGGGGTGCGACGGAAAGACGTCCGTCAAAGATCATGTTCGCTGTGG
>MDSW01190132.1_pt1 | contig 10775 bp, 9 predicted proteins | sample 811171 | NCBI WGS metagenome assembly MDSW01 (sample SAMN05326641, study PRJNA326480) | marine metagenome | isolation source: seawater | place: Atlantic Ocean: North West | collected 2012 | reverse complement strand
TAGGCATAGCCAGGGTTCTCAGCGACTTGCATCGCTGCCGCACGCGCTAGTTGATTGGATTTTCCAATAACAAAATTTTCGAAATTGTTCTCTGTATTTAAGGAACCCCGGTGCCTGAGTTTTCCTTCAATCACAATTCCCATATTGCGCCGCTCTTGCTGACCATTTTTTTGAATTGGTTCAGGCAAGGGCTGTCGTTTTTCCAAACCCCCAGTTTCAGTAGCCATTGCAACTATTTGCTTTACCGGGGGCTGGGCTGAAGATTGCTGAATTGATGATTCCGCTCTAGCAGGTAGGCTCGCGACTTCTTGTTGTCTTAGGTCGAATACTTCCAAGTTGATTTGCAGTGGCTCGCCATTTGACTCGGTGACAAGCTCTTCGATGCGGCCAAGAAACTTGCCTTTAACCCAGTCCAGGATAAAACGATTAGGCGCAGAAATTCGTAACACATCTGCGTCGATATTTGCCTTCAAAGGCCTGATCCAAGTGTTATATTGTTGAGAGGGAAGCTCTACTTTTAAACAATCAATACAATGTTGCCAACTTGTTGATACCACTTTTACTGTCCGAGGGGGATAAGTTTTAATTTAATACTGCGATTCTAGCGATTGGCTAGTGAGTTATCCACTGCCTTGAAAGCAGAAAAGTGGTTTTTTCAGTGCGTTTTTTGTCATTATATATCAATTATTTACCTTCTTTTTGCTGATAATTATCGAGTCAAAATTAAACGCAAATAACCAAGAATTCAACAAGGCTGTTGATAATTATTCTGTGGATAACTTGTGGCTAAGTTTTGGATCGGCGTCTGACCCCGTTTAAACTCAGGCTAATCTTTCAATTTCAAGAAAACTAATTTATTGGGCTTAGTTTTTACATTGAAATGTTGCAGCAAAAGCTCTAAAATTCGCCCTCTTTTTTGAGCCTACGCAGGCTCAATTATGCAAACCTGGAATTCCTGTTATGAAAAGAACTTTTCAACCAAGCGTCTTGAAACGGGCTCGTACCCATGGCTTTAGAGCGCGCATGGCAACTAAAGGCGGGCGCCTTGTTCTTAAAAGAAGGCGCGCAAAAGGACGCGCTAAACTCTCCGCTTAATTCGCTTTTCTCCCTTTTTAACAATAGAGAACTAGTGTGGCTGAGTTTAGCTTTCCTAAAGAATCTCGGCTACTGACTGCCGCCGACTATAAGGTTGTATTCGACAATTCTCAGTACAAAGTTTCCTGCCGCCACTTCTTAATGTTAGCCACTCTGAGCCAACACCAAACGAAACGACTAGGTATGGTGTTGGCCAAGAAAAACATTGGGAAGGCTGCCCAACGCAATAGAATTAAGCGCCAAATTCGAGAGACCTTTCGGCATACAAACGCGCAATTTCCATCCCTGGATGTAGTGGTGCTGGCTCGAAGAGATGCTGCTAAACTGAGCAAGGCACAGCTATCGAAATTTTTGAATGGGTTGTGGGTAGATTTAGAAAACAAATGGGTTGTAAAAAAATAATTATCAGATAACCAGGACAGCCGAGCAATGATAAAAGTACTATTAATCCGTCTGATTACCCTCTATCAATTTAGCTTAAGCTTTCTAATCGGAAATCAGTGCCGTTTTTATCCAACTTGTTCTCAGTACACCAAAGAAGCAATCGAAAAACATGGCAGTGCAAAAGGCTCGCTGCTTGGAATACGTCGTATCTGCAACTGTCACCCATGGCATGAAGGTGGCTACGACCCCATACCAGAAACCAAGGAAATTTCTTCCTGCCTCTCGGAAAAATAGATAATGGATTTAACTAAATTTTTCTTATACACCTCTCTAGCAGCCATTACCTATTTGATGTTGTTGGCTTGGCAAGATGATTATCCTCCACTGGTTGATAACAGTCCCACTCCGGAGCCTTCAGGTTTACAAATTCCAGAAACTGCTGCAACTTCGGCTACAGATATCCCGACGGAAGTTCCCTCATCAGCACCAAGTAATGGCGATAGCCTAACGGTCAGCCAGACCTCTAGCTCTCAAAACAATGCGCCAGACCCATCCAGGTTGATTTTAATTGAAACAGACACACTTGAGCTGAATATTGATTTAAGCGGTGGAGATATAGTGCAACTTGCGCTTCCAAAATATTTAAAACAAATAAATGTGACAGATGATCCCTTTTTGGTTTTAGAGATGTCTCAGGGTAGAAATTATGTTGCTCAAAGCGGGTTAATTGGAACGAACGGAATAGACAACGCTGGAAGAGCAGACTATCAAACCAGCGCATCTTATTATCAACTGGAAGATGGAGAGAATACGCTTACCGTGGACCTAGTTACATCAACCGCGGTTCCAGGGGTAACTGTTACTAAGCGTTTTTCCTTTACCCGAAATAGTTACTTAATAGATGTAAGCTTCATCGTAGACAATCGGTCTTCGCAAACCTGGCAAGCGAATGCCTTTGGTCAAATCAAAAGGGATGGATTTGATGATCCAAGCAATGCTGGCGGTTTTACTAGAACATTTTTAGGATTTGTCACCACCTCCGATGATGACCCTTATATAAAAGTTGACTTCGGTGATATTGAGGACGGAACAGAAACATTTGATATGAATGGTGGGTGGATCGGTTTCAGCCAACATTATTTTCTGTCTGCTTGGATCCCGGTTCCTGATTCTCCAAACAGATTTACAACTCGGCGCAATGACATCAATCAGTATTTTGGTGAATTCACTAGTACCGCCTTTTCAGTGGCTCCAGGAACTCAGGCTAGTCACAACCTCCAGTTTTATGCGGGCCCCAAAGACCAATATGCGCTGGCTGAAATATCTCCAAACCTTGAACTTACCATCGACTACGGTTTCCTTTATTTTCTAGCTGCTCCAATTTTCTGGTTACTAAATCTCATAGACTCTTCCATTGGCAATTTCGGTGTCTCAATTATTTTGCTTACCGTCGTGATAAAGGGCCTGTTTTATAAATTGTCAGAATCTCAATATAAATCGATGGCGGGCATGCGGCGTGCAGCGCCAAAGATGCAACAACTAAAAGATCGTTATGGCGATGACAAAATGGGTATGCAGAAAGCCATGATGGAATTATACAAAAAGGAAAAGGTTAACCCCCTCGGCGGTTGTCTTCCTATGCTGGCACAAATGCCAATTTTCATTGGTATCTATTGGGTGCTTCTTGAAAGTGTTGAACTGCGACATGCTCCTTTTATGCTTTGGTTAACGGACCTCTCTGTTCGAGACCCTTTTTTCATTCTTCCATTGCTCATGGGCGCCACTATGTTTCTGCAGATGAAACTTAGTCCAGCGCCACCTGATCCAATGCAGGCTAAAGTAATGCAAATTATGCCTATTATGATGACTGGGTTATTTTTGTTTTTTCCTGCGGGGCTTGTGCTTTATTGGTTAACTAATGCTGTGCTAGGTATCCTTCAACAGTGGTATATTACTCGGAAAATTGAAGCAGCTTACGAGGCTGGAAAAAGATAAGATTACGATAAACCATATTGCATCCTAGCCAAACTCTAGGCTATCCAATAAATGCCTATAGAAGCCTCTGAAACAATATGCTCTATCGCCACTTCAACAGGTCGAGGCGGTATTGGCATAATTCGAGTATCTGGCCCTAAAACCAAGCGTATAGCACTAAAAGTACTAGGTTTCGAGCCAACTCCAAGACACGCTTACTCAAGCAATTTTCTCAATAATGACAAGAGTATCATTGATAGTGGGGTCGCAATCTATTATGCCGGGCCCAATTCCTTTACCGGCGAAGATATATTGGAACTCCAGGGTCATGGTGGCTCCCAAATCATGCGAGCAGTTCTTGATCGCGTCATAAGCCTTGGTGCGCGTCAATCTCGCCCGGGAGAATTTTCTGAACGAGCATTCTTAAATAACAAAATAGATTTGGTGCAAGCTGAAGCTATCGCCGATTTAATCGACGCGAGTTCCAAGCAAGCTGCTCGTTCTGCTGTGCGGACGTTACAAGGTGAATTCTCCAAACGAGTTGTTGAATTACAAAATCAACTAACAGCGGCACGAGTGAATGTAGAAGCGGCTATCGATTTTTCAGACGAAGATATTGATATTCTCTCAGACACAGGGGTCAGTACTGCGGTCGATAATATCCTCGCTGAACTAAATAGAGTATTTGCTGAGGCAGAGCAGGGTGTCATCCTTAGAGAAGGGATGAATGTAGTTATTGCTGGTAAACCCAACGCTGGAAAATCTAGCTTGTTGAATGCGCTCGCTGGGGAAGAAAGCGCAATTGTCAGCGATATTCCTGGCACAACCAGGGACTTGCTACGTATCGAAATTACAGTAGAGGGCATGCCTGTTCATGTCATAGATACCGCTGGGCTTAGAGACAGTGACGATATAATAGAAAAAGAGGGCATAAAACGTGCCCGACAGGCTATTGAGAATGCGGATCAGGTTCTTTTAGTCATTGACACAGCACAAAGTGAACAGGATGTTAATAGTCTGTTAGCAGACTTCCAAAACCAAGTAAGTGAGTTGTCACTAACCCAAAATCTACTGAAAAAAGTGACGATGGTTTTTAACAAGATAGACCTTTTAAAGGATACGTTTCCAAGCCACTCAACACTAGCCTCAGATAATAACGAATTTGAAAAAATCTCGTTGTCTGCGAAAACGGGTGAGGGTATTGGATTACTACGTACTCACTTAACGCAAATTATTGGGTATCAACCTTCTAACAACGGTAGTTTTGTGGCAAGAGCACGACATATACATTCTTTAGAAGAATCAAAAAAGGCTATAATTTCAGCGTCTGAGAACCTAAGTAAGCACTCACAATTAGAAATAATTGCTGAAGATCTTCGCCTTGCCCAGCAATGCCTTGGCGCTATAACTGGCGAATTCAGCAGTGATGATTTATTAGGAGAGATTTTTTCAAGTTTCTGTGTCGGAAAATAGGGGCATCGTTTTGCTCTAAGAACCTTCTTTTCAAATATGACATTGTATTGTCAATATTGGTGCATTTGTATAAATTCTGTATAAAAAAGGGATAAAAGAGCCTCTAATTAGCAAACCGTATTAGGTGGAATTTAAATCAAAGATTAGTCTACAGACGCTGCACCTGTTGTGAGCGTTATAATCAGTGCTTACTAACCGAGTTATAAACTCATAACCATCTGAACTATATGGGTAAAAGTCGCTTATAAACAGATTTTCCCTTCCCCTATAACAACAACATTAATACTTTATATATACATATATATAATAAAACATTAAATAAATGTTATTAAATCCTGTCATACACATTTATTGAGATCCCTATATACTGCTCTCCCTCTGAGCTAACGGCTACAACCATTTAAGTCAGATGAGTAGCAACAACGAATCAATAGAGCAACTATGGACCATCAATTACAATATGAAGTGATCGTAGTCGGCGGCGGCCATGCCGGTACCGAGGCAGCACTTGCTGCTGCTCGCCAAGGGGTAAAAACCTTGTTGATTACTCACAGTATTGAAACTTTGGGGCAGATGTCTTGTAATCCAGCCATAGGGGGAATTGGTAAAAGTCACTTGGTAAAAGAAATAGATGCACTGGGTGGCGCTATGGCTCAGGCTGTAGATTACGCGGGGATTCAATTTCGCATTTTAAATGCAAGCAAAGGGCCGGCAGTGCGAGCAACTCGCGCTCAGGCTGACAGAGTTCTCTATAAAGCTGCCATTCGCAAGATTTTGGAACAGCAAAACAACCTAAGCATATTCCAACAGGCAGTTGATGATTTAATAATTGAGTCGGGAAGCGTTTGTGGTGTTAAAACACAAATGGGTCTTGAGGTAAGAGCACCTAAAGTTGTTTTAACCACTGGTACATTTCTTGGTGGTAAAATTCACATTGGCATGAAAAACAGTGCCGGCGGCAGGGCGGGTGATCCACCTTCAATCGCACTTGCTAACCGATTGCGAGAATTACCTTTTCGAGTTGATCGACTAAAAACTGGAACACCGCCGCGCATTGATGCAAGATCAGTTGATTTCTCTGTAATGCAAACTCAAGCGGGAGATACTCCTGTCCCAGTGATGTCGTTTTTAGGTTCTCAATCTGATCACCCCAAGCAAATAAATTGTCATATCACTTCAACCAATGAGAGATGCCACGACATCATTCGTCGTGGCCTGGATCGTTCGCCAATGTACACCGGGGTGATCGAAGGAATGGGCCCACGGTATTGTCCTTCTATAGAGGATAAGGTGATGCGCTTTGCAGACAAAAAATCGCACCAAATTTTTGTTGAACCGGAAGGGCTTGAAACGAATGAGCTTTACCCAAACGGTATATCAACCAGCTTGCCTTACGATACGCAGATCGATATGGTCCGTCATATCAAGGGTTTTGAAAATGCTCACATTACTAGGCCAGGCTATGCGATCGAATATGATTTCTTCGACCCAAGAGACCTGCACTATTCTCTAGAAACTAAATTTGTAAATGGGCTTTACTTCGCTGGGCAAATTAACGGCACTACAGGCTATGAAGAAGCGGCGGCTCAGGGTTTATTGGCAGGCTTAAACGCTGGCCTATCGGTTCAAGGAAAAGATTCGTGGTGCCCTCGCAGAGATCAAGCCTACTTAGGTGTTTTGGTTGATGACCTAATTACGTCAGGGACAAATGAACCTTACCGTATGTTTACTTCTCGAGCTGAATATCGACTTACCTTACGAGAGGACAATGCAGACTTGCGACTAACCGAAATAGGTTATGGCTTAGGATTGGTGTGTGAAAAAAGGTGGCGCCAACATTGTGAGAAACGAGAACGGATTGAAAAAGAACTAAACGTGCTCAGAACCCAATGGATACAACCAAATACATCTGAAGCAGAGCGGGTGAACCGGTTGTTAGAAAAACCTATATCTCGCGAATACTCTCTTGCTGATTTATTAGCCAGACCTGGGGTCAGTTATAAACCATTGATGCAAGCAACAAAGAAAACAGCAACTGATGTTGAAATAAACTCTGTGGAATATCAGGCAAAACAACAAGTTGAAATCCAATTAAAATACCAAGGCTATATTGATCGCCAGGAAGAAGAGATACAGCGTCTCAAGAAGCAAGAAAACACGGCACTTCCAGAAGGTTTCGATTATTCAGAAATGCCAGGATTGTCGAATGAGTTGCGACAAAAACTCAATACAGCAAGACCGGAAAACATAGGCAGGGCATCGCGTATACCCGGCATGACTCCTGCCGCTATCTCCTTGCTACTAATTTATCTTAAAAAACACCAGGTCCTTAAGAGAAAAGCTAGCTAGCGTTCTTTTTTCTAATTTGACCATCGTGGACTCCGACTACCTAAACATCCTGCAGCGCGGCTTAGATAAATTAGAAATCGAGTATCAATCTTCTCAACTTGAAAAAACTAAGATTTATCTGGGTCTCTTAAAAAAATGGAATCAAAAATACAATTTAGTTGCTGATTCGGATATTGATGTTTTAGTTGAAAAACATGTCCTTGATAGCCTGTTAATTTTCAATTTTGTTAACGTAAAACAAACTTTAGATATTGGGACCGGTGCAGGATTTCCCGGCATACCACTCGCAATTTTCAAGCCTCATCAAAAATTCACCTTACTTGACAGCAATGGCAAGAAAACTCGGTTTTTGTTCCAGGTAAAAACCAAGCTCGACTTGAATAACGCAGTGATTGAAAATTGTCGCATAGAGAACTACCAAAGCCCCTACCGAATTGATATGGTGACTTGCAGAGCTTTTGGTTCTTTAGAAGATATTGTAATCAAATCTCAGCATTTACTATCACAAGAGTGTAAACTCTTAGCTATGAAGGGAAAGTTTCCTGACGAAGAAATTAGCCGTTTACCAGAAGAATTTATCGTGTTGGATAGTGTTAAACTTCCTGTACCTGGCGAGAGTTCCGAACGCCACCTCATTCAAGTGGGTCGGAAAAAGTAACGCAAAAGCTGATCAACAATGGTAGGTCTTTTTGAAGTCAACTCAAATTAGTGGATTAACGCCGTGGGCAAAGTATTAGCAATTGCCAATCAAAAAGGAGGAGTGGGAAAAACTACCACCTCCGTCAACCTAGCTGCATCGTTAAACGTCACACGAAAGAATGTCTTGTTGATCGATTTAGATCCACAGGGAAATGCGACTACAGGATCAGGTGTTGATAAATCGAACTTGTCGCTCTCCGTCTATGATTTGCTTTCAGAGAGTGAAAAAATAGAGAACGTTCTATTACGTCCAGATGCTGGGTATGACTTATTGCCTGCTAACGGCGATTTAGTAGCGGCTGAAATTGACCTGATGACCGGGGATGACCGCGAAGTACGACTACGATCTATTATCGACAGTGTTAGAGACACCTATGATTATATTGTAGTGGATTGCCCGCCCTCACTGAACATGCTCACAGTTAATGCCCTCGTGGCTGCTGATGGTGTAGTGATTCCTATGCAGTGCGAGTATTACGCCTTAGAAGGATTGTCCGCTTTAATGGACACCATTAGTGCAATTAGAGACCGTCTAAACCCAAGCCTAAAAATTGAGGGTATATTGCGCACCATGTACGATCCTCGTAGCAAGCTTACAAGCGAAGTGAATGGTCAGCTTTTTAACTATTTCGGTGATATTGTTTATCGAACGGTAGTACCTCGCAACATTCGCCTTGCAGAAGCACCCAGTTATGGAAAGCCTGCGATTAAATACGATAAACAGTCACGCGGTGCAATTGCCTATCTAGCATTGGCTGGTGAGCTATTGAGAAGACATGACGAAGCTGCTGCTGCGGTATCGAGTTAAAACCAAACAGGCATCGCAGGATTAGAGCTCAGGTGAAAAATGAACGATAAAAAGAAGCTAGGCAAAGGCCTAGATGCGCTTTTATCCACTGGCAGTACCCAGGCAATGGCCAATTTGCTGGGAAAGCAGACCGAACACCAGCAGTCAGCGCCAGCGTCAGAAGATAAAGACGGCGACCTTAAAAATATTCCAATTGACCTTATCCAGCGCGGTAAATACCAGCCTCGAACTGATATGCACGAGGAAGCGCTCCAAGAACTTGCAGCATCAATTAAGAGCCAAGGCGTTATGCAACCAATTGTCATTCGCCCTCTTTCTTCGGATAAATACGAAATAATAGCTGGCGAACGACGTTGGAGGGCAAGCCAAATAGCTGGGCTTGATAAAATTCCGGCCATTATTAAGCCGGTTGGCGATGAAGCGGCTATCGCCATGTCGTTGATTGAAAATATCCAGCGGGAGAACCTAAACCCAATTGAAGAGGCCATGGCGTTGAAGCGTCTGCAGGATGAGTTTGAACTTACCCAGCAAGAGGTTGCTGATGCGGTAGGTAAGTCTCGCGCTACGGTTACAAACTTGCTTAGACTTATTGGGCTGCATATTGACGCACGGAGAATGCTGGAGCATGGTGACCTTGAAATGGGACATGCTAGAGCTTTATTGTCATTGCCAGACCTACAACAAGCAGCTGCTGCCCGGACAGTTGTTGGACGTGGTTTATCTGTGCGGCAGACAGAGTCGCTAGTTCGGCGCTTGGTCGCTGGTGGTGGGACTACAAATAAGGGCGGGGCTATCGACGCAGACATCAAAAACCTTGAAGAAAATCTCGAGGGAAAGCTCGGCACGAAAGTAATGATTCAGCATACGGCCAAGGGCAAAGGCAAATTGGTGGTTAAATATAATAGCTTGGATGAGCTAGATGGAATTTTATCCCATATAAAGTAAGCCAAATCAGTGGAAGCTATTCGACTTCCCCTCGAGAATTTTTCCTCTTTTCGCTCTGTTTTAATTGTTATTGAAGGGCGGTTGATCCAGCCTTGCAAAGCCCCTATAATGCGCGTGCTTTGGTGATCACCGCCATAACAACAGAAGTTTATAATGGGTGTTTTTAGGGTTCTGGGCTGGAACGAGAAGCTAATTTAGAAAGCGATCTTCGTGAATAATCTAAGACCCCCTCCAGTTTATAAAGTTATAGTCGCACAGTTAATCGCGACAGCCTTTATTACCGCCATTTCTCTGTTGTTTTCAGGCAGCGTCACGGCCTATTCAGCTTTGCTGGGGGGTCTGATAAGTGCTTTGCCTAACAGCTATTTTGTATTACAAGCATTCAAGTATCAGGGTGCCCGGAATGCAGATAAGGTTGTAAAGAGTTTTATAAAAGGGGAGCTCGGCAAGATTGCAATAACCATTGTGCTTTTTGCCCTAAGCTTCACATTGATTACTAATTTAAGTGAACTCGCACTGATACTTGGGTTTATTACAACCCACTTTGTCGGCGTGATGATGTCTGGACTTATTAGCTATAGTCCAACCAGTGAAAAAAGCAACGAAAAATCAGTGGAACTGAAGTAAGTTTACTGATTAGTTTATAACGCGAGTTAGAGCGAATATTAAATGGCAGAAGCAGCCGCAGAACAGACAGTTCAAGAATACATCAACCACCATTTGTCTTTTTTAACCTTTGGCAAGGTTGACGGTCATTGGGGTTTTGCCCATACGCCTGAAGAAGCTATGGAGATGGGTTTCTGGGCAGTGAATGTTGACACTCTCGGTTGGTCAATTTTTCTTGGTGCAGCTTTCCTGCTTTTTTTCCGGTCTGTTGGCAAAAGAGCGACAGTTGACGCTCCTTCTGGAATACAGAATTTTGTCGAGGCTGTTTTCGAATTTGTCGATGCCCGCGTTTCGGAAGGATTTAATTATAAAAATGACTTAATAGGGCCTCTGTGTCTTACTTTATTTTTCTGGATTCTTTTGATGAACACCATGGACTTGG
>MDSW01192814.1_pt1 | contig 10776 bp, 9 predicted proteins | sample 811171 | NCBI WGS metagenome assembly MDSW01 (sample SAMN05326641, study PRJNA326480) | marine metagenome | isolation source: seawater | place: Atlantic Ocean: North West | collected 2012 | reverse complement strand
CCGCAATTATCCTCAACAGCATCACCACCAACAATGCCTGCACAATCTTTAGACTGTTCTTCTTCGCAGCTCGAAAAAATCCCTGCAAGACAGAGTGCGAGAAATAAATTTTTTATTATGTTTCGGTTCAATTATTATTAATTAAATGAAAATGATGAGAGCCCATTTTAAAAATTCATTTATCATTTTATCTATATAAATATTATTCGGAAGTTTATTACATTTTATAACATTAATTTATGTTATCTATTTTATACAAGTTAATTATTATTTATTTAAAGCAAAATTTCATTTTAATATTGTTGAAGGGTATCTATGAGACTAAAGCCAGGAGATAAAATTGAAGAGTTATCATTAATGTCTATTGATGGTAAAAAATTCAACATTAAGGATATAAAAAACAAAAAAATATTTATTACATTCTATCGATTTGCCAGTTGTCCATTCTGTAACCTAAGGATAAATGAAATAGTAAAAAGGTACAACGAATTTGGAAGTGATTTTGAAATGGTCGCAATTTTTGATTCACCGATAGATAATTTAATCAAACAAACTAAAAAGCATAAAGCTCCATTCTGGATTTTAGCTGATGAAGAATTCTTTTATTATAAAAAGTTTTCTGTCGAACAATCTTTTATCAAATTTCTTATTGGGACAATTGTAAGATTTCACCGCCTCATGCTTGCTAGCCTTAAGGGCTATATCCCGTTTACTTTCAAAGGGAGCGTTTCTACGATTCCGGTGGATATATTAATTGATAAAAATGGAGTTATTAGCGAGGTATATTATGGTAAAAACACCAGTGATCACTTATCCTTCGATAAGATCAAATCTTTTTCCCTAAATAAATAAATATATCTGTTCGTTGACTATTTTAGGACAAACAAAAAACCCTGGGGAAACCAGGGTTTTTTGTTGTTTAATTATTTGCATAATTAGACTGGCTTAATTTCTACGGCCTTGGGACCTTTGTCTCCATCCACGACCTTAAACTCAACCTTGTCGCCATCCATAACATAAGTGTCATTTGATATTCCTGACGAATGGAAAAAATAATCTTTTCCGTCATCACCGGTTATGAAACCGTAGTTTTTACCTTTGTTATAGAATTTTACTTTTCCAGTCTGCATATTAATTACCCTATTATTTTAGTCAAAATCTAAGCACCAAGGATCAAATAAAACATATAATTAAATCCATCATTATTTTTTAGTAGTTATAAATTAAATATAATGAAAACGGCAATATTTGTTGATGTCCAAAATATTTATTACACAACAAGAGATACATTTAAAAGCTCCTTTAATTATAAAATATTTTGGGATAGTATAGAATCTAAAAATGAAATTTTCATCGCTAATGCATATGCGATAGATAGGAACGATGAGAAGCAACAAAAATTTCAGCATGCACTGCGATCCATCGGATTTGACGTAAAACTAAAACCGTATATTGCTAGAGCAGATGGAAGCACCAAAGGTGACTGGGATGTAGGTATAACCATTGATATATTAGACTCAGCTCAACAAGTAGAAAAAATAGTTCTATTGTCAGGCGATGGTGATTTTCAGTTACTTGTCAAAAAAGTAATTGATCAGTATGGTTGCAAGGTAGACGTTTACGGGGTCGAGCAGCTAACAGCAAACTCTTTAATCAACGCTGCCTCAGAATTTTATCCTATCTCAAAAAGATTTTTGATTTAACATAATTTAATAATGACAGTTCTGGTTCAGAGAGTCACCTGATTGTTTACTCCAATAAAAGCTTTGATTAATTTTCTGCACTATTTTCCTAGTTCAATTATTGAAGTTTTGAAATGAACTATAAGACTATCATTAGGGATCTAGACGAGTCTATATCTTCAATGATGAATACATATGGAATCATTTTTTTAAGATATTCAATTGGAATTATTTTTATCTGGTTTGGGATCCTAAAACCCTTTGGCGTTAGTCCTGCGCAAGATCTAGTAGCAAACACTGTTTATTGGTTTGACAACAAGTTGGCTTTTGTAAAATTTTTGGGATGGTGGGAAGTTGCAATTGGTTTGACTATGTGCTATAAACCCATGATCAGATTATCAATTTTTTTACTTTTTGTACAAATGCCTGGCACCTTTTTACCTCTTATATTATTACCAGATATTTGTTTTACTGATTTTCCTTTTGGCCTGACACTTGAGGGTCAATATATAGTAAAAAATCTAATTATTATTTCATCAGGATTAGTAATTGGAGGAACAGTAAGAAAATCACCCACTCCTAAGCGCATGGCTTGACAAAAGTTTTAAAAAAATCTCAGGCTTCTGTTGATTTTAATATATTTTTTTCTAACTACTTTACCTGAGATAAAGTTTCACGAAAAATAAAGATTGGTTCTAATTTAAGATGATCTTAAACAAAAATTTTTATAGTTTGAGAATTATTATTTTTCGACTTTTTTATGTATTTATAACACTTTAAAATTTGTCACAAAGTACTGTTTTTATTATAATAAAAGAAATATATAATTTTATTTCTATATTTTTAATGATTATTTTATGAATCTATTTGATGTCATTTATTTCTTAAGAATTTTTTTTTATTTTAATAAAAAAATTCATTATCTAAGAAAAAATATAGTCATCCAATTTTATAATACTGGAGTTTAGTAAATGCTAAAATCAAATTATTTAAATCATCTCTCATATAATGTGAGTTAATTAACTTTAATAATGTAATCTGCAATTTTTTATGGATAGGAATTATTTATTTTTCCGCTCTTTCAACATATCAGCGATGATTTCTGGATGTTTTTCAGCGAGGTTGTAAAGTTCTGTTCTGTCCGATTTCAAATTATACAGTTCCCATTCAATATTTTCATTATCTGTTTTGAGAAGATCAGATTCTTCATTAAAGTAATCGATTCCTGCTCTAGGATTAGAGTGAGATAAAACTAATTTCCAATTTCCTTTTCTCATAGCATAACTATCACTAAAACTCCAAAAAAGAAATTTATGTTCATCTCTAGTTTGACCCTCAAATATTGGAACAAGGCTCTTTCCTTTCATTGTTTGGATAGGGGATATCTCATCATTTTTGATAGATGCTATATCTGCAATATCCAAACAAGTTGCCATAATATCCATTATATGACCTACCTGATGATTAATCCCTCCAACATTTTTTATTACGTTAGGCCAGTATGCTATCAACGGTGTAGATATTCCCCCCTCATGACACCACCATTTATATTTACGAAAGGGTGTGTTGCTTGCATTTGCCCACTCTACTCCTAATGTTCGATATGATTCCATAGGGCCAGGAGGTATTTCTGGTGCTGTAGTTTTGAATGCTTTATAATCCTCTGCGCAAGATCCATTATCTGACAAAAACAAAACTAATGTGTTATTTCCAATTCCAAGTTCATTTACTTTGGCCATAATTTTACCAATACCTTGATCCATTCGATCGATCATAGCAGCGTAGACTGACATTGATAAATCATAATCGGCCTTATTAGTAATCTCATCCCATTTTTTAACATTAATATCTCGCTTTGGTAGTTTCCAATTTTCATCAATAATTCCCAAATTGATCAGACGTTCATAACGCTGTTTCCGTATGGCATCCCACCCAATCATATATTTACCCTTATATTTAGCAATATCTTCTGGCCAAGCTTGAAGAGGAAAATGAGGAGCAGAAAATGATACATAAAGAAAGAAAGGGCTATCTCTGTTTCCATATTCATCTAGATAGCGAACTGCATAATCGCTAAAAGCATCTGTCGCATAAAAATTTTTATCATTTGGTGTGAACGGCTGCATTACTGTACCATCCTCTGCCCAGGGGCGTTGTTCAGAATAGTATTTGCGACCAGGTTCCTTTTCATTTGGCCTTCTTAAACCGGGATTAAAATAATTAGATGCACCCGAGTTAAGTCCGAAGAATCGATCAAATCCCTCTTCTGTTGGAAGTCCAATAATACCACTTCCATTTTTACCGGTCATGAGTGTGTTGTACCCTGCTGATTTAAGTATTTGCGCAATATTTTTAGCATTTTGTGCTTCATCATCTGGGTACAATCCTGTTAGCAATGATATTCGAGAGGGTACGCACTTAGCATTATTATAAAACTGAGTAAAGCGTAATCCATTTTTAGCTAACTGATCTAAGTTAGGAGTATTTATTTCAGAGCCAAAGGATCCTAAATCTGAAAAACCCAGATCGTCAGCCATGATAAGAATAATATTCGGTTTTTGTTTTAACTCAGATCTGCAAGAATTGAAAATCACCATAATTGAGAAACTAATCATGGAAATGAAATATTTTTTCAGCATTGGTTCATCAAAGTATCAATCAACTTATTTCTTAGCTATCTATCAATAACCAAATTTTTCTTTAATAATATAATCAATTAGATAAAGTAAAAATTTTCAAAGCACATCTTTATTTTTTCTATTTTTAATTCTCGTCAGCATTATGATGATAAATAAGCAATTATTGTAAGAAAGGTAAATAATATAATTGGTGGTATTGGCAACTCTTTTTCAAAACCTCTAAGTTTACCAGAAAAAAGTGTAAATATGACGATTATAAATCCAGAGCCTAAAGAAAAAAGAACTATGCTTGCATACTCAGGAGGAAGTTTTCGACAATATAGCGCGACCGTACCAATTGCGATTCCTAAGCCACCATTGACCACCCGAAATAAGGCAGAAATACCTACTGCTTCCGGAGGCAGGTCTGGCATAGTTTTTTCGTTAACAACTTTTGGGATTGCATTAAAAATAATTCCGACTATTATCATTACAACTCCAATTATAGTTAAAGCTAAGCTGGGCTCCATATTATTTTCCTCATTTATATTAAATTAATCGTATAATCTAAACATCATCACAAAAACATAAAACATCCCTTAATAAGGGCTAAGCGCTATAACTTTAATTTTGATTATTTCACTAAAACAGATAATTGTTATTACGTACCTAAACAAAATGAGTAAAAGGAGTTTTACCCTTTCTATGCTAGTGCTAAAGAATTTATAAATAAATTTTAGATGGTAAATAAATGTGAAGAGTGTGAGTTTTTGTTTATTGATAAATTAATTATTTATGGATCATCTCATTTAATGTACAAAATTTTTCTTATTATTTTATGATTCTCTTTATTGCTTATTTCAACAAAATATACCCCTGTGCTAATATTTTGATTTTTAATATTCCAACTAAATACATTTTCCCCTTCAGGTAAATCGATTGCCTCCTTTCTAAGAATAATTTTTCCAAGCAATGATACAAGATTTATTTCAAACTTTCCTCCCCCTTTTTTGATACTAATATCAAGATTGATGGTTGAGTTAAAAGGGTTTGGATATATAGAATTCAATTTAAAGAAAGCTACCGGACTTTTTATTTGTTCCAGGCTTAACATTTGATTTTGTCCAGATGGGCTGGGAAGCATATAGTCCCATCGTTCATGTAAATCTAGCCTGCCATATGATATGTCGCTACTTTGAGGGGGAAATGTAACCGAATCTATAATTGTAGAACCATCTGGAGCGATTAGTGCTAAGAACTCACCTTGCGAGCTTAACTTAAAATTTGTATGCAACAAGCCTTGGGATTGATCTTCATCACACCAAATTATTTTCAGTTCTCCAGGGTCAATCTTCAGATTAGTTCCCTGAAACTGCCATTTAGTTAAATTATCTTTTTTATCTGTTAAATAGTAACCATTTAAATCCACTTGATAGTCTTCATGTGACAATAGCTCCAGCCAATCATCGTATTCACCGAACTCGTCAACATTTGTCTCATCATTAACAGCAAGAATTTCGTTGATTTTTATATTAGCCAGGCTACTTGATTCGACTACTTTGAAATTCTTATAACCCGAGACAGGATATCGGTCAGTTTCTTCATCGTAATGTGCTGTAAAATAACCGATATAATCATCAGCTTCCCCTAAACTTATCTGGATTTCCCAATTATCATCTTCTTCAACTAAAAATGTTAAAGGTATTGGTTCATAAGCTAGATTAACTGTTTCCCAGGTTTCTCCCTCCAAGCTTTTGTAATGAAATTTAATTTGGTCTATTCCCAATGGGCCAAATGCGGAAACACCTACCACAAACGGTTCGTTTATTAGAACAACTTTATTGCTGGCAATATCTACTTGGTATATGATTGGCGATGAACCAGTAAAATAAAGTTGTTCATTCAATGATAAATTTCTTTGGTTTATAAATTCCATTAAACCTTGTTTAACATGTTGATTTTCAAAAGAGAATCCAAAGCTATTTTGGTAATCCTCTATACTAAAACCATAATCTAGTGTTCTGTAAGTATCAGATAGGGCAGAATTATAGTTGTTCTCCCTGAAGGATTCTAATCTAGATTCAAAATAAGATATCGATTCATTTCCTAGCGAATCTGAAAAAATTTTTGAGTTGTAAAAGGAAAGAAAATGTGCAAATAAATTTTGATATCTCTCTTTTGAAAACAGATGATCTATTAGAGGCCTTTCCCTATCAGTGATTACCGTGTATACAAAAGGATCAATAGTTGACCAATCGGTACTAACCCAATCCACTCCAAATGTATTATCGTAATCAAAAGGTATCCAATGAAAAATATCAGTTTCAGGTTCATGATAAAGATAAAAATTATTTATATTTGCACGATAGTCGTCCCAACTGCCAGTTAAAATATTCATTGCAAAATATTGAAGGCTTTCTTTTACATTCAAGACAAACTCTAGTGAATCAGGTGAATGATTAATTATTCTGATTAATCTTGATAATTTGGAATAATCATAAGTTGTTTTATTTGTTTTTAGATCATAGGGTCCTTCTTCATCCCAATAAGGATGATAATCTTCTGGACTATTTCCCCTAAATGAAAGATCCGCTGGCCAGATACATTTCCAAAGATTGCCATCACCATTAAGATAATTCCTATCTAAGAAAGTATCATCTATATGTTCAACTGAAATATATAATCCATAGTATTCATTGTTAATGTATACTTCGGCATGAGCAGCTCTTGAAGATACTATTCCAAATTTTTGATAAAGATCCCAACAAATTTTTGACCTAACTATAGATGGGTCATTATGTTCTCCATTCAGGTTCAATTTTTCAACCCCATAAAAATCACGGCCAGACATGAAATGATTAAAATCTATTTTAAATGATTTTTTATCTGAAGTTCTAGAGGTATTTCCTCTTAATCTGAAACCTACTGAATCTGCATACTCGTTAATTTGTGCATTTTGAAAAGATAAACTCGCAATATGCACAGAGTCACTATGAACATTTTCATAAATCCAATCAAGCTTAGATTGATCAACATAAATATTGATAATAGCCAAATCAGAGTCATCATAGACTTTCCAACTTTCATCAGCATAGATGGATGAAAATAAAACAAAATAGATTATTAAATTATTAAAATTCAATTTTAACTTGCCGCGAATTTGTATCTCAATAGATCAGGAGTATTAACTAACTTATCTATTAGATACTCATATTTCCAAAAAGTTATCAATCATTTAGAACCTTTAGATAAAAAAATTGACGATCATTGCGGTGGATTAATTTTTATAAGTCAAAATCATAGAAAACACGAATAGATAGGTGTAAAGAAGAGATCTATATTGGCCAATAGACCTATTACTCTATGGGTTTAAATACTAAAAACTTTTGTTAAAGTATCACGGCCTTTTAAATTTATCTCTCCTTCATACTTGGAGACTGCGTTCAAATCTTTTGTAAGAGAGGTATAAATTTCCTGGGAAAACAAAATCTCTGATTCAAATTTTTTATTAGCCTGCTCTAGTCTTGAGGCAACATTCACGGTGTCACCTATTGTGCTGTATTGCAACATTCTATCGCTACCAATATTGCCAGCAATTACACTCCCCGTATGAATACCTGTTCTTGCTGTTATTTTATCAATTCCATGATTTTTCCAATATCTTGAGAATTCGCTTTTATCCCAAACCTCATTTAATTCCTTGAGTTTTTTTCTCATATCGATAGCGCATTTTACGGAGATGATTTCATGGTCTTCTAATTTTTCGGGTGCTCCGAAAACAACCATTACTGAATCTCCTATGTAATTAATAATTTGCCCTTTATGTTTTTCAATGACATCATGCATACCGGAAAAATATTGATTTAAAAATTTTACAGCATTCTCTGGGGACATATGCTCAATTATTGTAGAATAAGCAGAAATATCAGTAAATGATATTGAAACCCATATATTGTTGCCTGTCAGGTCACCTTTATCTACCAATATTTTTTCAGTTAAAGTCTCCCCAAAATAACGTTTAAGAGTCTCCTGCATCAGTTTTCTGTTAGATTCAAGTTGTACTCCTTTAGCAAAATCTTTCCTAGAACGATATTCAAAATTTCTTTTCGCGAAAACTATAAATAATAGAGGCATAAAGAATAGATAACCTATTTGTGCAGGTACCATTGTATTCTTACTTAGAAGCATGATCATCATTGGGATAGACGAAAATAAAGAAGCTATAATACTATTGAGAAAGTGAAAAGGATAAACTGTCAATGGAATAATGATTGATGTAACAACGACTCCTTCCCCAGGCGGAAAATCTACGGGTGAGAAGTAATAGGACCATGCACCTACATTCATAAACCCTATCCAGCCTAAGAGTAAATATATTTGATGGAATTTTCTTTTATTATCATTTGATAAAAAGAAAAGAAACCATATGTATATCAAAAAATCAAGAATATGATATCCAATATAATATACATTATAACCAAGTGTTCTAATATCATCAATATTTATAAATAATTTTATGATGATTATAGCAATTAAAAATATTTTAAGATTTGGCCATATACGCTTCCATTTAAATCTAAGATAATCATTTTCAAGTTCAGAATCCTCGAATTTTATAGTGAAACTATTTATTTTTTGATTGATTGTTGTCATATTTCGATAGAACTATTTTTTCTAGATATTAATTAAAATTAGTTTTTATAATTTAAATTGGAAAACAAAAATAATGTTTACTTCAATAAGGCATAAATTAGATTAAAATCTCAAGTTACCGAAGGCTTTCATGAGAAATATCTGAGTGTGTATTTTTAACTTTACCGGTCTCTTCATAATTTCATCCCCATATACATAAAAAGCTTTTATTTAAGAACGGAACTCACCCATTAAACTATACATATTTTAAAATATTTTCACTGTCTTCTAATAGACTTACTATTTATAAAGTTTAATCGAACTGTTTTTACTATAAACTCATTGCATGATTTCAATTTTCCAATTATGTTTATCATATTTTTTGAGACACTTAATTTTTAGGGCAAGCTATGGTCAACAAGGACTTGATTAGACTATTTCTTTGACTTAATTTTTTTCGGTAGACTTCAAATAATTGCAATATAAGAAGTGGCGCGTAATATTTTATTTTAGCGTATCAAGCATGAATTCGAACACATGTTTTATTACAATTATATAATTTAATCAAAATAGGAATGTTAATATGGCGACTTTAATCTTGCGAGACACTTATCGCGCATTAGAAAGAGAGATGGAGTCTCTTGATAAATTAAAAAGAGAGACCTCAGCAAAAATTAGAGATGCAGCTAGTGAGGGTGATCTTAAAGAAAATGCGGAATATCATGCCGTTAGAGAAAAACAGAGTTTAATTGTTTACAAGAAACAATTGCTTCAGTCCCATGCGCCTTTCTCGATCATTGAAAATGGTGAAATTAACACTGACAATGTAGAATTTGGGACAAGGGTAAAGGTTCTTGAAGAGGGTAAAGATGAACCTGAAGATTACTATTTGTTAGGCCCAATTGAGTTTGAGCTAGATCTTTATCCTTTAATTGTAACCTATCATTCACCGTTCGGTCAAGCCATTGCCGGGAAAAAAATTGGGGAAAATTTTACCCTTGAAATAAGAGGCAAGGATATCAAATTTACAATTACGGCTATAGATAAAATTTCTAATGAGTGATTAAAATCTGTTATTAGAGAGATTGATTAATCTTCAGTTTCTTGGAAAAGAGAAAATAAACTTTTAAATATTCAAAGTTTTAGTCTAAGAGTATCATCTTTTTAATTTTTCTAAAATTACTTGTTTCAATGCCATAAATATATACACCCGCCGAAACAGGTCTTCCTTTATTGTTTGTAGCATCCCAGACCACAGATTTATATCCTTCAGTTTGTTGATAGTTTACCAGAGTCTTGACTTTTCTGCCCATCATATCATAGATAAATATATTTACCAACGCTCTCTCAGGCAGAAAATAACGGATTGTGGTGATTGGGTTAAAAGGATTAGGGTAATTTTGAAAGATCGTATAATTTGTAGCCAAAGAATTTTCCTCAACTGAAACTTGAGTAGCAGGAATTAAAACTGATTTAGTATATACATAATCTCCAGTTCTACCTGTAGATCCTCCCGTAGCTAAACCAGAGGCACTAAATGTGACGCTTCCTATATCGCTGCTTGGAGCAAGCCAATCAAATACCCAATTCCCACTGGCTGTTCTTGAGCTTTGTTGGACATAGTCTCCGTTTTTCTCAAGACTAACAGAACTAGAGTTGGAAGATATCATTCCAGCAGTGCTATTGCCACTCATTGCGATAGCTTGGAAGCCATATCCTTGCCTATTTGAGCCAGTAACAGTCAGACTAATCGTGTAGGTTTCTCCGGGTGTGTAAGTAGAGGGTAAACCGCTAAAAATTACTTCCCCATTACCCGAATTGACAGTCCCTGAATGACAGGAGGT
>MDSW01175822.1_pt1 | contig 10776 bp, 8 predicted proteins | sample 811171 | NCBI WGS metagenome assembly MDSW01 (sample SAMN05326641, study PRJNA326480) | marine metagenome | isolation source: seawater | place: Atlantic Ocean: North West | collected 2012 | reverse complement strand
TTGTAATTCTTTGATGGCGCTTTTAAGCTGTGGAATAGACGCGCTAATATTAGGCAGTTTAATGATATTTGCCTCGGGTTTTTTAGCAAGTTTTCCTAACTCTGACAACGCATCATTAATTCTTTGATTCTCATTTAAAAAATCAGGGAAATTTGCAATGATTCTTCCTGCTAGGGAAATATCACTTAATTCAACCTCAACTTCTGCATGTTTAAGGTATTTTTTAATTATTGGAAGAAAGGAATAAGTTGCTAGTGCAGGAGCTTCGTCTGTTTTAGTATAAATAATTTTTCCCATTTCGATTTCTCTTTATGTATATTTTAATATTGTCTTCAATATAAGCAACAAAAGTAAAAGAAGTATTACTCAATGTCAATTCTTTCTTTAATATCGATTTTAAATCGAAACTTATATTCTTATTTTTCGTTTATGAAGCTGTATGAACTTTCGTTTAATAGTTTTCTTTTTATTAATTTTTAATTTCCAAACACAAGGATATTCGCAGTTATTTGGAAAGAAAACGGTAAATATATCAGAATGTGAGGGGATTATTAATATATCAGAGTCAGGAACTTATTTACTTCAATTTATTGGGATAGAGGAATCCGAAAATGGATCTTTTATTAATTATTTAAAAGATAGTGTTAGCTCTAATTTAATTTGGTCATATTATAACCCTAAGCAAAAAGGTGAAATAAAAATAAATCTATCTGTAGATCAACAAAAAGCAGCTCTATTAATTTTTGAAACATCAAAAAAAAACCTATGTAAAGACATTAAAGAAGGCAAAGCAACAGCACTTTATAATAATCAAAATATTACAAAAGAAACAACACAAAAGTTTAGTTTTGAGTGTAATAAAGAAAAATCATATGTATTTGTTTTTATAGGTGAAAGCAAGGCTTCAAATAAGATTAATTTCGATTTTGAATTTATTCCTACAGATGAAAATGGAAACGAAATTATTGATGAAAAAATAGTTGACTTTACATATGGCAAAGACATTATCAATACGCATATTAAAATATTTAACTCTAAAACCCACAAGCCAGTCACAGCTAATTTAACGATTATAGGCTCAAAAAGTATAAGTGGCTATTATCAAGCAAGTGATTTGTATATACCAATAGTAAAACGAACAAAGGCATTAATTAAGGTTGACTGTAAAGGTTTTTTCTCAAAAGATATTGAGCACCGTTTTCTTGATAGCAAGAAGGACACTGTTCTTGTTGATTTAGACCCATTAACTGTTGGTGCATCTATACAATTTGAAGAAATAGAATTTTATAGAGGAACGAGTTCAATTAAAAAGAAGTCAGAAAAAAAAGTAAAAAGACTTGCTGACTTTTTAGCTTTAAATGCGATTGTTAAAATTGAAATACAAGGTCATGTTAATGCAAAAGGAAAGAATACCCCATCTAATGTGCGTTTATCAAAAAAAAGAGCTAAAAGAGTTCTAAAAAAGCTTATCCAAAATGGAATAGATAAAGATCGACTTACTGCGGTTGGCCTAGGTAATAGCGCACCGGTTTATCCCAAGCCTAAACATTCCTACGAAGAACAAGCAAATAGAAGAGTTGAAATTATGATTAAATAATCTTTCATTCCTTTATTATTTATATGTTACTTTTGCTTACAATCAGTTTCATTAATACTTTTAATAAATAGATGCCAATAATAGGAAAGTTATTAAAAAAAGGAACAGAAATAAGTTATCGCAGAAATGCGAATAACAGTAAAGAATATATCAAACAATTAAAAACCTTAAAAAAACTTTTGTTTACAGCAAAAAACACTGAGTTTGGTTTTTTTCATTCTTTTAACAATATTTTAAGCCGTTCAGATTTAGTTAAATCATTTCAGCAACAAGTTCCAGTTATGGAGTACGATGATTTTTATAATCAATGGCTAAAAAAAACATTAGAAGGCCAAAGCAATATAAATTGGCCAGGAAAGATTAAGTACTTTGCTCTTTCCTCAGGAACTACTGGGTCACCAAGTAAAAGAATACCGGTTACAGAGGGTATGATACGATCATTTCAAAAAACAAGTATTCGACAATTAGCAAGTCTTCATGAGATTGATTTGCCAGAGACTTTTTTTTCTTCTCAATTTTTAACTGTTGGTGGTTCCTCAAAACTAACAAAGCAAAAAAACCATATAGAAGGAGATTTAAGCGGTATTTTAAAAAAACATACATCATTAATAGCAACTCCATTTACTAAGCCAGGATATAGAATTTCAAATACTAAAGATTGGAATAAAAAAATTGATTTAATTGTGCAAAAAGCACCAAAATGGAACATTGGAATTATAGCGGGAATACCAAGTTGGTGTATTCTGTTAATCGAAAGGATAATAGAGCACTATAATTTAAATAGTATACATGATATATGGCCAAATTTTCAGGTTTATGTTCATGGTGGTGTTTTCATGAGTCCTTATAAAGAGAAGCTAGAAGGGTTATGCTCTAAAAAGGTTCATCTTTTAGATACTTACCTTGCGAGTGAGGGGTATTTTGCTTATCAAACATCCTCATCTTCAATAGGAATGAAATTGCTTTTAGATACAGGTATTTTTTATGAGTTCATACCATTTAATTCTGATTTTTTTAATGAAGAAGGACAAGTGATTAATTCAAAAAAAGCCCTTACTCTTAGCCAGGTAAAAGAAGGCGTTGATTATGCCCTTGTAATTACTACAAACGCTGGTTTATGGAGGTATTTAATAGGTGATCTAGTTCGATTTGTTGACTTTAAAGAAAGGGAATTGATTATTACAGGAAGAATAAAACAATTTCTTAGCCTTTGTGGAGAACACCTTTCTCTTGAAAATATTAATGAGGCTATAATAAACTTATCAAAAAAAGCAGAAATTGATATCGTTAAATTTACTATTTATGCTGACGAAATAAATCAATGTCATCATTGGTTTATCAGCTCAAATAAACAAATAAATCAGGATATATCTATAAAAATGGATGCGGAGCTTTGTTTGTTAAACGACGATTATGCTTCTGCTAGGAAATATACGTTAGCCCCCCCTAAAATTACAGTTTTAAACAAGAGTGTTTTTTATGGCTTTCTCAATTCTTTAGGAAAACAGGGAGGACAAAATAAATTCCCAAGAGTATTAAATCCTTCGCAAGCAAATAAATGGCTCAAATTTATAGGCAAATCAAAAAATAGTTCTTAATAGTCCTTTTTCCTACTTTTACAAAAAAAACGCATGCTGCTTTCAATGACCGGATTTGGTAAAACAAATACAATCTTTAATGAGAAAAAAATTTCTATTGAGATAAGAACGCTTAACAGTAAATCAATAGAGCTCAAAACTAAAATTCCTTTAGAATACAGAGGAATTGAAACGCAAATAAGAAAAATGTTAGGGGCTAAGCTATATAGAGGAAAAATAGATTTAAGCATTTACTCAGAAAGCACAAAAGGGTCCCATCAAAATATTTTAGACATAGAAAGGGTAAAAAATTATTATGACGAGCTAAGAGAGATTAATAAAAGTTTGGGAGAAACATCAACAGATTATCTTTCTATGATTTTAAAAATGCCAGACATTTATACACCTCAAGAACAAGTTGTTTCGGAGGAAGAATTACAAACGGTAATGTCTTTATTAGAAAGTGCATGTGATTTAACCATTAAATTTAGAGAACAAGAAGGAGAAACTATAGAATTGGATTTCACTAATTATATATCAAATATTAAAAGCAGAATCAAAGAAGTCGAGCGTTTTGAAAATGAGAGAATAGAAAATATTAAGAAAAGAATCCATTCAGGATTATCTTCAATAAAAGCATCTAACATTGATGAAAATAGAATGGAACAAGAACTTCTTTTTTATATTGAAAAATTAGATATTTCAGAAGAAAAATCAAGATTAAATAATCATTTAGTTTATTTTTTAAAGACAATGAAAGAATCTAATAACGGAAAGAAACTAGGGTTTATTTCGCAAGAGATAGGTAGAGAAATAAACACATTAGGAAGCAAAAGTAATCATACACAAATGCAGCAAATTGTTGTTGAAATGAAAGACTTTTTAGAGAAAATAAAAGAGCAGGTTTTAAATACTTTGTAATGACATCAAAATCAGGTAAGTGTATTGTGGTTTCAGCGCCTTCTGGTGCAGGTAAAACCACTATTGTTCATTCTTTATTAGAAGAGATAGAAGCCCTATCTTTTTCTATTTCAGCATGTAGTAGACCCCCCAGAAAAAAAGAGGAAAATGGAAAGGATTATCATTTTATTTCTTTAGAAGAATTTAAAGAAAAAATTAAAAACAACGAATTTATAGAGTGGGAAGAAGTTTATAAAGACTCTTACTATGGAACATTAAAAAAAGAAGTAGAGGGATTGTGGTCTAAAGGTAAAGCAGTTGTTTTTGATGTAGATGTTATAGGTGGAATTAACTTAAAACAACAAATGAAAGAACAGTGTCTTTCAATTTTTATAAGCCCATTACATATAGATGTTTTGGAGGAGAGATTGCGAAAAAGACAAACAGAGTCTGAAGAAAAATTAGTTCAACGTATATCAAAAGCAAATGAAGAAATGAAATATGCTAATAAATTTGATGTTGTTTTAGTAAATGATGAGCTTGAAAAAGCAAAAAGAGAGGCTAAAGACATAGTATTAAAGTATTTATCTACATGAAAATAGGACTATATTTTGGAACTTTCAACCCTATTCATGTTGGACATTTAGTTATTGCTAATTATATGGCCGAACATACAGATCTTGATCAAGTATGGCTAGTGGTTTCACCTCAAAATCCACTTAAAAATAAAGCATCATTGTTGCCCGACTTTCACAGATTATCATTGGTTAAAGAGGCTATTGATGATAATAATAAATTAAAACCGTGTGATATAGAGTTTTCGTTATCAAAGCCAAGCTTTACTGTTACCACGCTAACTTACTTAATGGAAAAACACCCAGATAATGAATTTTCTATTATTATGGGGGAAGACAATTTAAGGAGTTTGCACAAATGGTTTAATTATGATGTCATTCTAAAAAATCATAATATTTATGTATATCCGAGGGTTTTAACGATTCAAGAGGAGCAAGAGTTAGAAAAATATAAGCTTCAAGAACAACATCAATTTCACAATCATCCAAAAATTATATTTTGTCATGAAGCCCCTGTAATGAAGGTTTCGGCAAGCTTTATAAGAAAGTCAATAAAAGACGGTAAAGATGTTAAGTACCTTTTAACAGAACCGGTTTATAAATATATTGAGGAAATGCATTTTTATAAATAACTATTAATAAACAGCCAAAGCATTTAGTGTTTTTGTAAAAAGCTTAATAAGCTTTCGCTTTGAGCAAGTAAAATTATTTACTGAAAAAGAAAACGCTATTTTTTTTCCGCTATTTGAATACACGTATCCTGAATAAGCTTTTACTCTAGTTAGTGTTCCGCTTTTTCCAAAAACACGTCCTTCTCCAAGCTGTCCTGAGCAAAGACTTTTAAAAGTGCCTGTTTCGCCAGCAACAGCAAGAGAATTAAAAAAAACATCATAATGCTTTGATTCTGAATACATGTACTTTAGCAAAGAACAAAAATGAGAGGCGTTTATGGCATTGCTTCTTGATAAACCACTGCCATCGGTTATATAAAGACCTTTGGTAGAAAATTTATTAGACCAATACTTTTTAATGTCCTTTAGCCCTCTTGAAGTAGTTCCATTACCGCTTTCAATGTAACCGACAAGCTGAACCAATCCCTCAGCAAAAAAATTAACACTATAAGTATTTGTATATTTTATTATTGATTTAATTTTTTCTCCTTCATATGTAAATAAAAGATTCAAATCACTATATCTGGGTTTCTTAATTTTTTTTTCATTTGTTACTTTAATAGAGTCCATTATCTTGTTTTCAATAAGTTTTTTATTCAATTCGTATATCAGTTGAAAAGCAGGGTCTGGCATGCTGCTTTTAACCATAAAAGAACTTTTATTTTCCGGTAAAATACCTTTTCCATATCTAACAGAAGAAAATGGCCCCCCGTATATATAGGCTCCATCATAAGAAATATTCGCAGCAGAAATGTAATTGTTGAATTTTAAACCGGGCAATTCAGGAAGAGTTTTTATTAATTTAGATTTGGTTCCTGCTTTCCCTGTTTTAAAGTACAACTCCATCATATTGTCATGAAAACAAACACCAGAACTTGCTGCACCATAAGCATTTCCTAAATCAGACCATGTCCAGCCATTAGGGGCTCCATCATACCCAAAGTCTGATCCATCAGCGTAAACATTACCCGTTATTTTGTTAATGCCATTCTTTTTAATAAGCTCTACCCAGTCGTCTAAAAAATGAAGAGCATTTTTATAGCCGTTATATTTAACACTACCAAGAGAAACATCGCACCCTCCTCTAATCCATAAATCTCCAATAAGCGTGCTGTCTACATCAATGTTTCCATTGATATATATACGTGTTTTGGGCCTATAATTCGGACCAATCATTTCAAGTGCAGATGCCGTTGAAAAAAGCTTATTATTTGAAGCAAATGCCTGGCTCTTATAGGGATTGTGTGAAGCTATTGTATCACCGTTATCTAAATCAATAGCTAAAAAACTCACACTTGCATTTTTCAAAGAAGAATGCTCTGTCAATAAATTAATGTTTTGCTGAATAGTGTTTTGACTATAAAAGTTGGAAAACAGAAGTAGGAATAAAAGAATTACGTAATTTTGCAGTATCATTTTTAAATCGTTTATTTTCTTTACAAATAAGCAAAAAATAAACCAAAAAAGTTAAGACCGATTAATTTCTTTATGAACAAGAAAAAGAAGATAAAAATATTAAGAATTATAAATAGGTTTAATATAGGTGGGCCAACTTATAATGCAACTTTTTTAACAGGCTTTCTTTCTGATCAATTTGAAACACTATTAGTTGGAGGTTTACCAGAGAAAGGAGAGGCAGACTCTCTTCATATATTAGAGGAGTATGGTGTAAAGGCTACCTTATTACCAGAAATGAAAAGAAAGCCTAATTTTTTTAGTGATAAAAAAGCGCTAAAAAAAATAAAGGAAATAATTAATGAGTACAAACCGGATATTGTTCATACACATGCTTCAAAAGCAGGTGCTTTGGGGAGAAAAGCGGCTTTTGATTGCTCGGTTCCTATTGTTCTTCATACTTTTCACGGCCATGTGTTTCATTCTTATTTCGGTAAAGTAAAGACTCGTTTATTTAGGTTTATTGAGCAACAGCTGGCAAAAAGATCAACAGGAATAATTGCTATTTCAGAAATTCAAAAAAAAGAATTAACAGAAACCTATAAAATTTGCTCTAAAAGCAAAGTTAGAGTGATTCCTTTAGGTTTTGATTTAGAAAAGTTTCGGAAAAATAAAAAAGAAAACCGAAAAAAAATAAGAGATCAATATGGATTAAACGAGGATGATGTTGTAATAGCAATAATCGGAAGGTTGGCCCCAATTAAAAATCATGACTTTTTTCTTGATGTTGTTAAAAAAGTTTCAAAATCCCGAAAAAAAAACATTGTGTTTCTTATTGTGGGTGATGGAGAGTTAAAAGACAGTATAAGTAAAAATGTTGATCAAATGAAACAAGAAGGCATTGATATCCGTATGACCTCTTGGGTGAAAAACATTAATGAATTTAACGCAGGAATGGATATAATTTGTTTAACATCAAATAATGAAGGTACGCCTGTTAGTTTAATTGAGGCTCAGGCCTCAGGGGTTCCTGTCATTTCTACGGATGTGGGAGGTGTTAAAAACATTGTCAATGATGAACAAACAGGATTTGTAATTAAAATTGGTGATATTGATACATATGCATTAAAAATGATGTTATTAATAGATGATAAAAACTTGAGAAACCAATTTTCTTCTAAAGGTTGGGAGTATGTAGGGAATAAGTATAATTATAAGAATTTAGCGGATAATATGGAAAAGTATTATTTAGAATTATTATCTGAAAACAAGGTAAAATGAAAAAAATCAATTACTTCTTTTTAATATTAATTATTTCATCCTTTGTTGTTGGGTGTAAAAGCATTAAAAAGAAGGTGAATAGTAATTTGATGTTTCAGATTGAAGAAGATTCGGATTTTCAGTTTGACTCATTACCACTTAAACCATTAACAGATTATAAAATAGGTCCGGGAGATAAATTCAGCTTTTATTTTTCGACAAATAATGGCGAAAAAATTGTTTATAACCTTTCTGGGGTTGATCCAAATACCAATATGAATAGAATGAATGCTAGTAATCTAATGATTCAAGACTATCTGGTTAGAACTGATGGAACAGCTGAATTACCAGTAATTGGAATTTTAAAGGTTTCTGGTTTAACAACAATTCAACTTGAAGATACATTGGTTTATATTTTGTCAAAAAACTATGTATCACCATTTGTTCAAATCAAATTAACCAACCAAAGAGTTGTTGTTTTTTCTGGGAGAGGTGTGGCTCAAGTTTTACCCCTTCCTAATGTTAATACAACATTGTTAGAAGTACTTGCAAGTGCTGGTGGAATTGGAGAAGACGGAATGGCAAGTTCTATAAAACTAATTCGAAGAACAAACAATGGATCTAGAGAAGTATATAAGATTGATTTGTCTACCATAGCAGGAATAAGAGCCTCTGAAATGATAGTGCAAAGTGAAGATTATATATACATTGATTTACGCCCAAGGATTGGGGGGCGTGTTTTAAAAGAGATTGCCCCTTGGGTAAGTACAGTTACATCTGCCCTTGCTATAATGACAATATTAATAAGACTACAATAATTATTTAATGAGTTTAAACCAAAGAAAGATAATAGTAAATAAAGATTACAACCCATTAATTTTGGGGGAGATTTTAAGAAAACATTGGCTGGCGCCAATATTATTTATTGTGTTTTTCTCAACAATAGCATTTTTCTACCTGCGCTATACAAAGCCAATTTTTCAATCACAAGCCGTTATTCAGATAGTTGAAGAAGATAGGGTTAAAGAAGTTTTAGGAAAAGATGCATTTACAGATAGGGAAAGTGTCGATGGAGGACTGTCTAAATATATTGAACTTTTAAAATCAGAATTTATATTTGAAAAAGCAATAGAAAGGCTAAGTTTATATACAAGTGTTTTTTCAGAAGGGAAATTATTAACAAAAGACCTTTATAGGTCTAATTTAGTTTCTGTAGAGCCAATAAAACTTTTAGACTCTACATTGTGTGGTGTTCACTTTGATATAAAAGAAAAGAAAGATAAAATAGAGATTAGCTATAATCATAAAGGAAAGTATAAAAAAATAACAGGAAAATTAAACAAGCTCATTAAGACAAAAAGCTTTGAAATAATTGTAAAAGCTAAAAATAAATCAGGAATAAAAGAAATTAATAAAAACAACAGGCTTTATTTCGTTTTTAATAAAAAATACGATGTTATGAGGTCTTTAAAAAAGAATTTAAATGTCTCTGCTGTTGATCCATCCGCAAAAACAATTCAAATAAGTTTTGATCATTACAACCCAGAGTTAACAAGGGACATGACAAAGGCGATTATGGATGTTTTCTTTTTATATGAAGAAGAAATAAGTAAAAAAAACACTGATAAAATATTAGCCTTTGTTGATACTCAATTGGATTCATTGGCTAAATTATTGAAAGTATCTAAAGATAGCATAACCTCTTTTCAGAAGAAATCAAAGTTATCTAATCCAGACAATACAACAGTTGAATTGTCTTCAAGAATAAATAGTTTTAAAACACGTCAACTTGAAAATGAGGAAGAACTGGTAACGCTTTATTTGATAAAATCAAAAATAACCCCCAATCCTGATAGAATACAGATATATAAGTTAATACCTGAAATGTTAGGTAAAAAGAATCTAGAGGTAAATGTGATTAGGCAAGTAGAAGAGTTAAACTCATTACTGGAAAATAAAGAAAACTTATTAACCGGTTTAACGCCTCAGAATAAAGAAATAGAGATTTTAAATCAAAAAATAGACGCTAGAATTGTTTCTATTAGAAAAAGCCTTATAACTATAGAAGAAAGAGTAAAAGAAAGTATGGCCCTTTTACAGGGAAAAATACTTGATTTGGAGGCAGAATATTACAAACTACCAGAGGCAATCATGAAATATGACCGTCTTAAATATATTGAGAAGCTAAACAACAAGTACTTTACACTATTTACAGAAAAAAAGATTGAGTATACCTTGTCAAATGCAGGTTATTCTTCTACCAATAGGGTTCTTAGTAATCCTGTAAAGCCTCGAGTACCTATGACACCAAACCGAGAAATTGTTTATGGTTTTGCCCTTGCTTTGGGCTTGATTTTTGGGCTGTCATATCTATTGCTTAAATATGTTACCTATAATGATATTGTGGGTTCTGAGGATTTACTTAATCTTTTACCAGAAGGAACTAACTATTTGGGAGGTGTACCCTACTATAAAAAGAAAATGAAATACTCTCAAGTCGTTGTAACTGAATCATCTAAATCTAGGCTTGCCGAGGCAATACGAAGTATACGAGCTAATATGAGTTTTGTTGACAAAAATGCAAAGGTAATGGCCATTTCTTCCTCCGTTTCTGGTGAGGGAAAAACTTTTGTTGCTCTTAATTTGGCAGGAATGCTTGCGGTTTCAGGGAAGAAAAGCATTGTAATTGATTTAGATTTACGAAAACCAAAGGTGCATCACGGTTTTGATCAAGAGAACATTTCAGGGATGAGTAATATAATTTCAGGCAATGATACTTTAGACAATGTGATAAGAAAGTC
>MDSW01155174.1_pt1 | contig 10776 bp, 27 predicted proteins | sample 811171 | NCBI WGS metagenome assembly MDSW01 (sample SAMN05326641, study PRJNA326480) | marine metagenome | isolation source: seawater | place: Atlantic Ocean: North West | collected 2012 | reverse complement strand
GTACGATTTTATAGACCCTTTATCAAGTGGCTTTACAATTAATCAAACTGGTGGAGTCGTTTTAAATGAATCTGGTCAAACATACATCTTCTACGCAATCGCATAATCAACTGACGAAAGGAGTATCAACTAATGTCAGAATATCGTGAAAGAACAACAGGCGAAGTTAAAACGCAAGGCCAATGGAGAGCAGACTTTGCTCATATGTCATTGCCTCGTGTCTGGAAAGCAGCAACTCTAGACGCACTGAACTTAGACCCAGTACTCGCAAGCCCTGCGGCTACAACAACAGCATACCAGATAAGTGTGCGTGATGGTGTCGAGCAAAACGACAACGGTGATTGGGTTGAGAAGTATGTAGCAAGGGATATGTTTGCTGATACTACTGAAACAGATGAAGATGGTAATGAAACTACTACCACCAAAGCAGAGCATGAAGCTGCATATCAGGCAACGCTAGATGCTACTACAGCCGAAGGTCACAGAGTAACACGTAACAAGCTTTTAGCTGATAGCGATTGGACGCAAGTAAATGACAGTCCATTAACCAATGAAAATAAAACTGCTTGGGCAACGTATCGGCAAGAGCTAAGAGATATGTCTGATTTAGATGCGTGGCCTAACATAGCAGATGATGATTGGCCTGTAGCACCGTGAGGATAGAACATGGATAAACGAACACGCACATTAAATCAAGCTCATGCTCGAATAGATGATGTTGAGAAAGACGTTATCGAAATAAAAACTGAAATGAAAATACAGTTTAAAGATTTGTACAATCGCATCAAGCGCATGGAAGCAATTATGATTGGTATTAGTGGCGCTAGTTTGTTGTTGCTATTACGCATGACGTTTCTGAGCTAGGCAAATGGACCCGGTTAGTTGCGTAGCCCTGGCCACCGGCGCATACAAAACACTCCGCGCTGCCATCTCCACCGGGAAGGATCTCCAAGAAATGTCTGGAACTTTGTCTCAATGGGGCAAAGCTTTCAGTGACTTTACTAATCTTGAAGAAAGAGAAAAGAACCCACCCTGGTGGAAGCAGACATTCAAAGGTAGTGACGAAGAGACTGCATTAGAAATCTTTGCAAATAAAAAGAAGATGGAGCAGATGCGTCAAGAGATTAAGGACCATATCAGTTTTAACTATGGCCCAAGTGCTTGGAAAGAGGTGCTTGCTATTGAGGCACAGATGCGTAGGAAAAGAAAGCAAGAGTTATACAAAAAGCAAGAACGTATAGATGCAGCGATTAACTTTGCGATTGGTGCTGTGATTTTTGTTATCAGTGGTGGGATATTGTTTCTTGGCTTTTATGCTCTCGGCAAATGGCAAGGGCGTTGGTGATGTGGGTGTTGCTTTGGTTGCAAGTAATTAGCGGTAATTTTGACCACTACCATGTAGGCAGTTATTCAAGTGAAGAGGCTTGTAAAGTTGCTCAGAAAGAAGCTAAGGTATTGGTAACAAACAATAATTCTAAAGTGGTGTGTATTAAAATTGAACGGTGATACTAAAGGAATGGCGCAACAAATATATTGTGTATGACAAGTCAGGAAAAGTTGTTATAATTACACGCGATAAAAGGGTAGCGATAAAACACGCGAGGTCGCTGAAATGACAGAGTTTGAGAAAGCAGATATAAACGGTAATGGGGTCATAGAAAAAGCTGAGTGGAACAAACTGGCTTTGGAAGATCGCAGACTTGAGATGATCGACAGAGACTTAAAGCGCAACGCGGAGCGTAGGTTCACTGGGTTTGCTCTTGCCGGGATGTTGATATATCCGTTTATTATTCTCTTAGCTTCTGTTCTTGGCTTTGACAAAGCGGCAAGTCTTATCACAGATATTGCAAGTGTGTACGTTATTGCAGCAAGTGGTGTGGTTGCTGCGTTTATGGGATTTAATGCTTATAGTGCAAAGGCTGACAGCAAGAAATCTAGTATACAAATGGAGGGTGAGTAATGTTACAAAGCTTGATAGGGCCGATAGCAGAATTAGCTGGTGGTTGGCTAAAGGGCAAAGCAGATGCACAAGCGGCGGCTGCTAATCTCAAGCTAGTCGAGGCAGAAGCCAAAGCCACTATTATGAAGTCTGCTGCGACGAGCGAGGCTGAGTGGGAAAAGTTGATGGCTCAAGGTACTATGAACTCATGGAAAGACGAGTACCTGGTAATTCTTTTCAGCATACCATTGATACTTGTGTTTACTGGTGAATGGGGCCGTACTGTTGTTGCAGAAGGCTTTACAGCTTTGGAACAGATGCCTGAGTGGTATCAGTACACCTTGGGAGTAATTGTAGCTAGTAGCTTTGCGGTACGTTCAGCAACTAAATTCTTTGGGAAAAAATAATGACTGATTTAAAAATACCTGTAGCTCTCGTTTTTGCAATGGCTGTGCAGTTAGTTGGTTTAGTATGGTATATTAGTTCTATTGTACATGATATAGAACACTTGAAGCAAACTGTTTCGGCGCAAGATGAACTTATCCGTTTGATAGATCAGGACGTAAATGATCTGTGGGCTTTCTGTACTTTCACGGAAAACAAGTGGGCAGAAGCCTACACAAGTGATATGGTATACGAAAGATTATGTGGTACGAAGGAGGTTGTTGAACAATGACTTTTAAACTAGGAAAGCGTAGCCTTGAAAGATTAGAAGGTGTAGACGAGCGCATGGTTGCTGTTGTTAAACACGCAATCGGTGCAACTAAAATAGACTTTGGCGTTATCTGTGGCTTACGAACTATTGAAGAACAGAAAGCTCTCGTAGCAAAAGGTGCAAGTCAGACAATGAAATCAAAACATATTGATGGTATCGCTGTCGATCTCATGGCGTACATTGGTTCTCGAGCAAGTTGGGAACTAAACTTGTATGACGATATAGCTGATGCAATGGCAGAAGGTGCAAGGGCTTGTGATGTTCCTGTGCGTTGGGGTGCAGCATGGACTGTTCCAAACATAGCGCATTGGGATGGTACGATGGAAGCTGCTATGAATGATTATGTTGATACTCGGCGTGGTCAGGGTCGCAGACCCTTCATTGATGGCCCACACTTTGAATTGATGGTGTAGTCATGGCAAAGAGCACAGTCAACAAAGCTGGCACTTACACAAAGCCAAAGATGCGTGAGCGTCAGTTTCGATCAATACTCAATAGCAATGTGCAAGGAACAGCCGCCGGAAAGTGGTCGGCTCGTAAAGCACAACTCCTTGCAAAAAGATACAAAGCTGCTGGTGGAGGATATAAGTCGTGAAAGCTCCGCAACGATCTCTGATGAATTGGGGAAAGCAAAATTGGCGTACTAAGTCTGGTAAGAAGTCTAGCGAAACTGGTGAGCGTTACTTGCCAGAGAAAGCAATCAAGGCTTTGACCCCAGCAGAGTATGCTGCGACTACACGAGCTAAACGTGCTGGTGGTGGCACTGGTCAGACTGTGCCACAGCCAAAGAAGATTAGAGACAAGACAAGAAAGTATCGGAGTTAGGTATGGCTAAGACACCAGCATGGCAACGCAAAGCAGGTAAAGCAAAGAAGGGTGGTCTTAACGAAGAGGGTCGCAAGTCTTACGAGCGTGAGAACCCAGGCTCAGATCTCAAAGCACCTGTGAAGTCTGGAAACAATCCTAGACGTGCATCGTTTCTATCTCGCATGGGTAACATGAAGGGTCCAGAACGTGATAGCAAAGGTAAGCCAACACGGTTGTTACTATCGTTGAGAGCGTGGGGTGCATCAAGCAAAGCTGATGCTAGAGCGAAGGGCAAACGAATATCAGCAATAAACAAAAGGAAGAAACAAAATGCCTGAGAGATTAGAACGTAGCCTGATGAATCAGGCAAAGAAAAAAGGTCTTACTGGTAAAGAGAAAGACAAGTATGTATATGGTACCTTGACTAAGGTTGCCGGACCAAAAGGAAGTAAACGAGCAGGAGAAACTGGAAATGTACGGAAAAAAACGTAAACCTAAAAAGTCTATGATGAATGGCGGCTATGGCAAAGGCAGCTAAACATTACTTACCAAGTGGCAAAGAGTACACCGGGGATACACATAAGATGCCTGACGGCTCTTTGCACACAGGAGCAAAGCATACAAAAAGCAGTCAGGTTTTGTCGCATAAGAAACCAAAGTCTATGATGAACAAGAAGTAGGCTATGGTCTTGGCATAGGCTTTACGTAGTCTTTGGAGACTACGTTAGTACCTTTGCAGTATACAGCTACATCTGTTCCATATGGCTCAAGTATATCTGACATATGTTCTAAGCTGTATGAGCAATCATCAAAGCTTGGTAGTAGTATACTTGTCTTTAGCTCTTCACCTTGGACAAAGTAACTTATCATCATAAATGTAAAATACGTTTTTATCATTGTGTATACCTCACAGTTAATTTATTGTTGTGTCTGGGGCAGAACCTCCGTCTGCCCCACGACTATTTCCAAGGCTCCATAGGCAGCGTTATATTACGCTTACGTTCTACAGTGTCTATTGTTGTCTTGCCTGTACCGTTTGCCCGATGAAACTCCACACCCATCCTATACGCAAGTGTGCGTAGGTTTGACGGATCTATGCCTAACTTCTCAGCAGCAGTTTTTATAGTAAAGTCTTTGTACTGCTCAAGAAGTTCTTTTGTCTCGTAATAGTAACGAGTTTTTAAAGCTGGGTATGGTTTCATGGCTAAAATGGAATTTCATCCTCTCCCAAAGGAGGCTGAGTTGATTGTTGTTGTTGCTGCATTGGTTGCTCGTCCATTGGTTTGTTAGGAAACAAAGGGAAGCTTGCAACTTTAGGCCACATCTTTGGGTCATCTCCGTTTCGATGTTGCAGTTGTACGCTTACGGATATGCCATGATCTATCATTGCTTTCTTTACTTTCTCAGCTACAGCAAGCGTAGCCTGGTCAAATCGCTTGTCCTTTGGTACGTTGATCCATGCTGAAGCTCTCATTTCTACAGCCTGTCCGTTGTTCATAAAGCCATCTATTGTTAGTGACTTTACTCCTAGTGTTGGTCTATTGCTCAAAGCTATTCTCCTTTTCTGTTAATCTTTGCACTAGCCTTTGAAATAATTGTGGATACTGATTTTTAAGCTCGTCTAACCAAGCATCATCAGTCTTTCTATCAACATCGGCAAGCTCTCGTTTGGACTTTGCCGCCTGATATTGTTCGGTGAGGTCTTTGCACCATGCCACCCACTCACCTTGGTTCTGTGGCATACCGTTTGTTTGTACTTGCGTTTCATCTATCGCCTGTTCTTTTCTCTTGGCTGCAACAAGCTCATTGGCTGAAGCATAGCTACCACCGTGTAGCCCAATGGATGCTAAGGCTCTACCTATCGCTGAGGTTTCACAGTTCTCTATTGCGCTTGTTTTGTTTACGTTTGAAGATCCTCTTATTTCTTCAGCGTACCCACTGCCGATAATCATTCCGTCTTTGTTCTTAATGAAGGCTTGCACTATAACACGTTGTCCATTGTCATCAACGATATTTGTTTCAATGCCCATATCAGTACCAAAAGCTTTCCGAAAAGCTTCGACACGTACAAATACTTCTGTGTACTTTTTACCACCACGTTGCGTAACACCGTGAGTACGGTTGAGGTCATTGACCTCAGCCATTGCTTTAATTAAATCTGTCATCTTTTACCAAACAATCCTTTCGCCATCATAAAAAACTCAGGCGCTAAATCACGCCATACAAAACTGTCTGCAAAATGCGGATCAGTTAAATTAAGCAGATCAACTACGTCATCTGCAACTTTCATTAATTTTTCTCTGCGTCTGCAAGCTACAGAAATATCGTGCAACGCATGTTCAAGCTCTTGCTCTGTAGGCTGTAAAACTACGTAGCCTAACCGATTAGCATAGACAATCTTAGGCACTATCTTTGACAGATGCCAGTAGCCGGCAAGCTGTGTCATATGCGGTGCTTTGATTTTCTTGGGCAATGAGTTTGCTCGTGGGCTGTCCGTATGTGCTTGCTGATCCCACTGTGTCTTTAGCTCAACACGCCCCTCTCCGTAGTCTGGTTTACCAAAATACGGTAGTTCACAATGCGGTATGTTACCAAATAAATCTATCTCTCCAACAATACGGTTGGCTCCTGACATTGCCTCACGTATGCCACTAGCCGCGTTTTCACAGACCAAAGAAAACTCAGCCATTGTAGGTTCTTTGGATTTCTTACCTTCAGCGTCATAGCAAATGTTTTCTCTGTGAGCTAACACAGCCTTGTCTACATCCATGTCGTGCCAATAGGGTGGCTCGTATCCATGTAGCATATTGATTGCTTCACCGTAGGCTTCTGTTACGTCTGCATCTTCAACAAGCAACATATCTGTATAGACTTGTACGGCTCTACCACTGACCATGTTTGTGTTGTCGCTGTATTGGGTGTGTCCTTGTGGGTCTTTGTAGTAGGCACTATCGTACAATACTTTCCTTGCCCAACCCTGATCGCCTTCTATGTCACCGCGTAGTATTGCCCACGCTTTATCACGCATTGGGCGCAGCACTGATTTATCAAAGAATGTCCAGGCATCAGGTGTGCTCGGATTGCTGTGCCACTTGTAATTGAACCTATCAGCCCAGTCTGTTTTTCGTATGCCCATTTGTTATACCTCTTGACATTTCGTGTTAAAGATGCACGATATGTCAAATATAGTCAAGGGGTTTTATAGATGAAATTAGAAGAATATCGTAAAAACGCGAACATGACATTGAAGCAGTTAGCTGAGAAAGTAGGTGCTCCACATGCTACCGTTGTACGGCGTTGGTGTTTGCCTATCGACCACAAGGATTACAAGATACCATCTGCTAAGTATATGAATTTAATACAAGATGCGACGATGGGGCAAGTTACGCCCAATGATTTTTACAGATGAATTTACTACGTCATGTTGATTTATGTTCGGGTATCGGAGGTTTTGCTTTAGGGTTTCAGTGGGCTAATTTGAGTAAGCCTATTATGTTTTGTGATATAGAGCCTTGGAGTAGACAGATCCTGTCAAAGCATTGGCCTGACGTTCCAATTGCTACAGATGTAAAGGAGTTAGCAAATGACCCAGATGGACTTGTTCCAGACTGCGACATCCTCACAGCCGGATACCCATGCCAACCATTTTCACAAGCCGGGCAGCGAAGAGGCAGTGAAGATGACCGACATATCTGGCCGTACATATTTTCCATTGTTCAAAGAAAACGACCCTCTTGGTGCGTTTTCGAAAATGTTTATGGGCACGTCTCAATGGGTCTCGACCAAGTGTTATCTGACTTGGAAGGGAAAAGCTACGCCGCAAGGCCGTTCGTTGTTCCAGCTTGTGCCGTTGACGCACCTCACAGAAGAGACAGACTCTGGATCATCTGTAGAAATGTGGGCAACACCAAACACGATGGATCACCTACCGCAACGATCAAAGGAAGCGTTAGAGAGGCAAGCAAACACAACACGCAAGGGCAGAACAAGACCAGCCAATCTCAGGGAGCAGGTGAACCCAGAGACAGTGGAAGCGTGGGAGAAAGCGCAAGAGCCACAGATGTGGCCGACACCGACAGCGAGAGACTACAAGGACAGTGGAGAGAACATGAATTTGTATCGGAGCGAGAGGCAGAACACTCAGTTGGGGGTAGTGGCGAAGAGGTCAGAGCCAGAGAATATTGGAAGTCTGAACCCAGCGTGGGTAGAGTGGCTCATGGGGTACGAGATAGGATACACCGACTTAAAGGATTAGGCAACGCAATCGTACCTCAGATAGCAATGAGGATTGGGCAGACAATAAAGCAGATAGAGGAACAAGATGGGCGGTAAAGCGAGTAGAGATAAGGGTGCAAATTTTGAGCGCGAGATAGTGAACCTACATAAATCGTGGGGTGTAGACGCGGAGCGTATTCCGTTGTCAGGAGCTGTCAAAGGGAATTATTCGGGTGATTTGAAGATCGGCCCAGAACAAGCTTTGCTTGCTGAGTGCAAGCGAAGAGCCAGAGCATATCAGGATTTATACGATGCTTTGGATCAGGACGGTAGTGATATGCTATTTGTTCGTAAAGACCGGGAGCGCACATTGGTTGTGCTACCGATTGAGACTTATGAAACATTCTTAGAATGGATTGGCTGGAAAAAAACAACGGAGGAATAAATGCCATATACAGAAACAGGCGTAGGTTATCAAAAGACCGACACAAGCAAAGCAGCTGCGAACAGTAACTTCAAAGGCAAGTTAAGTATACGTGATCGAGTGTATCAGTTGCTTGAGAAAACATCAGTCACAATGTCAACGGAAGATATAGCAGACTTTCTTAATCTTCCCTACGGCTCAGTGCAGCCACGTTTATCTGAGTTGCAAAACGAGGACAAGGTAGTTGACAGCGGTGAGCGTGGTAAGACTAAATGGGGTAAGTCATGTATATTGTGGAGGGCGAAATGACTGTCGTTTATCAACTATCAAATGGCACAAAGTATGAGGTACAAACTGAGGATTGCAAGAGCCGCACTTACAAAGAACTTGGAGACTTCGTAGACAAGCAAGGAGATTGGATCTTCGACAACGAGGCGTTTCTTTGTCAGGCAGACGATGGGGAGTGTACAGGATGAACAAGTTAGTTTGCAAAGCATGTAAGAGAGAGCATGACGTTAATCGAGGTGGCTGGATAATTCTGGCCACCGGGGATCTTATCTGTGATCCGGCAGACAAGCCAGAATGTTGGGAAAAGATCAGTGATTGGTACATCCAGAAACGTGCTCAAAATCCTACGTTGACCTACTCTGAAAATAGGGGGTTGACAAATGCCAATACGTAAGTACGCTAACGCGAGGTCTACAGACCGAGATAGTGATTACAGTGTAAGTGAATACAGTGCTAGCAGTGTATACACTGAAACTACTAATAATATACATAGTAATAGCACTGTAATACATACAGACAGTGTATTACAGACAGACAGTGTATTACAGACAGACACTGTATTACAGCAGCCAAGTGATTCGGTTTTGCCTACGTTGACTAAGACGTTGACCAGGATGCAACCCCGGTACAAGCTCGGCAAGGCGAAACGACAGAATGATCCGTTGGCTTGGCGTATTGAAAAAATACTACGTAGACTAAGACCGATGCTATCCACAGAAAATTTTATAGAAGTTTCTCAAGAGTTCACTATGTCAGACCCTATGCAGCGCGTAGCACTCGCTGAGAAGCTTGAGAAATGGCTAGAACGTAGTTTAGGGGGTAAGGGTTAGGAAAAAATAAAAAGCCCCATTTCTGGGGCTTCTCTGTGGCTCTGAGAACCTATGCTATTCTGGGTAATAAGCTTTTTTATGATTAGCCAGAACGTGGTCAGCGTAGTAATATAAAGGCTCACCATGTTCGTCAGCTCTTGGTCTAAACTTAAACGTCTGTTGAACCTTGTGCATTTGAAATTGCAAATTGTGAAGGTTGCTTGTGTCAGTGCTAAAATTCTCTGACATATCGTTTAAAATTGTTTTAGTGGTATTGTAGAACTCTAGAAGCTCTAGAAGCTCACTTTCCGTAAATTGTGTTTTTAACTTATGTTTAGTCATTTCTTGCCCTCCTATGGTGCTATGAATTGCCATGCGATAACCATTGCAAAGATTAAAACGCATATGGCAACGTCACTGAGTTTGATGTTCTTGATGATTGTAATTAGTTCTGAGATTGTCATTATGCGGCCTCCATATCGTCTTGTAATTCTGAAAGCGCATCTTGAGACGCTACCAACAAAGTAGCAAAAGCAATTCTACAAGCGATAGATCCGAATGTGTCTCCGTCTTGTGCAATGCCTCCACAGTCCTCTAGGTATTCTTCACCTCTGTGGGTATTTTCTAAAGCACAAAATTGGATTGCTTTGTAATAGTAAATACTGATTTCATGACCGTCACAGATTTCATGTATTCTGTCGTAAGCTTCATCAAAGCAACATGTTTCTTCGTAAGCTTCTTTTGCAATGGACATTGCTTCTTTGTATAAGTTCATTTTGTATACCTCTTTGTTGTTATGCCTTCATAATACATAATTGACATATCGTGTCAACAGTAATTATTTATTGTGTTAGGTGGCGTTATGATCTATATATGAAATATACAAAGTTTCTTGCCTGTTAACTTTGTATGCCTCAATAACTAGCTCGGACTTAGGTCCGGGCCTTTTTGAAGGGATCAAGATTGAGTAGACGCAGTGTAAACACAGTCATTATGGAAAAGATAGTAGACCGTTTAGCTAATGGTGAAACCTTGGTTGATATTACCAAGGACAAGTCAATGCCAAGCTACCGGGCTGTAACAAGAGCTGTCGCAGCAGATGACGAGCTATTTGAACTATATCGGCGTGGTAGAATTTTACAGGCCGAATACATGACGGATCGTATCGCTAAACTTTGTATGCAACCTTTACCAGAGAACTTAGATGTACGAGAGCTAAACGCTGAGGTAAATAGACGGCGGTTGGAAATAGATACACTGAAATGGACTACGGCTCGTAATCAGCCGTTTGGAATACGTGACAAGAAAGAGGATCAACCACAAGCACAGACATTCACTATTTCATGGAGCGGAGGCGACACCGCTGTTAATGCACATGAGGATGAAGAGGTCTTGCATTGAACGCACTAGCCAACATCCTGAGCGGCCGAGCTACGCGCGTGAAGAGCAAAACGTTTTCGTATAATAGGAATTATGTTAACAAAACGCCATATTTGCTGTAGTTTGCCGCATTTTTGGCAATACAGCACCCCCACCCTCCCAAAATCACCGCGCCACTTCTTACTACATAATATACCTG
>MDSW01083116.1_pt1 | contig 10776 bp, 10 predicted proteins | sample 811171 | NCBI WGS metagenome assembly MDSW01 (sample SAMN05326641, study PRJNA326480) | marine metagenome | isolation source: seawater | place: Atlantic Ocean: North West | collected 2012 | reverse complement strand
CGAAGAAAAATTAGCACAGGAAAAAAAATTATTAGAGGCCGAAGAAAAATTAGCACAGGAAAAAAAATTATTAGAGGCTGAAGAAAAATTAGCACAGGAAAAAAAATTATTAGAGGCTGAAGAAAAATTAGCACAGGAAAAAAAACAATTAGAAGAAGAAAAAAAATTATTAGAGGCTGAAGAAAAATTAGCTCAGGAAAAAAAACAATTAGAAGAAGAAAAAAAATTACTTAGTTCAATAAAAGAAAATGATACCAAGAAAAAAAAATCCAATAACAAAAATAAGAATAAGCTATCTAATACTTTAAAAGATGTAGAATATATATCTATAGATAAAAAAGGAAATAAGTTTAAGCTTCTTGCCAGATCTGCAAAATCAAACCAAAAAGATAACAATTTTTTAGATTTAGACTATGTAAGAGGTGTTATAACTTCTGAAATAAGAGAGCCTATTTACATAATTTCAGATTTTGGACAATATAATACGACAAATTTTAATTCAAAATTTTATCAAAATGTAAAGATTAATTATATGGAAAAGCAAATTTTGTGCGAAAACTTTGATATTGATATGGAAACTAACAAGGCTATAGCTTATAACAATGTTATAGTTACAGATCCACAATCAACTATGAAAGCAGGAATTATTACATTTGACCTTAAAACAAAAGATATAAATATCAATCCAACAAATGAAGATACAAAAGTAAAAGTTATAACAAATTAATGGCACTTATTAAAAAGTTTCGTATTAAAAGTTTTAAAGAGGACGAGCCCTTATTAGAATTAGAAAAAATTTCTATGTTTTATAACAAAAGACAAATACTAAATGACTTAAGTTTGAAAATAAATAGACAAGAAGTTTTGGGAATGTTGGGACCTAATGGAGTTGGAAAATCAACGATATTCCATATTATAACAGGATTAAAAGATCCAAATTATGGAAAAGTTTTAATAAATGGTTTTGATTGCACAAATTTACCAGTTTATGAAAGAGCAACAAGATTTAGGCTTGGATATGTTCCTCAGTATGGAGGCTTTATCCAAGACTTAAGTTTAATAGAAAATTTAAATTTGGTTGGAGAAATACATATTAAAGAAAAAGATCTTAGACAAACAAAAATTGACAAATTAGTTTCACAATTTAGTTTTGATCCAATACTCAAAATAAAGGCAAAACACCTTTCTGGTGGACAAAAAAAAGCTTTAGTGATTTCTATGGCATTAATTAATGATCCGAATATTTTGCTTTTAGATGAACCATTTGCTGCTTTGGATATATTAACAATTAAAATGCTACAAGAAATTATTGTAAATTTACAATCTATTGAAAAAATTACAGTAATTATATGCGACCACCAAGCTCGTGATTTGTTAAGTTGTGTAGATAGAGCTATTGTTTTATCTAATGGAAAAATCATAGCATCTGGAAGTCCAAGTGAAATCATTAATGATTCAGTTGCTAAATCTGCATATTTTGGAGATGAATTTAAAATAAATTAATTCATCTATGCAAAATAAAATTTTGATCAAAAACAAGATAACTCAATTTAAAAAAAAAATTGAAGTAAGTTCTGATAAAAGTCTATCTATAAGGGCAGTATTATTGGCTTCACAAGCGGTAGGTAAATCTAAATTATCAAAACTTTTAGAATCTGAAGATGTTTTAAATACTTTAAAGGCAATAAAAAAACTTGGAATAAAATACAAAAAAAAAGGTAAAATTTATGAAATTCATGGCAACGGATTAAATGGCTTTAAAGCTAAAAATAATACCATAATAGATGCTGGAAATTCTGGAACACTTGGAAGGCTGATCTTAGGTCTTCTAGTTAAATTTGAAAAAAAAATAAAGTTGGTTGGAGATGAAAGTTTATCTAAAAGAGATTTTTCTAGAGTAACTGAACCATTAAAAAATTTTGGAGCAAATATTAAATCTAAAGGAAATTTTTTACCAATTATAATGCAAGGTACAAATTTTTTAAGACCAATAAAATATGCTGAAAATAAAGGAAGCGCACAATGCAAAAGTGCTGTTATGCTTGCTGCTTTGAATACTCCAGGTACAACTTTTATAAAAGCAAAAAAAAGTAGAGATCACACAGAGCGCCTCTTCAAAATTTTAAATATTTCAATGAAATTAATAAAAAAAAAAAATTATGATTTAATAGAAGTAAAAGGTCTAAAACAGTTCAATTCATTCGAATATATTGTTCCAGGAGATATTAGTTCAAGCGCTTTTTTTATAGTACTAACTGCTCTTTCAAATAATTCCCAGATAACAATTAAAAATATAAATATAAATGAAAGTAGAATTGGAATTATAAAAATACTAAAGAAAATGAATTGTAAAATATTATTTAAAAATAAAAAAATTTATAAAGGAGAACCAACAGCAGATATATTTGTAAAATCGTCAAAAAAAATAAAACCAATCAATTGTTCTTCATATCTTAATAGCTCTGCAATAGACGAATTTTTATTAATATTTCTTTGTGCAGCAAAAGCAAATGGTGTATCTAGATTTAGAAACTTAGGTGAACTGAACAAAAAAGAAAGTCCTAGATTAGATTTAGCTATCAAAATGCTAAAAATGATGGGAATAAAAGTATGGAGAAAGAAAGACAACATTAATATTTATGGAAAGCAAAATTTAAATTTGAGTGGAAATTTTCATATAAAAAATTATCAAAAAGATCATAGAGTAGCCATGACAGCTGTTATAGCGGCACTTAGTTATGGTGGTAATTGGAAAATTGAAGATGTAGAAGAGTCGATCAAAACATCTTTTCCAAATTTTTTAAAAATTATTAAAAAATTAGGAGCAAAAATTTATTGAAACTAAATAAAAAACTTATAACAGTTGCAATTGATTCTCCTGGGGCTGCTGGAGCAGGGACTCAAGCAAAACTTATAGCAAAAGAATACAATCTATTCTATTTAGATACTGGTAAAATCTATAGATACATAGGTTTATTAAAATTAAATCATCCAAAAAAATTTAATTATAAATTTATACGCAGCAAAATTAAAAAACTCAAAATGGGTGAATTAAGTAAAAAAAATTTATTGTCTGAAAAAGTTGCTATATCTGCATCCATTATAGCAAAGGACAAAAAAATAAGAAAGATTGTTCAAGCATTTCAAAAAAAATGCGCTTATTTTCCTCCTAAGAAATATCTAGGATCAGTATTGGATGGAAGAGATATAATAACTGTACAAGTTAAAGATGCGATGTTTAAATTTTTCATAACTGCTAATGTTAATGTGAGAGCAAAAAGAAGATTTCGTGAATATAAGCTTTTAAATAAAAAAATAACCTTTAAAGAAGTGTTAAAAAACCTTAGAAATAGGGATAAATCAGATAAAAAAAGAAAGCACAGCCCTCTAAAAAAAACAAAAGATTCGATCTTGATTAATACTACTAAATTAAGTAAGAAAGCGAGCTTTAAAAAAATAAAAGCAATTATGGACAAAAAAATTAATAATTAATGGAAATTTATAAAGATTTATCATCACCAGAAACAAAGCAATTCGAAGAGCTACTTAATAGCCAACTATCAAAAAACAAAATAGAAGAAGGTAAAATTATTGAGGGCAAAATAACAAAAATTACAAATAAATATATTTTTCTTTTTATTCCAGGCTTAAAAAGTGAGCCAGTAATAGATATAAATGAAATTAAAATGATTGGAATTAAAGACAAGGTAGTTGAAGGAGATACGATATCTGTCTTATTAGAAAAAATTGAAGATAAAAATGGAGATGTAATTGTTTCAGCACTAAAAGCTCAAAAAATTAAAGGGTGGAATAAACTTGTTAAATGTTATGAAAATAACGAGTTGATAAATGGAAAAATAACGCAAAAAACAAAAGGTGGCGTTATTGTTGAACATGTTGAAACTGGATCTTTAATGTTTTGTCCTGGATCACAAATATCAGATAAACCGTTAAAAAATATAGATCATTTAATTGGAGTTGAACAAAAATTTGCTTTGATAAAACTAGATATGGTAAGAGGAAATAGTGTAGTTTCAAGAAGACAGGTTGTTTCTTCAAACAAAAAAGAGGACAAAGTCAAAATAATAGAAAAATTTAAAGTTGGAGATATTATTAAAGATGCTGTGGTAAAAGGCTATTCTTCATTTGGTTGTTTTTTTGAGGTCACTACACCAGAAGGAACCTTAGACACTCTTTGTCACCTTCAAGAAATAAGCTACAGCCGCGTTAATCATCCAGATGAAATATTCAATATTGGTGAAAAACACGATTTAAAAGTTATTTCAATAGATATGGAAAAATTACAAGTTGGATGTTCAATAAAACAATTATCACCTGATCCTTTTGAACATATTTCTAACTATGAAATAGGTAAAACTTATAAAGTTAAAGTTGTTAAAATAACTGACTATGGTTGCTTTTGTGAATTAGAAGCAGGATTAAGTACCTTGCTGCATTCAAGTGAAATGAGTTGGACTAAAAAAAATGTATCTCCAAAAAAATTATTTAAATTGGGAGACCAAATTGATTGTGTTATAACTGAAATTGATAAAGATAAGAGAAGAGTTTCTATTTCATACAAGTTGACTGGTGAGAATCCTTACAAAACTCTTGAGGATAAGTATCCTGTTGGAACTGATATAGATGCAGTTGTTAGTAGTTCAAATGAATATGCTCTCTATGTTAAACTTGGAGAATTTGATATTGATGGATTTTTGCATTCTAATGATCTTTCATTTACAGGTAAACCTGAAGAAGAGTTAGTGAAATACAAAAAAGGAGATAAATTAAAAGTAAAAATTTTAGAGATTAAAAGTAGCGAACAAAAAATTAGAGTTGGTCTAAAACAACTACAAAATGACCCTTTTGACTGGTTTAAAGATAAAAAAATTAATGATCCTATAACTGTAAAAGTAACTTCGTCTGATGCTAAGGGCTTAATGGTGAAGCCAGAAGGATGTGAACTTGAGTTTTTAATTAAAAAATCACAAATAGCAATGAATTCTGCAGATGCTAGACCGGGAAGATTTGTTGGAGGAGAAAGAATTGATGCTGCAATAGCTGATTTAAATTTCGAGAAAAGAAAAGTTTCATTAAGCATAAAGCTTCTTGAAGAGTTAATGAATGCTAAAGCAATAAAAGAACATTCAAGTCCATTAAGTGGAAAAAATTTACCTTTTTCATCGCTTTCTGAACAGTTAGATGATAAAAAAAAGAAAAAAGAATCTGAGTAAATAAAAAAATTGTCAGTTGTAAAATCAGACTTAATTAAAGAACTATCGGACAGCTATCCAAACTTTATAAAAAAAGATCTAATAAAATTGATTGATATAACTTTAGATGAAATGCAAAATGCTCTAAAAAGAGGTGAAAGAGTTGAACTTAGAGATATATTCACAATTGAACCTAGAATACAAAAAGCTAGAGTCTCTAGAAATCCTAAAACATCTGAAAAAATTAATACTCCTGAAAAAAAAACAGTACTAATGAAAATTTCAAAAGTTTGGTCAAAAAAAATTAATGAAAAAGTTTAAGGTATTTATTGCTTGCGACAATTCAAGTACATCAAAAATAAATAATATTATTAAGAAAACAAATACTTCAAAAATTAAAATCGGATATAAGTTTGGTTTAGAATTTTTAAATTCAAAATATGGAAGAAATTTCATATCAAAATTAAAAAATAAATTAATTTTTGTAGATCTAAAATTACACGACATTCCAAATACTTGTGCATCAGCTGTAAAAGCAATAAAAGATTTGCGTGTAAATTATTTAACTATACATGTTAGTGCCGGCTTGGAAGCTCTTAAAGCTGCAAAAAGAGTTTCAGGGAAAATAAAGTTAATTGGAGTAACTACTTTAACATCATTAAATAATCAAAACTTAAAAGAAATTGGATACGATAAAAATGTAGATAAACTAGTTATTCACCAAGCAAAGTTAGCAACAAAAGCTAACCTTGATGCAATAGTTTGTAGTCCTTACGAAGTAAAAAAAGTAAAAAAATTTTTCAAAAAAGAGGTCATTACTCCTGGAATAAGATTAAATTCAAAAAAAAATGACCAAAAAAGAATAATGACACCTAAAAATGCATTCAAAAATGGGAGTGATTGGATTGTAATTGGTAGATCAATTACTAAAGGTAATATTAAAAAAAATATTCAAAATTTAATAAAACATCTTTACAAATAATGGAATCAAAAATTTGTGGAGTTAAAGACTCTATTACTTTAAATTATATAATTAATCATAAGCATTCCCCAAAATTCGTAGGTTTTATAACAAATTATTTAAAATCTAAAAGATATGTTGAATATGAAGCTTTAAAAAAATTAGTTAATGTAGAAAAAAGAAGAGTTAGATTTGTCTCTGTTTTAGTAAATCCAAATAAAGATATTTTAGATAAAATAAAAAATCTAAATTTTGATTATTATCAGCTTTATGATGTTGGTCCTGAAGAAACAAAAATAATAAAAAAAAAATATAATAGAAAAATTATTTCAGCTTTAACAATTGAAAGTAAAAAAGATGTTGATAGATACAAAGAATATGAAAAAATTTCAGATATAATATTATTCGACAGCAAAGGTTATGAAAAATCAGCTAGTTTTAATCATGCTTTTTTATCTCATGTTCCAAAATCTATAAATAAAATGCTTGCAGGTAATATCCAATATAATGATGATCTTGATAAATATTCTAAAATAACAGATATTATTGATATATCTGGAAGTTTAGAAACCTCAGGAAAAAAAGATATTTCAAAAATAAATATTTTTTTAAAAAATGTAAGTAAAGTTAAAAATGAAAATTAAAAAAAAAATACCTTTAATTGACCAGCATGATAAACTTGGTTTTTGGGGTGGAAAATTCGGTGGCAGCTATATACCAGAAACCCTAAAAAAACCAGTAGACGATCTTACAAAAAAATTTTCTAAACTAAGAAATAATAAAAGTTTTTTAAAAAAAAGAGACTATTATTTTAAGAATTATATAGGTTCTCCAACTCCCTTTGTAAAATTGGAAAATTTATCTAAACATTTAGGAGGCGCGCAAATTTGGGCTAAAGTTGTTTCTGAAGCTAATGGTGGGGCTCATAAAATTTACAATGCAACTGTTCATGCTTTAATTTGTAAAAGTATGGGAAAAAAATATATCGTCGGAGACACTGGTGCAGGTTATGCTGGAAAAATGTTAAGTATGGCAGCTAAAAAATTTGGACTTAAGTGTAAAATATTTATGGGGGCAAAAGATATTAAAAGACAAAAACCTAATTGTGATGCAATGAGAAAAAATGGTGCTGAAATAGTTCCTGTTTATACAGGAAGTCAAACTTTAGTTGATGCAGTAAGTGAATGCATGAGATATTGGGTATCAAATTGTGATACGACTCATATGTGTGTGGGGTCAACAGTCGGACCAAATATATTTGTTAAAGTATGTGGATGGAGCACAAGCCAAATCTCAAAAGAACTTAAAGTTCAGATAAAAGAAGAATTTGGAAAGATGCCAAAAAAAATAAAATTAATTAATTGCGTAGGAGGAGGAAGTTCTGCTTATGGTTTTTGGAGTGAATTTGTTGACTTTCCAAAATCACAAATAGAATTTATTGGTGTTGAAGCGGGAGGTCCAAAAGATTCCAAATTGCATGCCGCACCTTTAAGCAGAGGCGCTAAATTAGGAATTTTACATGGAGCCGCTTCTTATGTTTGTCAAAACAATGATGGTCAAATAAATGAAACAGAATCTATAAGCGCAGGTTTGGATTATCCAGGAGTAAGCCCAATTCATTGTTTTCTAAAAGACACAAAAAGAGCAAAGTACACATATGCAACTGACGAAGAGGCACTAAGTGCTTACAAACTAGTTACTAAATATGAAAAGTTAAATCCAAGTCTGGAGCCTAGTCATGCTTTTGCAGAAGCAATTAAAATTGCAAAAAATTTAAACAAAGACGAAATAATAATTGTTAATTCATGTGGAGATGCAAAAAAAGATAGGGATATTTTAAAAAAAAGAATAAAAAATTATGTTTAATTCTATTAGCGATGCTTTTAAAAAAGCAAAAAAAGAAAACAGACCTGCCTTACTGACATACACGGTTGCGGGCGATAGTACAAAAAAAAAGTCTTTGGAAATTTTGAACTCAATTTCAAAAAATGTAGATATTTGTGAATTGGGTTTTCCTCATAACACTCCAATCGCTGATGGAGGTCAAATACAAACAAGTGCGTACCGTGCAATAAAAAATGGGATAAAAATCAAAGATATATTCCAAATAGTAAAAAAATTTAAAAAAAATAAAAATTCTAAACCGTTAATTTTAATGGGCTATTACAACATGATATATCAATATGGAGAAAATAAATTTTTAAATCACTGTAAAAAATCAAAAGTAGATGGATTAATTGTAGTTGACCTTCCATGGCCTGAAAATAAAAATTTTGCAAAAAAATGTAAAAAAAATTCAATTAGCTTTATACAATTGCTATCTCCCACAACCTCAAAAGAAAGACTCAAAAAAATTATAAAAGATTCTCATAATATGATTTATTATATAAGCATGCTTTCAACAACTGGAGGAAAGTTAAAAGTTTCTCCAAAAAAAATTCTTTTTAATTATAATGAAATAAAAAAAATTAGTCCTAAGAAGAATTGTGTTATAGGATTTGGTATTACTGAAAAAACAATTGATAAACTAAAAAAAGCTGACGGATTAGTTGTTGGAAGTGCAATTTGCAAAGAAATTACAAGAAGTTTAAAAAATAGACAAAATCCTGTCATAAATGTAAGTAAGATGGTAACTAAATTAAAAAATAAAATTTTATGAATTGGTTAACTAAAGCAATTAAATTTGGTGAAAAAATTAAGAGAGTCTTAAAAAAAAGACCCTCAAAAGAAGAAATTGAAAATTCTGAGTGGACGAGCTGTTGCAAAGGACCAATCTTAAAAAAGGAATTAGAAGAAAATTTATGGGTATGTAATTCTTGTGGAAAGCATCACAGAATTAGTTGTAGACAGAGATTTGATATTTTTTTTGGAAAACACTCATATCAAATATTAGAATCTCCAGTTCCAACAGAAGATCCATTAAATTGGGTTGATACAAAATCATATAAAGAAAGATTAAAAACTGCGCGAAAAAAAACTGATCAGAATTGTGCTGTAATGATTGCTAAAGGAAAAATCAATGGAATTGATGTTACAGCAGGTGCAATTAATTTTGATTTTATAGGTGGGTCTGTCGGAGCTGCTGAAGGTGAGGCAATAATTTATGGAGTTCAACATGCAATTGACAATCAAACACCTTATGTATTTTTTCCTTGTGGTGGTGGTCAAAGAATGTTTGAGTCTCCTATTGCATTAGCAAATATGACTAGAACCACACTCGCAATTAATGAACTAAAAAAAAACAATTTACCATATATAGTTTGTTTTACTGATCCAACTGCTGGAGGTATAACCGCTTCATTTGCTATGCTTGGAGATGTTCATTTTGCAGAGCCAGGTTGCTTAATAGCTTTCGCAGGAAAAAGAGTAATTCAAGCAACTGTGAAAGAAGAGCTTAGTCCAGATTTTCAAACCGCAGAATTTGTCGAAAAACATGGTTTTGTTGACAGAGTGGTTCAAAGAAAAGACATCCAAAAAGAAATAGGTGCCCTTTTATCAATATTGCTTAAGAAAAATTCTGAGGTAAATTCAGATAATCTAAATGAAACTTCAGAAAATATTGAGCCGCTTACAAAAGCTGCATCCTAAAGAAATAGATTTAAGTTTAAATAGGATTCAAAATCTTTGCAACAAATTAGGAAATCCACAAAATTTCATTAAATGTATTTCAGTAGTGGGAACCAACGGAAAATACTCAACTATTCAAGCATTAAGAGCAATACTAAAAGAAGCTAATATTAAATGCAACATATACACTAGTCCACATATTCAAAAAATTAATGAAAGATTTGTATACAATAACAAAGAAATATCTGATGATGATCTTACAAAATTACTTATTCATGTTGAAAAAATAAATAATGGAGAACCAATAACTTATTTTGAAATATTAACTGCAGCATACTTTTTCTGGGCTAAACAATTTAGAGATAATATCAATATAATCGAAAGTGGATTATTTCACCGTTTTGATGCAACAAATATTATAAATAAAAACTTAGCGAGCATAATTACATCTATTGGCTTAGATCATTTAGATTGGCTTCCCAAAAATGAGCAAACATTAGAAAAAATAATTTTTGAGAAAACATCAAAATTATGCAATTCAAATATAATTGTTGCAAGACAAAGTTCTAAAGAAACTCTAAATTTAATAAAAAAAAATATCTATAGCAATAAATCAAATAAAATAATATTTAACGAAAATTATAGCTACTCATTTAATGAAAATGATTTCATATATTATGAAGATCAATTTGGAAGTTTAAAATTACCTCAACCAAATATATTGGGTAGCTTTCAAATCGAAAATATATCAACAGCTATCGCTACAATCAGAAGCCTTAATTTGCATGTAAATGATGAAAATATAAAAAAAGGTATAACTAAAATTCAAAGTGTTGCTAGACTTCAAGAAATCAAAAAAGGCAAATTAAAAGATTTGTGTAAAAATAATAAAATATACATTGATGGTTCACATAATCCCTTGGGTGCAAAAGTTTTAAACGAATACTTAAAAAGTTTAAATTGCAAAAAACATATAATTTTAGGAATGATGGCAAATAAAGATCATGAAAAATATATAAGTTATTTTAAAAATAT
>MDSW01060156.1_pt1 | contig 10776 bp, 12 predicted proteins | sample 811171 | NCBI WGS metagenome assembly MDSW01 (sample SAMN05326641, study PRJNA326480) | marine metagenome | isolation source: seawater | place: Atlantic Ocean: North West | collected 2012 | reverse complement strand
GAATTTATGCAGATTGCCACCCATTATGGCTACCAGTCTTATAGCGAACGTGAGTTGAACTTTTGGCCGGAGTCAATGGGATTTGATGATGCGTTTTATGACGATCTATTTCCATTACAGGGTGATAACAGTCTTCACTAAAACACTAGTTACCCCTCAATTGGTATCTGCCATTGCCCCTATTTTGACAAGGGGCTGGCAGTCCACCCTGACGAGAGTCAGTGTGGCAAATATACCTTTGGGCTGTGCAAAGGGGAGATGTCTGTAGGGGTAACTAGTGTTTAGTAGTTGGAATAGTTCATGTAACCGTTTAGCTAGACCGAGAAGGAGTAAATTGTACTAATGCTACGAGTCTATGCATCCACCAATGCAGAACAAGCCAAAGCCTATTTCAGCTCTGAGTTAACCAAAGGTGACTATTACTTTGGCGCTCAGGAAATTGCCGGTCAATGGGGCGGCAAAGCAGCAGAAAGACTGGGTTTGTCTGGCGAGGTCACGCAAGAGGCGTTTAACCACTTGGTTGATAATATCAACCCGCAAACAGGTGAACGGCTCACGCCTCATAATAAAGGCAATCGTCGCCCTGGTTACGATATGACTTTCAGTGCGCCCAAGTCTCTCTCGGTGCTGTATGAATACAGCAAGGATGAGCGCTTGCTGGAGGCGTTCCGTGAAGCCGTGCATGACACGATGAAGTCTATCGAAGAAGGGATGCATGTGCGGGTTCGCAAGGACGGCTTGGATGAAGACCGACAAACCGGCAATCTCGTCTACGGCTCATTCGAGCATTATACAGCTCGACCTGTTGAAGAGCTTTCGCCAGACCCGCAATTGCATATGCATTGTTTTGTCATGAATGCTTCTTATGACGAAGTAGAGCAACAATGGAAAGCCGGACAGTTTGGCGAAATCAAGCGCGATGCCCCCTACTATGAAGCACTGTTTCATTCGCACTTATCCGACAGCTTAACCAAGCTTGGATTGGATATTGATCGTGACGGGAAATTTTGGACGATTGACGGCATTGACCGTGAAACGATAGAGAAATTTTCAAACCGAACGTTACAAATTGAAGAAGTAGCGAGAGAAAAAAACATACTCAGTGATAAGGCGAAAGATGTCCTCGCAGCACAAACCCGTAACCCCAAAAATGGCGGCATATCGCGTGAAGCATTGCGGGAGGTTTGGTGGGATAGGCTTGATGACTCTGAACGCGAAGCGCTCGACAAATTAAGTGACTTTGATCCAGACAGTGATCCCAATTCAGATGTAAAACGACGTGCGGTTCTGGCAGAAAATTATCTCGATTATGCCATTAACCATCAGCTTGAGCGGCAATCGGTTGTTCCACTTACGCGACTCAAAGAAACCGCCCTACGTGAAGGGTTCGGGCAGATCACTTCGGATGATCTGGAAGCGGCCTTGCTACGTCGTGATGATGTCATTCAGGTAGAGAAAAATGGTCGTACATTTGCAACCACTAAAACAGTGCTTCAGGAAGAACGAAATATTATTGATTTTACGTTCGCCGGTTACGGTCAAGAGCGAAAGCTCAACGCCAATTATGAGATCGGAAAAGTCACAGATTACGAAAGTAACACAGAATTTGAACTGAGCGATGAGCAGAAAGCAGTCGTCCATAACCTGCTAGAAAGTCGCCATCGCATTCAGGCGGTTCAAGGTAAGGCCGGTGTCGGTAAAACCACCATGATGGCAAGCCTGATTGAAGGCATTGAAGATGGTGGTGGTAAAGCTGCGATTCTAGCGCCAACTGCCGATGCAAGTTATGTCACGTTGCGTGCTGACGGCGAAAAATACCGTAACGAGACCATGCAAAACGCCCAGACATTGGCGAAGCTGTTCAGCAGTGAAAATCTCATGGAAGAGAATCGCGGAAAGACGCTGATCGTCGATGAGGCTGGCTTGATGAGCGTGGGTGATATGCACTCGCTCTTTGCTGTGGCAAATGGCTTTGATAATCGCATCATTTTGGTTGGCGACACAGCACAGCATAACAGCGTGAGTCGCGGTGATGCCTTCCGTATTTTACAGGAAGAAGCGGATCTCGAAACTCTGACGTTGGAAAACATCAGGAGACAAAAAGGCCAGTATAAAATTGCCGTTAGTGACATATCCAAAGGTGATGTTATTAAAGGCTTTGATCGGCTCGATAAGCTGGAAGCCGTCACCGAAGAAGGCGATGACGAAGCGCGCTATCGGATGCTAGCCGATAAATATGCCACTTACCTTGATAAGGGCGAATCTACCCTGACTGTTGCACCCACTCACGCAGAGGGCAAGAAAGCAACGGAGGCCATTCGTGAGGCATTAAAAAAGAGTGGTCAGATCAAGAAGAAAGAGGCTACTACTACGCGCTATCGCAACCTGCAACTGTCTGAAGCCGAGCGCGGTTCTCGTCATAAATTCAAAGCGGGGCAAATGGTTCGCTTCCAGCAAAATGCCAAGGGAAATATCAAGCGAGGCTCACAGTTCAGCGTATCCAAAGTGGATAAGCAGCATGTCTGGGTCACTGATAAACAAGGTAATGAATCCAAACTCGACTTGTCGCAATCCAGCCGATTTAGTGTGTATGAGAAGCAGGCTATCTCGCTGGCTTCAGGTGACAGCATCCGAATTACGGAAGGTGGTAAGTCCAAAGATGGTAAACGGCTTATCAATGGCTCTATCTACAAAGTTGATAAGGTGCTGAACAACGGTGATGTGAAGCTCACTAACGGTCGTGTACTGGATGCCGACCAGGGTAATATCAACTATGGCTATGTGACCACTTCCTATGCCTCTCAAGGAAAAACCGTTCAGCATGTTCTGATCGCTCAATCCACAGAAAGCGGTGGCGCTTCCAGCGCCGAACAGTTCTATGTGTCTACCTCCCGTGGTAAGAAATCTGTAGAGATTTTTACCGACGATAAAGAGGAACTACGCAATCAAATTCAGCGTAGCCATCAACGTTTAAGCGCCACTGAGCTTACCAAGAATCAACCGTCCATATCTAAAGCCAAACAGCAAGAGATTCAGCGAATCATTGCCACACGGGAATTTGAGCGAAGACAGCGTATGGCACGGGTCAACCCTTCACATCCAGCCAATCAACAATGGCAAGATCGTTTAAGGTCTTCGTCAGATAGAGGGTTGTCGCGTGAGTGATTCTGTTAACGAGATTATGGACTCTCTAAATAATAATTTGGGGAAGAGCAACAAACGTCCGTGGGCTAAACCTGATAATACTGCACAACAGTCTCATGAAGTCGATGTCCAGACACTTAACTTCTTTGTATCTGAAAGCGAAGAAGACTCGTTTCCCTTCTCTCAAATTCAACACATGAAACGCCGGAAGGATGCCATTCATGTGTGTACTTATACAGCCAACATTGTCATTAAAGGTAAGGATTTGAAGTCGCTCTACAGCCAGTTACGAAGATATAAAATATCTAATGTGGCTGTTTCTCCTGAAGAGTTGGAAGGGAATGTTCATATCGACTCCATCACAGTTAAATACCACAGAGAGGAAGAAAATCATGATTGATAATCAAACGTCTGATCTCGTATCGAAACCCATGCCTGCTATCGATTTACCTTCTCTTGATGATGATGCGATTAAGTCGCTCATCGCCGAAGGTTACAAGGAGCTGGATAAACGCAAACGTCAGCGGATTAAAGATGCTAAAGATGAAATCAATAATTTAGCCGCCAGTGTCGGCATAAAAGTCTCTTACCGCGAACCATCAACTCGCAGAAAACGCTCTACTATCGAAAGTAACTAGAAGTAACTTGAGAAAAAAAGACTGCCGCTGACGCGGCAGAAGCGGCACGCTTGCAGCGTGAAGAACAGCACTAGCTTGTTTTTCCGCTGCGAGTATTTAGATTACCAAGTCTTGCGCCTGAATCCGTTGAAAACACACTAATGGGTTTAGCAAGGCGATCAGTATATGCGGCGAGGTTTCAACCTAACGTGGAAAAGTTGCTGCTGGAAATTCTGAATGAATTGAAGGCTCAATCAGCCGAACAAACTGACCTCTGGCAAGCGAGTGACATTGCACGTTACTTGCGCCTGAGTACGTCTTCTGTGCAATCGCGTGTGATTACACGGAAAGACTTTCCACGCGCCGTTGTTATACCTACTGATGGCGGGTCGGGTGGGCGTAGATGGTACGCTAAAGAAGTAAAGCATTGGATTTCTAGAAATAGAGAGCCATTAAGTGCAAAGGCGTAGTCTAGCTACGCCTTTGCTTTTGAGGGTTAGGCAAATAAATCATATTGTTTTGGAGCCTTCATCATTAACTCATTTATGTAATTTAGCGCTCCCATGTGATTAAAAATATGTGAGTATTTGAGGCTCAAGCTAACATATAATTCGGCGCAACTACTACTTTCATCAACCTCTCCATGCTGTTTACGGTGTGCGCGTAGCTCAACGATTAAATCACGGTAACGATCAAGATCTCTTTTTAGTTCATTGCGGCAATGTAATTTAAGCTCTTTCATTTTATTGCTACGGTTAGGTTCAGGCTTTTTGTCGATGGCTTCAATTCTATCCTTGAGGTATGAGCGGTATTGTTCCGCTTTAACCTCAAGCATGATTTGTGTTGGGCTTTGTATTTTTCCTCCCAGCTTGTAATACCAGGGATGTCCGATAGGATAAGTGTTTTCCATGACAACCTCCCTTAATCTATGGCTCGAAAGATAGTTGCGGCATTGGGATGCTCCGTTGCGTAATCATTGAGATGAAGATAAAGCTTTGTGAAACGAGCTGAGGCAACGCTATTCTGATGCTCATATTTGAAGGCTAGATGGTTATAAACATACAGATTGATGATGATACTCATGGTATCGGCATCCATGCTTTCACTGAAATAGTTATCGGGGTTTGCAAAAGTAAACTCCTTGTCGCTATCCAAAGACATATAGAAGCCTTCGTTAGATAAGGAATAAAATTTCCAGAATCCGCCTTGATAGCCTTCAACAAAATGATTTGCATAGCCGTAAATCATTTGCTCAAAGTGCATAAACTGATTTCCGATGTAACGAGGTAAAATGCCGGTGCGGGATTTGCCTTCAACGATTTTGCGAGTGATGCTCATAATGTGATTCCTTTGTTGTTTTCGTATGGGAATCACGAAGTGAGTGAGGTTAAGGGTAAAACGCCATAATAAAAGCGAGTCGTAGCGCTGCTTTTTTATTGTTTTTTATCCTGTCTCACGTATACCCATATCACATGAAAACAGCAGAGAACGAATCACATACCAGTGTCAGAGTGAGCGTCAGGTAAACAAACCAAACTGACTATTTACTTGAGATAAAGGTAAAGCTGAATATGATGGTTAAAGCGAAAACAGTCACACGGAGAGAGTATGGGTTCAGAATTTACCGAGCTGGAAAAGAATATTTTGTCTGAAGTACAACAATATTTTGCTGAAGCAAAGTTCTACACGGGGGAAAATGCCGTTTCTCAGGAAGAAGCTGATGAAATGGAATCTACTATCGAAGCATTAAAGAGGCATTATTTCATGTATAACTATAATGCTTGTGAAACGCTATGTGGACTTGGGCGTTATGACAATAACAGTTTTAGCGAAGAACTCATGAAAATCTATGATGATTTAATGGAGCTGTACGGCTCTTTTATCGGCGGTAGCGAGCCAGCAGATGAAGACAGTAAGCTGGTGGTACATGCTTCCTCGTAAGCCTATTTTTTAGTTGGACAATTAGTTGTAGTTTTTCTAGCTGCGTCAGTTTTGCGCTTTTCAATGATTGCCTTCATTTTCTTGAAAGCATCATCCGCTTCGCGTCTGAGCTTTTGAGCATCTTCGGGTGATAAATGTCGGGCTTTCGTTAAATCTTCCATCATTCATGTCTCCAAAAAAATATTGAAGCGGTCATTCCCTTATCACTTCGCAATATGTGAGGTTGCTCCGTGACAAGGGAATGCCTGAACATTAATCCAATCGCTCAGCAATCTCTTCAGCGCTGGAATTATAGTACGTGAGTAGCGAACGAACGTCCAAGTGTCCAATAATCCTCGCCAAATCCAAAACCTGAACCTTCTGGGCAAGTCGGGTAATGGCTTCATGCCGCGTGTCATGAAAGGTCAGTGCTTTTATACCTGCAAGCTGGAGCGCTCGCCGGAAGATGACGCCACTGCTTTCCTGATTGCTCTGAAAGACTTTGCCTTCCTCTTTGGGGTTTAGCAGGGTAAGAAGCCTGACGGCTTCTTTCGAGAGTGGCACATCACGCTTCGTACCGTTTTTGGTTTCATGGAGGCGCACAAATTTTTTATCCAGAAATACATCCTTCCAATCCAAGCCCCATATCTCACCTTGACGCATGGCGGTTTCCAGCGCAAACAAGAAAGCAACCGCGATGATGTGGCGGGTCGTCGTAACGGTCTGACCATCAAAGCCTAATGCATCAAGGATCTTTTCAATTTCCTTGTCTGAGATGCGCCTGTCGCGTGGTGGTGGGTTTTTAGGGCGGTTGATGCCGTGGATAGGATTAAGGGTCGTCCAGCGCCAGCGTATGGCCTCCCTGAATACCGCAGATAATAGATTCAGGTCACGATTAACCGAGCTGGCCTGAATCTTTGTCAGTGACCGTTTTATCCACTCATCAAAGTGATGCTGCCGAACTTCATCGAGTGGTATTTTAGCGATTGGATCACGCAAGAACTTATTCATGCGGTTACGCTCGCTGCGTTGGCTCTTACGGGTAGGTGTAACCTCATCCCTGAATTTTTCAAAGGCATCACCCACGGTTTTACCTTGGATGAGTCCTTCAGGGTTGAGAGTCTGTTCGATCTCTTCAGCCCATTTGACAGCAGCCAGTTTGGTATCAAAGGTTTTGGATTTACGCTGGCCTAGTTTCCGAACTTCGACATACCAGCGTTTGCTGGGAAGTTTTCTAATCGTTGCCATAAGGGGTTCCTCATGCGCACTACGTGCGCGATTCGTACGCAAAATCGCGCGAAATATGAGTGCTTATGGCAAGATATAACTACAAACTTACCTAGCGGATCAACGCTAAGTCTTTGATTGGCAAGGAATAATAAGATGTAGCCAGATATGGCTTCAAGTTAGTGGTGCCCGGGGCCGGAATCGAACCGGCACGGTATCAAATACCGAGGGATTTTAAGTCCCTTGCGTCTACCAGTTTCGCCACCCGGGCCCGGTGACTGCGGTCTGAAGGGACGCCAATTATAGGGAGTGCCCCTTTCACAATCAATGGTTTATTCCAACAGTTGAAAAAACCTCATTTGTTGGCAATCATTGGTTGGCATAGGGATTTCCCGTAACCGTCAAATTTGGGAACGACACCTGCTATGGCGATATCAGTCAGTGAAGACTATATCCGCGTCTATCGCGCGTGGAACAGCAAAGAACATCAGATTTACTTCCCCCTCAAGAAAAACGGCCGCTATCTCAATGAGGATGAGCTGCTATCCACCCTGGAGGAGGCCCAGGCCAAGGACCTGGAGCTGGCCCAGCGCCAGCGGGCTCACTTCATGCGTAAGGATCTCTCCGTGGAGCGCCTGTTGCATGCGGATGGCAAGATTGTGGGATTGAAGGAGAGAGTGCGCCACCGGGACGGCCGCAAACCGGCCCATGTGTTTGAGATCCGGGTCAACACGGAAGGCTTAAGCAAGCCCAAATTCCGCACGATTTCCATTGACCGGCATGGTTACGACAAGGCCTTCGAGATGTCCATCGACATCATCTGCAAGGAGCGGGGGCTGGACAAGCACTCCCCCATCCGCAAGATCATGCTGGACAGCCTGTATGTCTACAAAGGCCAGTCCCCCAAAGAGGGCGAGAAGGTGCTGGCAGACAGCAAGCGAGAAGTGAACGAAATGGAACAGGCCCTGATGGAACACGTTCAGGCTTTCAGGGAGAAAAAGGGCGTCATCAAAGGCTGAGAAATTGGAGGCGCGGGTCGGAATCGAACCGGCGTAAACGGAGTTGCAGTCCGCTGCATAACCACTCTGCTACCGCGCCATAACCCCGGCAATTCGAGGATCACTGACTGGAGCGGGAAACGAGACTCGAACTCGCGACCCCAACCTTGGCAAGGTTGTGCTCTACCAACTGAGCTATTCCCGCGACACTACGCCAGTGGGATGCTTATTCTACCCGCCGAAAAGCTTGAGTCAACCTAAATTTTCTATTGTTTCTCAACAACTTGACAATCAGGCCACCCTATTCACGCAATTCCGGCCAGGCCGCCCGCAGGTAAATCACCATGGACCAAAGGGTTAAGGCCATCGCCACATACAGCAACAAATAAGACAACCACATCATCCAGCTGGCCGGGTCCGGCCCCGCCGCCAGCAGGCCGGTGATGGCCACCATCTGCACCGTGGTCTTGATCTTGCCAATGAACGACACTGCGACACTGGCCCGCTTGCCCAGTTCCGCCATCCACTCCCGCAGGGCGGAAACAGTAATCTCCCGGCTGATAATCACCATGGCGGGAATCGCCAGCAGGGGTGAGGCATGCTGCTCCACCAACAGCACCAGCGCAACCCCCACCATCAGCTTATCAGCCACCGGATCCAGAAAAGCGCCCAGCCGTGTGGTCTGGCCCATTTTACGGGCCAGATAACCATCCACCCAGTCAGTGGCGGCGGCCACCGCGAAAATAGTGGCACCCCAGACGGACGCCCACTGCAGGGGCAGATAGAACACCAGAACGAATACCGGGATCAGCACGATTCGCAACAGTGTCAGTAGGTTGGGCACGGTCAGGAAAGCAGCCTTTCCGGCTAACTGATGCATGCGGTGATCTCTTTGGAGCAATAACAAGACGACAGTTTAAACATTGTGGAGCGCGGCATAAACGTCTTCTGCAATTTTCTTGCTGATACCGGGCACGTTGGCAATTTCCTGCTCGCTGGCGCGGGACAATCCCTGCAGACCGCCAAAGTGGGTCAACAGTTCCCGCCGGCGTTTCGGACCCACCCCGGGGATATCTTCCAGCACTGAGCGATTACGCCGCTTGTCCCGCTGCTGGCGATGGCCCAGGATGGCAAAGCGGTGAGCCTCATCGCGGATATGCTGGATAAGATGTAACGCCGGTGAATCCCGTTCCAGCTCGAAGCCCGGCCCGCTGGCCTCCAGGAACAGAGTCTCCAGTCCGGGTTTGCGGGTTTCCCCCTTGGCAATCCCCAGCAGCAGCACTCCCTGCACCTGCAGCTCTGACAGTACCCGTCGGGCCTGCTTCAACTGGCCTTTACCGCCATCCACAATCAATATGTCCGGCAGTTTGGCTTCGCCTTTTTTCAGCCGGGTGTAGCGCCGGCTGAGGGCCTGCTCCATTGCCCCATAGTCATCCCCCGGGGCCACATCACGGATATTGAACCGCCGGTACTGATTGCGCACCGGTCCGCTGTGTTCGAACACCACACAACTGGCGACGGTGCCCTCCCCCTGAGTATGGGAGATATCGAAACATTCCAGCCGCTGCGGGGTTTCCGGCAGGTCCAGGGCCTGGCGCAGCGACTCGAAGCGACGCAACAGATTCTCCCGGTTCGCCAGGTAGCTGGCAAGGTATTGCTCGGCATTGGTCTGCGCCAGCCGCAGCCAGCCCTTGCGGGCGGTTCGCACCCGACTGCTGATACTGACGCTGACTCCGGTTTGCTGCTGCAGGGCCTGCACCAATGCCTGTTGTGATTCGAACGGTTCCGCCACGATAATCTGTTGCGGTAGCTCCCGGCCGCCCTGTGCCCCCAGATAGTATTGGGGTACGAACTCATCGAGAATGTCCGCCACCGACAGCTCGGCCTTCAAACCCGGGTAATAGGTTTTGTTACCCAGGACCCGCCCACCGCGCACGAACACCACCTGCACACAGGCCACCCCCGACTCCATGGCTACGGCGAACACATCGGCGTTACCGGCGCCGGTCTCCACGAATTGTTGCGCCTGTACCCGGGTCAGGGCCTCCAGCTGATCCCGCAACTGGGCGGCCTGTTCAAAATTCAGGGCCGCCGCCGCAGCGTCCATGGCCTGACTCAACTCCTGCCGCACCTCGCGGTCCTTGCCTTCCAGGAACATCACACTGTGGCGGACATCCTCGGCGTACTCCGTTGCGGGCACCAGGCCCACGCAGGGCGCCTTGCAGCGTTCGATCTGATATTGCAGACAGGGCCGGGAACGGTTGCGGAAAAAGCTGTCTTCGCACTGGCGCACCTTAAACACTTTCTGCAGCAGATTAAGGGTTTCCCGCACCGAGCCGGCACTGGGAAAGGGGCCAAAGAAGCGCCCGGGCAGTTTTTTCGAGCCCCGGTAATAGGCCAGGCGGGGAAACTCCTGGCTGGACAGATAGATATAGGGGTAGGATTTATCGTCCCGTAACAGGATATTGAACGGCGGCCTCAGGGACTTGATGAGGGTCTGTTCCAACAGCAACGCTTCGGTCTCACTGTTGGTAACGGTCACCTCAACCCGCTGAATTTTCTCCACCAGTGCCACGGTTTTGGGATGCTGCTGGCGGCTGCGGAAATAGGAACTGACCCGATTCTTCAGGTTGCTGGCCTTGCCCACATACAACACCTCATCATCCGCACCAAGCATTCGATAAACGCCGGGGTGGGTGGTCAGGGATTGCAGAAACGCGTCGATATTAATGGTGCCGCCTCAACTCAGTTGTTGGGCAGGGATTCTACATCGAGCATACCGTGACGAACAGCCAGCAGGGTCAACTCCACGTCGCTGTTGATGCCGAGTTTCTCAAACAAGCGATAACGATAACTGTTCACGGTCTTCG
>MDSW01001335.1_pt1 | contig 10776 bp, 4 predicted proteins | sample 811171 | NCBI WGS metagenome assembly MDSW01 (sample SAMN05326641, study PRJNA326480) | marine metagenome | isolation source: seawater | place: Atlantic Ocean: North West | collected 2012 | reverse complement strand
CGCGACCCCGTCGGGGGGGGGGGGAGGGGGGATGATGATGATGGTGATGATGATGGTGATACTCTCGGTGGTGGTGGTGATGGCGAAGAAGAAGAAGATGATGATGATGATGATGAAGAAGGCGACGGGGGGCCTCCGCACGTCACCGTCCTCGCGGGGCCGAGCGGGGTGGGGAAGAGCAGCCTGATCAACCGCCTCCGCGCGGGATCGAGGCTCGCGGAGGCGCTCCGGGACGAGATGCGCGAGATGGCGGAGACCGCGGAGGAGAACGAGGAGGAGGAGGAGGAGGAGGAGGAGGAGGAGGGTACGAGCGACTCGGGCGCGAGCGACTCGGGCGCGAGCGACTTGGGTGCGAGCGATTCGGACTCGTCCTCGGACTCGTCGGCTTCTTCTCGGGTGTACGTGACCGACGTGGACATCTCCGGCGGCGGCGGCGGCGCCCGCGGCGCCGTTCGCGTGGAGGGTCTCTCGCTTCAGTCCGTCAAGTCAGTCAGCGCGAAGCTCGGGCGCGGGCGGCACACGACGCGCCACGTCACCCTCCTCCCCCTCGCGTCCGGCGGTCTCCTGGCGGACACCCCCGGGTTCGGGTACCCGAGCCTCGACGCGTTGACGACGTCGCGGCTGGCGGAGTGTTTCCCGGAGATTCGGAGGGCGCGGGAAGCGCTCGGCGCGTGTAAGTTCGCGGACTGCACGCACAGGGACGAGCCCGGGTGCGCGGTGGACGAGGCGATGCCGTGGGAGGAGAACCGGTACGAGTTCTACGCGGACCTGTTCGACGAGGTGGAGGCGGCGGAGAAGGCGGAGAGGGAGGCGGGGTACAAGAGGGAGACCCGCGTGAGGTACAAGAGCGCGGGGGGCGCGTCTGAGAAGAAGAAGGGGAAGCGGCGGAAGGGATCGGGGGAGGAGGAAGGGGGCGGCGAAGGCGAAGGCGGCGAAGGCTCGCGGGGGTCGCGGAGGGCGGCGGGGGGGGGCTTGAGGTCCCGGTTGGATCGGTCGCGGGGGGCGCGCGGCGCGGGGCGGCGGCGGATGGAGCCGAAGCTGGACACGAAGAGCGACCGGCGGCAGTCGCGGCGCGCGTTTAACATGGAGACGGCGGAGATGGGGGCAGAGGAGGAGGAGGAGGAGGAGGAGGAGGAGGAGGGATTAGGGGAAGGGGTGAACCCCGCGTGGTTCGAGGAAGAGGATGGGGAGGGGAGACGGTGAGAGCGGTGTTATGTCGGAGGATAGGCGCCCGAGGATCGCCGACGCGGGAGGGCCGAGCGACGACGCGATCGATCGCGTCTCTCCATCAACCAAGGTTTCGACTCGGGCGCGCGTGCGACGTCTCTTCGACTTCTGGCGCCGAGAGTTTATTGTCGTCCTCGTCACGAAACACATCATCTCTCGGCGGCGCCGTCGGGCGATCGTGGGCTCTCGCGCGCGATGGCGGCGACGAGCGCCGCCTCGGCCTCGACGTCTGCGGACGATCCTCCGTTCATCGTCGTCGCTCCGCCCTCGGGATCGGACCCGTGGGACGTGTCCGTGCGCCTGCGCGTCGACGAGCTCCCCGCGATCGTCCTGCACGAGTCGCAGGAGCCGCACCGCTCCCTCCCCTTCGCGTGCGGCGATGTCAGGTGGCGCCTGGCGGTGTATCCGAGGTCGACGGCGACGGGCGCGAACGAGATCATGCGCCGCGCGTCGGACCCGAGGCCGCGCGGCGGTCGGCGGGGGAGTTTGGATACCCGCGACTTCGAGGCGGGCGGGTTCGACGTCGTGCTCGAGATGGCCGAGCCCGAGGCGGTGCCCCCCGGGTGGCGCCTCGCGCTCGAGGCCGTCATCGAGGTCCAGGAACCGGTGCGACGACGCCGCGTCTTAGAGAACATGACACGATAGTATGACGACCGCGTCGCGATCCCCATCGCCACGAGACCCCGCACGCCGCCCGCAAACCGCTGACCCCTCCTCCCCCCCTACTTTGCTGTCGTCTCGTCGTTGTCTCTTCGTCCAACTTTACCAGTTTCACGAGAACGCGGCGTGTGTGAAGCTCGTCGCGGTGAACCCCGCGCCGGGCGCGCCCTACCTGACCACCCCCAAGACGCGCGTCCCCGCGCTTGCCCCGACTATCGCGCCGCGGCGGTTCAAGGCGGCGAACGAGGGCGTGCTCCGCTACGCCGAGCCCGGCGGGTTCTACCAGCCACCGGTCGTCCTCCCGCTCACGCTGGACGAGTTGGCGAGGAAGACCTCGGGCGTGTCCTGGTCTAAAGTCGCCGACATGCGGCGGAGGAACGAATCCAACGGTGACCCCGTCGGCTCGGACGGGTTCGGGTACTTTGCGAAGGGGGAGTACCCGGACTCGCGGGTGAAGGGCGCGGTGACGTTCTTAGCGCGGGTGCGGGTGGCATGGGCGCGTAGGCGCCGAGGGTTCGGCGACGGCCCCGAGAAGAGTCCTCTCCATCCGCCGCCTAACAATAAGAGAGCGTCGCCGGAATCGACGACGGCGGCGCGGGAGGGGAGGAAGACGAATAGTGCTCACAAGAGGGCGGGGAAGAAGAAGGAGACATTGAACGAGACGCGGCGGTTCCACGCGGAACGACAGGCAGAGGTGGTTTCGGGGTTGAACCCTTCCGAAGAACGCCCGACCGAGGGACCGACGACGGACGACTGGTGGCGGTTCGACGAGTCTTGGGAGCAGTATTCGTTTCGCCGCTCGACGTGCCACGAGCACGACGAGGGGGGGACGGACACGGGTCTGACCTTACCCGAGGCGGTTGAGTCGGCGATTGATGGGTCTTTCGTGTGGGACTGGACGGACGCGTATCGCCCGGACATTCTGGACGAGCTCGAGAAGCGTCGCGCGGACAACGCGGCGTCAGACAGAGAAATCAGGGATATGTCGGAGGCGTTTGATCGGTACGTCCGACAAGTCGCGCAACCTTTCGGCGCGGATTTCCGACGGTTCGACGGGAAGACGCGCGAGGTGACGCAGTCACGAACGCCGTGGCCGCGGAAGGGCGAGAGCAAGAAGAAGGGTGTGAGCACGATGAGGATGAGCACCATGATCGCGAAGCGAAGCAAACAGGAGCAGGATTACCCGATACAAACGCACCGCCGCGAGCTCATCGAAGAAATCTCGGCGGCGCTGTTTGGGGTGGAGGTGAACGTCCTGTTCGCAAGGCGGCACCCCGGGGTCGTCCCGCACCGGCAGACGACGGCGCTCGCGTCGGCGGCGCTCGCCGGCGCGGCGGCGAGCGCCGCCGTTCGTGCGTTCGAGAGCGGCATGCTCGGGCACGCCGACGCTGCCGCCGACGACGACAACGAGGGAAGTTGCGTGCGCGTCGACCCGAAAGCTCTGCGCGAGGCCACCGCGCAGCTTCTCGACGACGCGAGATGGCGCGAAAGAAGCGACGACGGGCGAGCCCGCGCTGATGGCGACACCGGGGCGACAATGGAGGATCCCACCGAGTCAAACGCGAAACCGACGACAACGCTCTCGGATTTCGTCTCCGGCGTCTTTGACGCGCGCGCAACGCTTCGAAGGGCGGCGATCGCGGTCGACCTCACCCGCGACGTCATCGGTCCCCGCCGCGGGTACCGCGCGATGGACGCGCGCGGCCCCGAGTGGGACGTCCCCGGTCGGTTCCACCGCCAGAAGGACTCCGCCGCGACGGACGCGCGGCTGTGCGACGTTGCCAACGCGCTCTGGAACGCGAGCGAAGAGAAGGGGGTTCGATTCCAGGCGGACTTCGCGGCGTTCTTCGCGGGCGCGCTCGAACTGAAAGCGATCGCGCTCGTCGACGAGTCGGCGCGCGAGTCGAAGCGACTCGCCGCGCTCGAACGCGCGAAGGCGTTCCTCAAGTACCCGGACGTCCCGCGCGCGTTGTGCGCTTCGGACGACGCGGGGGACTTTGACGTGGATGACCAGGAGGTTCCTCCCGCGCCGCCGCCGCCGCCGCCGGGGGACTCGGGGGACCCGACGGAACCCTTCGTCGGCGCGCCGGACGATTTCGAGCTCGAAGACCGAGCGATGGTGTGCGTCCACGTCCATCGCCCGGATATGCGCGAGATCGACGCCTGGGGCGAAACCGCCCTGCCGACGGTGTGGCCGAACACCAAGGCGGAGGTCGCGGTTTTTCGGACCGTTCGGACCATGGGAGAGTACGCCGCAGTGGACGCGACGACGCGGTCTCTTTGGGTCGAGGGGACGCTGGGCCTCGTGTCTCGGCTGTGCGACCGAGCGGATCGCATTCTGAGCGCGTTCGAGGAGAACGCCACCGCGTTCGCCTCGATTCGGTTCGGCGGCGCGTATGTCGAGTTTTTACCGTACGTTCGGTTCGTTAAAACCGTCCTCGCCGCGAGGAAAGCGTTTGGGACGCCGGTGCCTCACGAGGAGGCACTCGAGAACCTCCGCGAGAGGGCGGCGCGGACGATCCGAGCGCTGATGGTGGCGTACCAACAGGCGCCCTCTGCGCACGAGAGGGCCAAGGGGGGCGTGCGCTTCGTCATCGCCAGGGCGAAGACCCCGCTCAAGCTCGTGCTCGACGCGTTCGAGAGGCGGGAGAGACGGCGGGACCCGACGCGGCGGCGGTTCAAGTACTACTACGCCGGCGACGGCACGTCGTGCTGTCACCCCCTGGAGGGCGATGAGTCCGACGCCTGGTTCGGGCTGGTCCCGATCTGGGACCCCAAGGTCACCGCGCGCGACCTCGGCGTCGCCCACGATTTCCACATCTACGTCATGGACGACGACGACGACAACGACGAAGAAGAAGAAGAAAAAGAAAAACCGAGCGGTGACGCTTCGGGGAAAAAGGCCGCCGCGGCGGCCCACCGAAATATACCCACGGGCCCGCCCAAAAACGTGCTCCCCGCGCACCTCGCCACGGTATTCTTGGAGCGCCGGAAGGAGGAGGAGACGCGACGACTCCGGGGGGAGGGCGGCGGTGATGATACCCTCATCGGCGGCGGCGGCGGCGGCTCGGCCAAAAACCCCTCGGCGGCAGCGGCGGCGTTTTTCGGCGGCGCGCGTCCGACGAGCATCTCCGACGAGGACGCGGAGGCGGCGATGCTCGCGGGTTTCCGCTCCGCTCGGAACTTCACCGAGTGGTACGCGAACATCTCCGATTTCGATTGCCCCGGGCACGCGCAGTCGGGGTTCCCTCAGACGGCGCCCGGGAACGGCCCCGAGCGGAGCCGGTACTTCCCTCGGTTCGCCCTCACGGCGGAGGAGGGCCTGTTCGTCTACAAGATGAACCGGGTGCTCGTTGCGCTCGGGGTGATGGACCCGGCGACCGGGAACCGCAAGCCGAAGACGCCCGCGGCGATGCGGCGTCTGTACGAGCACCCGTTCCACGCGGCGCTGAAGGGGGTCAAGGGGTACCAGGCTCGCGGGGAGGCGGCTTTCGCGGGCGGGGGCGGGATCCCGCGCGCGGCCTTGGACGAGGGGGTGTCGATGCACATGTTCATCGGGTGGTTGGAGGGGGCGAACGATCTGGGGGACTTTTTTCGTTTCGAGGGGACGCCGCGGGACGACGCGCGGCTGGCCCTCCTGGCCGCGAGGTTCTTCGACGACCTCTCGCACTCGAGGCACACGCCCGGAAAGTTGGCCCTCGTGCAGTCGATCGCGGAGGCGCGCCCGGAACTCCTGGACGATTTTAGGGACGTCCTCCAGCGCGCGATAGAGGCCGGGGCGGAGCCGAGTCTGCCGTTCACCGCCGACTTCAAGAGTCCGTTCGAGAGGGACCTCTTCATCGACGGCAAGGATCCCGAAAACGAGGACCGGTCCAAGTTTTTCGACTTCCTGGTCAAAAACAGGGACAAGATCGACGAGGCGAGGGACGTGCTCGACGTGATCGACCGCGGCGGCGACGACCGAGGCGGCGGACGACCGAACCATCGGACGACCGACTCGTCGGACGAGGACGAGGACGACGAGTCGGAGGACAGCTGGTCAGACGAGGAGTACACTCGCGCGAGGGACGGAAGACGCGCCGCCCGCCCGTCGGACCCCGCGCGGACGGACCTGGAGAAGGCACGGGAGAAGCAGATTCGGAAGCGAAACAGGGAGAGCGCTCGGCGCGAGGCGAAGCGGCGGGAGGAGGAGCGTAAACGCCTCGAGCGCGAAAAGCGCCTCGCCGAGAAGGAGGCGCAGAAGAGAGCCAAAAAAGCCGCCGACGCCGAGCGCCGACGAGCGGCGGAGGCGAAATCGGCAGAGGAGAAGAAACGCGCGGACGACGCCGTCGCCGAGCTCGTCGCCAAGCGCGTCCGCGAGCGCCTCGCGAAGAAGCAGCAGCAGGAGGATTCTCGCGCGAATTGGCAGCAAAAGAAGAGTCCCGACGGGTTGGCGGAGGCGGAGATGGTGGAGAAGGCGGCGGAAGACAAAAATGCGGGCGAACGTCTTCAAACGCCGCCGTCGTCGGCCGCCGCCGCGTCCGCGGGCGGCGGATCCTTCTCCTCGTCCCCTTCGCACCATTCCGCGGGGGTCGTCCTCGGGCGGTGCGCGGCGGCGGGAGAGGAGGGCGGCGGCGGCGGCCCCGGCGGAGGAGGTGGGGGAATGTGCCGCGAACTCCTCCCGGACCTCGGCGACGGGTTCGCAGAGGAGACGGATCGCGTCGCGGAGCTCTCGAGGTACGTCGAGGTGCGGTGCGCGGCGGGGTGCGTCGTGAGGGCGCATGTCGCGTGCTATCGCGCGTGGGTCGCGTCCAGGAACGACAAGGAGGAGGGGAAGAAGGACGGCAAGGAGGGGAAGGACGGCGAGGGGGATACGAAGGCCGGCGCCTCCTCGGCTGGCGCCTCCTCGGAGGACGGCGCCTCCTCCGTCGCCGCTTCGCCCGCCGCTTCGTCCTCTTCGCTTTGCGACGTGACGGATTTCCCTTGCGGGTGCGCGTGTCCCTCCTCCGCCGGCGGCGGGTCTTTTTGTCGCGCCTCTGTAGTTTCCGCGTTTCGTCGCCACCGCGGCGTCGCCTCGGACGTCCTGGCGTCTTCTGTGGAGGCGGCGGCGGCGCGTCGGCGCGAGGAGGCGGAGGTAAAGGCGAAGAAGGCTCAGGAGGCTGAGGCTCGTAAGGCGCAGGAGGCCAGACGTAAAGCCGAGGCGGACGCGGAACGGGCGCGCGCGGCGGCGAAGAAGAAGGCGGAGGCGGACCTCGCGCGCGCGGAGGCGAAGCGCACGGCGGAGGCTGCGCGCGCGGCGAAGCGCCTCGAGGCGGAGAAGGCGGAGGCGGAGGCTCGGCGCCAGGCGGAGCTCGCGGCGGAGCGTCGCGCGGAGGCGGAGCGGCGGCGGGTCGAGGCGCGCGAGGCGGAGGCGGCCGAGCGGGCGGCGGCGCGGGAGCGGGAACTGAGGATCGAGCGCGAGCGGGAGGCGCGCCGGAGGGAGGAGAAGAGTGCGAACCGCGCGAGGAAGCTCAGGGAGACCGCGGAGGAGCGCCGGTGCGAGGCGGTGCGGGTGGAGCGGTCGCGCAGAGCGCTCGCGTCGAGGGAGGAGGGCGCGGAGTGTACGGACGACGCTTTGGACGACCCAGAGGCGCTGGAGGCGCTCCCGCTCGCGAACGACCCCAAGGCGGGGGACCCGAGCGAGGCGTCTTCTTCCGTCTTTTCTTCTCCTTCTTCTTCCAAAAAAGCCGCGCGGTCGTCCCGGGCGGGCGGTGGAGGCGATGGCGAAAGAGGAGGCGTCGACGGCGACTCCTGCGACTCCTGCGACTCTTGCGAGCGCGTCGTTCGGGCGTTCTCCCCGATCGCGCAGCTCTACCGCGTGCGGACGGTGGTATTCCCGACGCCGGCGGAGTGCGCGTCGATCTGCGACGAAGCCGAGCGCCACGCGGAGACTGAGAAGTTCCTGGACGCATTACACGGGGTGGGGTACCTCTTCGAGTACGAGCGCGAACGCACCGCGCGCAATAACGCCGCGAGTTGGCGTGGCAGTCGAGGAGGCGCGGCAAAGGGATCGTCGCCGGCAGAGGGGGACGAAGAGTCGTCGGATGTGCGCGGGGAGGATACATATACGTCGGCGGCGGCGGACGCAGCGTTCCCAGACCGCCGATGGCCCATCGTCCGGGTCGTCAAGACGACGCCGAAGCCGATGAAGACGAAGAAGAAGAAGGCATCCTCCAAGAAGAGCGGCGGTACCGGTACTCTTCCCGGCGCGCTCGAGGAGTGGCACGTGGTTTTTCCCGACGCGGATTCGGCGGCTCGTTGCGTCTCGGGTTTCCCCGCGGGGCCTCGGTTCCCCCCGAACCGGCCCGCGGTGATCGCGCCCGGGCGCGAGGTCATCGAGGCCATCGACGACGCCATCGAGCGCGGCGACCTCGTCCCGGAGGACGTCGACGCGTCCGCGTGGGACGCACTCCACGTGACCCACCCGCAAATCGCCGCGCGCGCGTTCTTCTCGCTCCGCGAGAAGAGGAGGGCCGCCGGAGTCCTCGAGGAGGAGGGGGAGGGGTCGTCGTCGCAGTCGTCGACGCCGCCGCGGACGGACGTCGTGCGGCTTCTTCAGGAGCAGTACCTCACGATGATCGACGCGGGGACGCCGACGGGGCGGAGGCGGCGCGAGACGCAGAGGGCGAAGGAGAGGACGAGGGAGGAGGAGGCGGCGAGGCGCGCCGAGGCGAGGGAGAGGGAGGAGCGAAGGAGGGCCGAGGAGGCCGAGATGGAGGAGGCCGAGAGGGAGGCGTCCTCGAGGATGTCGTCGAGGGCGTCCTCTGAGGCGTCCTCGAGGACGTCCTCGGCGGCGCCTTCCTCGGCGAGGGCGCCCCCCATCTCGGCGCCCTCCCCCGCCCCGGCGCCCTCCCTCGCCCCCGCGCCCGTCGTTCCCCTCTCCGCGTTCCTCCCCCTGGTATTCCTGAACCCGGGCGTCGCGGCGCGGTGGTCGAGCCTCGAGCCGGGCGTCGGCGGGCGGTGCGTCAGCTGCCGCGCCGCCGTCCCGGAGCCGCACGCGGCGACGTGCGAGCTCCCGCTCCGCCTCCGCGACGACCTCTCTCCTCTGTCGTCTTCGGCGTCGCCGCCTCCGGCGGACGCGGCGCTGAGGATGATCCGACGCGACCGCCCGGGGTGGGCGCCCCCGCCGATTCGCGCGTGGATCGGTTCGGGCGCCGACCCGTCGGATACGTATTTAGGGGACCCGTACCCGCCGGCTCGGCGGGACGCCACGCGGGACGCGTCGTCGCGCGTTCCGACGACGCGTTCGCCCCCCGGGTCGACAACAGTCGCCGACGCGTCGGACGACGCGTCGACCGTCGGAACGGGGGGGAGCGACGCGCGAGGACGTTCGGTCGAGTTCGGTCGAAGGTCGGTCGGGGACCCGTCTTTTTTTTCCTCCTCGTCCACGGCGGCGCTGGCACCCCCCGCCGCGCTGGCGCCCGCGCCCGTGGTCCCCCCCGCGGCGCCTCCCGGGTGGGTCTCCGGCGGCGGGGACGCCTCCGCCGCCGAGCACCTCGCGGGGCTCCGCCGCGTCTGGAGGGACGCGTCGCAGCGCCCGGAGGACCGCCCGCCTCACGAACCCCAAAGAGGCGTCGTCGGCGTCGGCATCGAACACCGCGCCGCCCACCAAAACAACCTTCGGCCGAACGTCGGGTCGGGTCCGGGGCCCCCCTCCTCGTCGCCGTTCGGGTCGGCGGGGACCGCCGGTGACGCGTCGTTCGGGATGCCTCGGACGCGCGCGGCGATGCCGACGCCGTTTTTCCACGACGCGCCGCCGCCCGGGGCGCGTTCGTCGTCGTCGCCGTCTTCGAGGGGGACCGCGGGGTACTACGCGGGGCCCCGCTCCCGCGGCGGCGGCGTGCACGGCGGTTCGAGCGGCGCGTACGGCGGCGCCCACTCGGCGGCACCCCCTCGGCACCCCCCGCCTCTGTCTCCGCACCGGAACCCCCTCGGCCCCGACCCCGACGCGGTGGACGACGACGATTTGTGTCCGATTTGCTGCGTGGCGGTGCTAGACGAGACGGATCGCGCGTTTCGGCCGTGCACGAGCGCGAGCTGCGCGTTCGTCGCGTGTCTGCAGTGCGTCAAGCAGATGCAGGAGACGGACGACCAGAAGGGGAAGTGTCCGATGTGCCGCGGGGCGTACGACGAGGACGAGATGAGGAAGCTCATGGGGGGGGGGATGATGGAGGAGAGCGAGAGCGAGGAGGAGAGCGAAGAGGAGGAAGACACGGAGGAAGACGAGTGAGAGAGACGAGACGAAAACGAGACGAAAGACGTCTCGAGAAAGGGCTACGTACGGTATGATGATGAGACGCTATGAATGATCGACGCGCTCGTCGTCCTCGCCCGGGTCGTCCACGTCCTCGGGCTCGAGCAGGATCTCGGGCGGGGGGTCGGCGGGGGGGCAGAGCACGGGAGCCGCCGCGTCGCGAGCCGCGCGGCACTCCTTGCAGCCGTGTTTCCGCCTCCCGTGCGCGCAGATGCCTGAGCCCTCGCACTCCTTGCAGAAGTATCGTTGCTTCAGTATCGGGGCGCGCGCGACGATCGAGAGAGCCATCCGCGCGGCTCGAGAGAGCCTTCCGCGCGAGGCGCGCGGGGCTCGAGAGACGGGCAAATGGTGTCGGGGACGAGAGACGAACGACGCGGGTGTTGTCGCATTCAGGAATCCTCCGAAGCCTCGACGTTGCGAGGGGGGCGACAGCTCGCGCAGCCGTACCTCCCGTGCGCGCAGATGCCCCAAGCCCGACACGCCGTGCACGTGCTTCGCCGCCTCCCGTGCTCGCAGATGCCCCCTCCCCCGCACTCCTTGCACCCGTATCGCTGCCTCCCGTGCTCGCAGATGCTCCCTCCCCCGCACTCCTTGCACTGGCTTCGCTGCCTCCCGTG
>MDSW01194022.1_pt1 | contig 10777 bp, 11 predicted proteins | sample 811171 | NCBI WGS metagenome assembly MDSW01 (sample SAMN05326641, study PRJNA326480) | marine metagenome | isolation source: seawater | place: Atlantic Ocean: North West | collected 2012 | reverse complement strand
GCTGAAATATTTTCAAGGATTTTTCTTTCAAATTTTAATTATAATAATATTTCTTATAATGTTGATGAATATCACAAAGTAATAAGAGGTGAAGATATTTATTTATATAAAAGTCCAGAAAATAAAAATTTAGTTTTTAGGGTAAAGTCAAAAGGTTCTAAATTAGATTTACAGAAAGATTTCAAAAACATAGTTTTTATTGGAGATAGTGTAACCTTAGGTTTTGCTACAAAATTTGAGGATGTTTATTACAGCAAGATAAATTTCAAAAAAGAAAAATTGAATGTTTTACCAATGACAAACTTAGGTCTTTCCTCGAAAGATATATTTAAACTAATAGATGATAACATATTAGATTTGTTAAGTAGTGGAGATACTTTAATATATCAATTTAATTATAATGATATTACGTTGAGTAATAATAAAAATCAAAATGAAGAAAATAATACAATTGGACTAATCGATTTTACCCAAAAATTTAGATATAAATATTTAAATTATTCAACATTTTTTAAAGTTTTACAACATTATGCATCTTTGCAAACGAAAAAATTAAAAGGCAGTTGTAAAGAAAGAGGTATACACTCATTAGGAATGTATACTTTTTCTTTTTTTAGTGAAAATTTTAAAGAAGAAAGTAAAAAATTATGGATAGAATTTGAAGATCAAATAAATTTTTTAAGTCAAAAACTTAAAGATAAAAATATTAATTTTGCTGTTTTGATTTCTCCAATTTCTTTACAAATAAAAAATCAAGAAGAGGTTAACAAACTGAAACTCGATTTAAAATGTAGTTTAAAAGATGCCAGAAAGCACTTATTAAATATTTTAAAGATGAAAAATATTGACTCAATTGATCCATATCTAATTTTTAATAATACTCAAGATAAAGAAAAAAAGATCTTATTTCACGAGTTTGATACAAATCATCCAAATAAGTATGGACATATGTTAATTTCAAAAAGCATTAGAGAATACTTAAAAATAGATAAATAAAGTAGCGAATATAATCTAATTGAATTATATTTTAAGTAGTATATTAAATTTTAATATGAAAAATTCAGGTAGAAATTTTGGTTTATTGTTTTTTTTGATTTTTTTGATCATAGGACTTTGGCCTATAATTTATTCAGAACAAATAAGAGAGTGGTCTATAATTATTGCTGTTTTGTTTTTAATTTTTGCAATTTTAAAGCCAAACTTTTTAAATCCCCTTAATAAAATTTGGATAAGATTTGGTGAACTACTTGGTATAATTATTGCTCCAATAATTATGTGTTTCGTTTATTTCACAATTTTAACACCTATAAGTTTATTAATTAGAGCTTTTGGAAAAGACTTATTGTATCTAAAATTTTCAAAAAAAACTAATTCATATTGGCTTACAAGAACTAAAGAAGTTGGTTCTATGAAAAAACAATTTTAATGATAAATTTTATAAAAGAGTTTTTGGATTTTTTATTAGAAAGAAAAAAATATTGGTTATTTCCAATTATAATTGTTTTAGCACTATTTGGAGTGTTAATAGTTTTGAGCCAGGGATCAGCAGTGGCTCCATTTATTTACACAATTTTTTAAGTGACATCAATTTTAGGTATATCAGCTTTTTATCATGATAGCGCAGCAGCTATTATAAAAAATGGAGATATTGTAGCTGCTGCTCAAGAGGAAAGATTTTCAAGGAAAAAGCATGATGCCAGATATCCAAAAAATGCTGTCAGCTATGTTTTAACAGAAGCTAAATTAAAGTTAAATGAAGTAGATCATATTGTTTTTTTTGAAAAACCTTTTTTAAAATTTGAAAGGTTATTAGAAACTTATATGGCTTTTGCTCCTAAAGGCTTTAAGTCGTTCAGTCTATCAATGCCGATTTGGTTAAGAGAAAAATTATTTCAAAAAAGATACTTATTTGATCAACTTAAGCAACATGATAGCGATTTCAATGATATTGATAAGATAAAATTTTCAGAACATCATTACAGTCATGCAGCAAGTGCTTTTTATCCTTCTCCGTTTAATAAGGCAGTTATTTTGACTTTGGATGGAGTAGGAGAATGGTCAACCTCAACAGTAGCTATTGGAAATGAAAATAGTCTAAAAATAGTAAAAGAAATTTTGTTTCCTCACTCGATTGGGCTTCTATATTCTGCATTTACATATTTTTTGGGATTTAAGGTTAATAGTGGTGAGTATAAAGTTATGGGGTTAGCACCTTACGGCACACCTAAATATAAACAATTAATAAAAAATAACTTAATTGATTTGAAAGAAGATGGCTCATTTAGATTAAATATGAAATATTTTAATTATGCGTCAGGATTAACAATGACTAATAAAAAATTCTCTAATCTGTTTGATCACCCTGTCAGAAACCCAAAAAAAGATAAATTAACTCAATTTCATATGGATTTAGCTGCATCCATACAAAAAGTAACTGAAGAGATAATATTAATGTTAACTCGGTCAATTGCAAAAGAGTACAAAATCAAAAATTTATGTTTAGCAGGTGGAGTAGCTTTAAATTGTGTCGCTAACGGAAAGGTTTTAAAAGATAAATACTTTGAAAATATTTGGATACAACCTGCAGCGGGGGATGCTGGAGGATCACTTGGAGCAGCACTAGCTTATTGGTACAAAGAATTAGGACAACCTAGAAAAATTTTTTCTGATCAAATGAAAGGATCTTTTCTTGGCCCTAAATTTAGTGATAATGAAATTGAAGTTAAACTCAAAAAATTAAATGCAAATTTTAAAAAACTAAATAGAGATGAAATTATATTTACAACCGCAAAAAATTTATCAAAAAATAAAGTAATTGGTTGGTTTCAAGGTAGAATGGAGTTTGGACCTAGATCTTTAGGAGGAAGATCTATCTTAGCTGATCCAAGATCCAATGATATGCAAAAAAATTTAAATCTCAAAATAAAATTTAGAGAGAGCTTTAGGCCATTTGCTCCTTCAGTCTTAAGAGAAAAAGTTTCCGAGTGGTTTGAAATAGATAAAGATAGTCCTTATATGCTTTTAGTTGCTGGAGTAAATAGATCTAGGAGAATTAAAATATCAGACAAAGATAAAAATTTGTTTGGAATTGAAAAATTGAATTTTAAAAGATCTTCAATTCCGGCAGTCACACATGTTGATTATTCTGCGAGAATCCAAACTGTTCATCAAGAAACAAATAAGAAATATTACGATTTAATAAATGAATTTAATAATATTACTGGTTGTCCAGTGTTAGTTAATACATCATTTAATGTAAGGGGAGAACCAATAGTTTGTTCTGTAGAGGATGCATTTAATTGTTTCATGGGAACCAATTTAGATGTTTTAGTTATTGAAAATTTTATTTTGTTTAAAGAAGACCAGGACAAAAAGCTTGTTAAAAATTATAAAGATGAATTCGTTTTAGACTAAAATTGAATTATTTTGTATTGAATTTTTATTGAGTCTTGCTAAAAATGATGAATTTTGTATTTATATTACTATGAACAATTTATTTAAAAAAAGGCGAGGTAGCTCAGTTGGTTAGAGCACAGGACTCATAAGCCTGGGGTCGGCGGTTCGAATCCGCCCCTCGCTACCAAACAAATATGAAAAATTTATTAAATATTTTTGATAACAAAAAATACATAAAACTAGCATTAGAAAATCGAAAAAAATATGTTTCTAATAAACCCTTCCCACATATTTATTTTGATAATTTTCTTCCAAAAAAATTAGCCCGTATTTTAAGTAATGAGTATCCAAAAATAAAAAATGTGGATAGAAATTGGAAAGTTCATAGAAATAAAAATGTAGACAGATATTTTTTGGAAGACTCTTCACTATATAAAAAAAACTTAAAAATATTTTCAATGTTAATAAATTCAAGAAAATTTTTATTATTTCTAGAGACTTTGACAGGAGTAGAGTCAATTTTACCAGATCCTTTTTTTATAGGAGGTGGAGCTATGACAACTGGAAAGGGTGGCTTTTTAAATGTTCATGCTGATTTTAATTATCATCATAAATTACAATCATGGAGAAAAATTAATGTTCTTTTTTATTTTACCCCTAGTTGGAAAAAAAATTGGGGAGGTAATTTAGAACTATGGTCTAAAGACAAAAAAAGAAAAGTAAGAGAAATTGAACCTTTATTCAACAGAGTAGTGATATTTAATACAACTTCAAAAAGTTTTCACGGTCAACCAAAGCCAACTAGTTGTCCAAAAAATATAAGTAGAAATGTTTTTTCTGCTTTTTATTATTCAAATATTAAAGATAAAGATTCTTTATCAGAACCACATTTTACTCGTTATAGTATAAAAAATAATCCTTACGCTAGAAGCATATTAAAGAACTATAAAAAATCAGCCTATTAAATTTATTTTTGAAATTTAAGATTAATATCTTGGAATGCGGGGTTTCCAGGCATATCTAAATGATGAGGAATTTTACAATTCTCATTTATCTTGATTGGATCTTTTGAAAAAGATAGTTCAACCTGAATAGGTATATTATTAACTACTAAAGCTTGGTTCATTGGGTGTATATGCACTAAAGTCATATTTAAAGATTTGATAAAATTTTCAATTTTATCCATATGTAAATCTATATCGTGAAATTCAATCGCTAATCCGGTTAGTTTATCTTGTAATTGTATTATATCATTAAGAATTCTGTATTCTGAAGTTTCTATATCTACTTTTAAAAAACATGGTAAATGCGTTATTTTTTCAAAAATATTTTTTAAAGAAACACCTTGATTACCTGGACCATTGCCAGGGCCAACTCTAGATGTAAAGTGTTTAACTTCATCTTTAAATAAATTTTTATAATCTTTATATAAAAATATTTCTTTTTTTATATTAGAAAAAAAATTTTTTTGTGCAAAATATTTTGGTTTAAAAAATCTAAAAAAATTACTAGCCAAAGCTTTTCTGGAAAGTTTTTTAATTGAAGAATAATTTACTGTATGATCATAACAATGAATTGGCTTTTTAAATTGCCTAAAGTAATCTTTTTCAAATGTCCATTCATAACCTAGACCAAGAGTAATTAATCCTTCAGATTTTTCTATAGAATTTTTTTCAACCACGTAACCACCATCATAATTTCCACCGAGTCTTATTAAATCATATTCGTGTTTTGGTTTTAAAAATTTAGGAAGCATTATTTTAATATCTTGTTAATTTTTGTTAAATTCATAGACGAGTCTTTTGGCATTAAATTATTATTCTTTTTGATATAAATTTTTTTTATTTTTGGGTTAAATTTTTTAGCAAAGTTATAAACTGACATAGTTGGACCACCTATATTCAAAATGCCTTTTTTATTTATAATCTTATTGAATATTGGAATTATATCTTCATGAAATATAAAATTTGTAATCATATTTGCGTAGGCAGATTTATGAACAAAAGGCTTTTCAGTCATACTTACTCTCAATATTAATGAATTTTTATACATTTGAACAGCTGCTTCACCTCCTAATTTAGACCAAGCATAATTATTACAAGGTAAAAGAGGATCAGTCTCCTTATAATTTCCTTTTGTTCCAGGATAGACGTAAGAGGTTGAGAAATAAATAAGTTTTATATTTAACTTTTTACATGCTACAGTTATATTCGAAGTTCCAATAATATTAAGATTTATACTTTTTTCAATTTTTTTTTCGTGATCCTTCATTGGTCTTGAGAATCCAGCTAAATGAATAAGTATCTTTGGTTTAATTTTTTTTAAATAATTTATTATAGAATTTAAATTAAGAATATTTAATTTTTTTTTATTTGGAAAAAAATAATTAAATTTTTTTGAACTCTTTAATTTTTGACCGAACCTTCCGGAACCTCCTGTTACAACAATTTTAAATTTTTTTGACATGAGATATCCACTTTCCACCTTTTTTCAAAAAATTTTTTTCCTTATTTAAAATTTCATTTTTATGATTCCAAGAACACAATAATAATACATTTGGATAATTTCTTCTAAAATAATCTATTGAAACAATAGGAATATGTGTTCCAGGAGTAAATTTTCCTATTTTTTCTTTAGTATTATCTGCAATGTAATCTAAATGATTATGATTTATTCCACAAAAATTTAAAGCCGTAGTGCTTTTAGCTGAAGCCGCGTATCCAGCTATTTTTAAACCTCTCTTCTTAATTTTTAAAATTTCACTTCTAAATTTCTTTCTTGATAAATTGCAATCTCTTTTAAACTTTAGACATGACTCAATTTTATCTAATTTTTTTCTCTTCTCTTTTTTTAAAATATTTGTAACATTTTTACTTATTTTGAACGTACCGCGACGGGCTAGTGTATATCTCATTGAACCACCGTGAGTTTTCTGTGGAACAACGTTAATTAAGTCAAATCCATTGGAGTTAAAAATACTTTTTACAGAATGTGCTGAAAACATATATATATGTGCGTCATATATTTGATCGTAAGATACTTTTTCAAACATAGAGCCTAAATAAGGTTCCTCAAAAACAAAAATTCCGTCTTTTTTTAATAAATATTTTATTGATTTTATAACATCGTTTAAATCAGGTATGTGACAAATAACATTAGCTGCACAAATAAGATCAGTAGATTTATAATAATTTTTTAATTTAGAGACCTCTTTATAGCAAAAAAACTTATTTAAAACTTTTAGTTTTCTTTTTTTAGCGTAAGTAGCCACATTTTTTGAGGGTTCAAATCCAAGACAATCGATATTGTTTCTTTTAAAATTATTCAACATTGTTCCGTCATTAGAACCAACTTCGATACATTTAGATCTTTTATTCAGTTTTTTTTGTTTTTTAATCCACATAAAATATTTTTTAAAATGATTAACCATGTATTTTGATTTATTAGTAAAAAATGGGTAATAATTATTAAATATTTTTGGTGATTGAGGATGATCATTTACTTGAAATAAAAAATTCTTTTTATTGAACCCAGCTTCAAGTTTATAAAAAAATTCATTTTTAAAATCTTTTTTTTTAAGGAATCCATTTGCCATGGGCATTTTTCCAAAAGAAATAAATGGTTTAATTCTTAATTTTGATACTTTACACCTCATTATTATTAAAACAATTTACTCTTGTTAATATCATGTAAAAGTATAGGCCATACAAGTGGCTTAGTATACTTTAGAAACCAATATGACTGAAACCTTTCAATAAGAAATCCATAAATTCTTTTAAGTCCATAAGATTTATTATTAAATCCGAAAACTTTTTCACATTTAAACATCCATTCAAAAACAGTTTTATAATAATTATTCATTATTTCTTTTGATGAGCAAAAAAACATACTACTTCTGTTATAATAATTTCTTGTAGTAGTAAATTTTCTAAAATCTTCTCTATCTTCGTTTGTTAACAAATCTATAGCTCTATCAAGATTTCCATACCCATGGAAAGAGTCAAAATGTAATTTTATATTTCTATTCTTTTTAAAAATATAACTAGGATTTAAGATAAATGATTTTAATCCATGTTTTATAAATTTTGAAAATTTCCAGTTAAGATAAATATTTTGGCCTATTATTACTTTATAATCTTTCCATTCCAAAGGAATTGTTGAAAAAAAATCACTTAAATTATTTATTTTGTCACAATCTTTTTTATTTGCCCAAAATCTCCTATAAGCACAAAATCCTATCCATTCGTTATCCTTAATGTCTAGTAATTTATTTTTCCAGAACCAATAATGAAAAGTGTATTCACCATAAAAAGGATTTTTATCTGATATGTTATCACCGCTGTTGTCACGAACCCAATTCTCATTAAATTTATCTTTTCCTAAACCGACAGGTATGTAATTTAGTTTTTTAATTTTTTCATAGTTATTGTTGTTTATATCTATACAATAAATTTTCATCTTATTTAATTTTTGACGCGTATTGATCAAATGACAAATTGTGTTTATCTTTTTGAGACACTATTGGCTTTTTTTTAGGCCATTTAATTTTTAACTTTCTATCGTTCCACATAATGCCGACTTCATCTTTTTTAGATCTATAATTGTCGTTACTATATAAAACCACATTATCTCCATCTAGACCCAAAAACCCATGAGCAAATCCTTTTGGGATGAAGATAGATTTTGAATTTTTTTCAGAGAGGATAATTTTAAAATGTTTCCCAAAAGTTTTTGAATTTTTTCTCAAATCTACGACTACGTCTAATATCTTTCCTTTTAAAACAGATACAAACTTTGCCTGACCATTATTTTTTTGCAAATGCAGTCCTCTCAAAACATTTTTCTTGGATTTTGAAATACACCAAAATAATGGTTTATTTTTAGTTATCAGTTTATTTTTATAAATTTCTCTAAAATAACCTCTTTTGTCATAAAATGTTTTACCAGATAAAACTTTTAAGTCTTTAAATTTTGTATTTAAGATTTTCATTATTTAATTTTTCTTAGCAAAGTTTTTTATATATAATTAAGTATTTTCTTTAAATTTTTAGTTATTTTGAGTAAATCTTTTTTACTAATTTCTGGGTATAAAGGTAAAGAAAAGATCCCTTTTGACAACTTTTCAGTAACGGGAAGTTTATCTTTAAAATAATTAAAATTTTTTTTATATCCTCTCATTTGATGAATTGGGTAAGGATAATAAATATTTATCTTTATATTTTTCTTACTCATTTTTTTGATTATCGTCTCTCTTTTCTTGTGATAAACAGTAAATAGATGAAATACATGTTTATTGTTTTTTGCAACTTTGGGCAATATCAAAGAAGTATCTTTAAGTTCATTGAAATAAAAATTAGCAATACTTAATCTTTTTTTTATATTTTTTTTTACTTGTTTCATTTTAATATTCAAAATTGAAAGCTGAACTTCATCTATCCTAGAATTAATACCTGGTTCGTTTGAATAGTATTTGCCGTAATATTTATTTTTTTTATTTACTTTTTCGATTCCATAAAAACGAATTCTTTTCATTTTTTCACAAATATTTTTAGATTTTACGGTAATGAAACCACCATCACCATACGCACCCAATATCTTTGTGGGATAAAAAGAAAAACATCCTGCATCTCCAAAAGTTCCAATATATTTATTCTTAATACTAGCACCTTGAGCTTGAGCACAGTCTTCTATTATTTTAAGTTTATATTTTTTAGCTATTTTACAAATTTTTTCCATATCACAAGGATGTCCGTATAAATGAACAGGAATAATTGCCTTGGTATTCTTAGTAATCTTTTGAGTAATTTTTTCTGGGTTTATAAGGTAATCATCTCCTATATCCACAAAAGTTGCTTTTGCACCTGTGCTGTTAATAGCGGAAACTGTTGGAATAGCAGAATTCGAAACAGTGATAACTTCATCTCCAAAACCAATATTAAAACATTTTAATGCTATATAAAGTGCTTCAGTACCACTACCAACTGCCAGCCCAAATTTTGATTTATTCAACTTATTAAATTCATTTTCAAATTTTTTCAGTTCATTGCCAAAGAAAATACTTTCAGATGCGAGTGATTTATCTACAGAACTTAAAATTTTTTTTTTAAGTTTTTTGTATTCTGTTTTATAAGACCAAAAATTATTCATTATTTAATTCCAGCAAATTTTTTAAATTCTTTAAAATTTTCAATATAGTCTTTTTTATCGTAATTCATATCACACACGGTCATTAATACAGAAAATTTACTTAAAAATTTTATCTCTAACCAAGTTTTCGGTTTTACGAGAAAACCAATATTCTTATTTGATTTTGCGATAAATTTCTTATTTTCTTTTTTATTAATAATCTTTATTTCAAAATTTCCAAGAAGAGGAAATAAAAATTGAGAGCACTTTTTATGTGCATGCTCACCTCTAATCTTATTTTTTTTTCCAAAAACATAAAAAATTCTCTTAGGTTTAATCGGAAATTTTTTATTAAAAGTAAATGGAATTAGTTTCCCTGTTGAATTTTTATAGGATCTATTTTTAAAATATTTTATATTCATTTCTTATTTTAATAAATTACTAAGATAAATCGAGTAGTCACACTTTCCATAAAATTTTATTGATTTTTTAATATCATTTTTGTTAATCCATTTGTTTTTCAATGCAATTTCCTCAAGACATGCTATCTTTAAACCTTGTCTTTTTTCAACTGTACTAATAAAATTTGAAGCTCCATAAAAATCTTCAACAGATCCGGTATCTAGCCAAACGCCACCTCTACCAAGATACTCAGCCTTTAACTTTCTTTGATTTTTGTATTTGTTAAGTAGGTCAATTATTTCTAATTCTTTTCTTTTAGAGGGCTTTAGTTTTTTGCTAAAATTTACAACTTTATTGTCAAAGAAGTATAAACCTGTGACAGCCAAATTAGACTTAGTTTTTTTTGGTTTTTCTTTTAATCTAGTTATTTTATGAAATTTATTTACTGTAGCAACTCCATATGAATTTGGATTATTTACTGGGTGTAAAAAAATTTTAGCTCCACTTTTTAAATACCTACAATCTCTTAATTTACTTGAGAAATTTTGACCATAAAAAAAATTATCACCTAGTATCATTGCTACATTATCTTTCTTAATGAATTGTTCGCCAATTATGAATGCCTCAGGCAAACCACCTGGTTTATTTTGCTCTTTATATCTAAGATTGATACCTAAATTATTTTTCTCTGGTAAAATTTTTCTAAATTGTGCGAGTTGACCTTTGTTAACAATAATTAATATTTCTTTAATACCTGCTAACATTAAAATCGATAAAGGATAATATATTAAAGGTTTATCATATAAAGGAAGCAATTGTTTATTTACTGCTTTTGTTAATGGACTCATACGAG
>MDSW01052514.1_pt1 | contig 10778 bp, 8 predicted proteins | sample 811171 | NCBI WGS metagenome assembly MDSW01 (sample SAMN05326641, study PRJNA326480) | marine metagenome | isolation source: seawater | place: Atlantic Ocean: North West | collected 2012 | reverse complement strand
GCAGACTGTTCATTTTAGCGCTGTGCAAGCTCTAAAGGATCTCCAGCATCTCTTTATCTGGCAAAACTGGTCCCTTTTACAACACGACCTGATTTTATATCAAGACATGGAATTATACGACGGGCTAAAACTTGAATATCTCCTTTAAATTAAGTTTTCCTTAGTAAATTGCTTTTCCGCTTGCCTGGTCTTCACCGTCCTTTTCAAGGGTTTTAAGTAGTTAGAGATCTTCCATTGAGAAACCCCACCGGATGCAACAATTTTTAAGCCGGTTCGCAGAGCAAAATCACCGAGTGCTTCCAAATTTGGTCCACTTAAAATACCATCAAGGACAATATATGTAAAAACGTTTCTCTGAATATCATTCTTTTTCCAATGAAGAGCAAACTCGACATCATCAATTTCTGCCCTCTCCTGCCAGCCCTCTATAGAAACTTTTCGGTTAAGTGCGTCAACACCCAGATAAATTCTCTTTCCCAAATATCGTTGAATGATTTCTTCCAGAACTTCGCTATTCTTTACTGCCATAGTACCGACTATAACTGATGAAACACATAGTTCAAAAATTTGTTCAGTATTTTCCGCGTTGCGAAATCCTTCACCCAACTGGAGCGGTATTGAAATGTTTTTTAGAATTGAACGAATAATGGCCATATTTGCACCTTTTCCCTGAAATGATCCATCTAAGTCAACTAAATGTAAACGCTTTGCTCCAGCATCTTCGAATGAGATGGCCATTTCAACAGGGTCATTTGAATAAATAGTTTCAGCGTCAGCCTCTCCCTGGAGTAGTCTGACGCAGCGTCCGTCTTTTAAATCTATTGCGGGAATCAGTAACATAAATTATTAATCTTTTTTTGAATGATAGTTCTTTCTGAGAGTGATAAGATTGATATTATTATACTTTATACTACATGATTCAGTAATTCGGTCACGAAATCAAGTTAGAATGCTGGATTAAAACTTAATAAAATGGCTTAAATATTGAATGTCTAAACCGTTGTCGATTAATCATTTCAATTCATCTAACATTACATTCCACATCATTCTCAGTAAATTATGCAGGTTACTGCTAAAAATATTCCAGATAAACAAACTGGGCTCGAGCATCAAATACAGAATAAAGAAAAAACAACTATAGCAAAATCGAAGGCTCAAGCTGTAAAAACAAATGAAAATTTTGTAGATGCGAACGGTGCTGAGCGCAACGAGACGTCACAATATTTAAAAGTCCTCACAAGAATTGAAAACTTACTCATCCAGAAAAAGTTACCGGATGCAGCAATTGAGGGTTTCGTAGGGGCGGTTAAAAAACAACTTGAAGCAATCACTGAATCAGACAGACAAATGCTTTTAAAACTACCGGAAGCAGTTAAACTTACATTGAACAATGTGCATGATCTACCTGGGTTAATCAAAAATGAAATCAGGGATCAAAGTAAAACGCCGACATTGCTCAAGTTACTGCGCCATCCGAAATTTGCCGATTTAATGCGAACGGACAGTAAACCTGCTCCACAAATATATACAGCAAATTCTGCACAGCCATCAGTTACAACGGTATCATCTCCGATCAATATTTTGGATATTCCTAAAGTTAATGAAAAGCCGATCCTTGCTAGTAAACCGACAACCGGAGAAAACTTAGCAAACATTAAAAATTCTGGAGTGACGAAGATAACTGTTTAAAATACTTCTTCAAAAAGTAAATTGTTGAACTCACAAATCAGACTATCTTTTTCATGATGAATGACCCTATAAAAACACTCCCAATTTTTAATTTTATTCCTCCTACCGGAGTAACAATTTTTCCTTTAACTCTCGCCTTACTCAAAACTTCCACCAGTTTTGTAGCTTTTAAATCACCTTCAACCCAACCATTAACCTGAATCACTGGCGCATCTATCTGACCTTTCACTTTTCCTGAAGAGCCAACGATTACCATATGTTTACTGATAATACTGCCAACATAACTTCCATCAATTCGAATACTATCTTTACTTGAAATGCTTCCTTCAAGTTGTAAATCCTGACCTAAATAACCATTTACGAGTTTCATTCTTTGACCTTTTTCTATGCTATTTTAATACTGAAGAACAGATTTATTATTTAATTTTAAGCTGATTTAATTCACCGAAGCCACTTCTCAAGACGTTCACATGCTTCTACTAATCTTGGGAAGAGGCGCGTGTACATCAGAGGCTTTTCCTTTCCACTAATAGAGAAATCATGTATTAGCTTAGCTCCATCATAGTCAACACTTGTAACACGAACTCCCAGAAATTCATCCGGCATATAAAAATCTGACCCAGGAAGAAGTGCTACTCCAATATCTTCCAAAAGTCTTTTGCTCAATTCCTCACTACTTTTTATACCTCTTGAAGTTATAAGGGCTTTAAAATTTTCAAAATCAGGAAACAGATAAAAAGCACCTTGAGGTTCAGGACAATTCAGGTGAATTTCAATAAATCTCTGATGTAAAAATTTACCAGCTTCTTTGTGTATATCATTGCAGAGCTCAACGTAATTTCTTATTGACCCAAAATTTTCAAATCCCGCTAAAACTGCATACTGAATTGGGGCACTAACACAACTGAAAGTTTCGCTCACAAATGCTGCTAGTGATCGTGTAATTTCACTTAACTCATCTGGAATCATTGCATAGCCAAGCCGCCAACCACCTGCAGATAATGCTTTTGAGACGCCACCTGTGGTTATAGTTCCTTCCGGATAAAAGCTCGCGATTCCCTGAAAAGGAAGTTTACCAAAATTTATCAGAGCATAAATTTCATCTGAGATTACAATAACTCCTTGTTTTCGACATACTTCCGCCAATGCTCTTAATTCATTAGAAGAATAGACACTCCCAGTTGGATTACAAGGATTATTAAGAATCAGAATTTTTTGCTGACTTTTCTGTATGGAACAGATTTTGTCTAATTCTTCCGCCTGTAAACGATAGCCGTTTTTGATGTTTGTAGTAATTGGAATGAAATTTTTTGAACGTATTTTTGCTTGTGGTCCATAACTGACCCAACTTGGAGCAGGCACCATAAGCGGTCCCTCCAATAGGTAAAGAAGTTGGAAAATTAGCTCTTTACTTCCCGGACCTATGATAATATTTTCACAAGAATAATTGTAACCAAATTCTTTTTTGCAAAAAATCTCAACCGCTTGCCGCAAGTCTGACAATCCACATCCTGAAATATACTGTTTACGCCCAACATTTTCCCGCAAAGCTGCCTGCATTAATTCCGGGACAGGAAATGGTGATTCACCAAAACCAAGGTGACATATGTCAAGTCCTTCATTACGTAATTTTAGCGCAAGCTGATTAATATATAAAGTTGAGGATTCTTTTAAATTACTAATTTGATTGTTTATAATAGGCTGCATTAAATATCTCTACAATTATTGCCAATCTATAAATACTCTTTTTCAAACAAATATAAAATAATTAACACTTTCGCTAAATGTTAAAGTAGGGGAGTGGAGGCGAAATCTTAATCCATCCCACATAATTCCTTCGACTTTGCTGATACCTTTGACTCTGGGAAAATTTTTTAAGGATGCCTATTCGTCACAAATTGATTGAGACTTTTAAATTAAATCATTAATCAGCTTGGATGGATTACCACAATGAAGTAGCCAAAGTTGATGGGCTGCTCTAGTCAAACCTACATACAACAATTGTCTCGATAGAATATCAGGACCATAAGTAGAGGCATCTGCATCTGCAATGATAACTGTATCAAATTCCAAACCTTTAGTCTGTGAAATATCTGTCACGTCAATTCCTGGAGTGAACGAAAATTCCTGATCTCTGATTATACGCATATTAGCGAGATCGCTTCTTTGCAATCCTTCATAGAGTTTTAGTGCTGCTTCATTAGTACGCGTCAAAACAGCGATACTGGCAAGCGGTTCACGGACACATAAATCTTCCAGCGTATCAGCAAGAAATGCTACCATAGCTCCACTTTCCTGGAAACGAAAAACATTTACTGGAGCACCTTGACGTGTTGAGTACCAAGTAGTATTTACGCTATGTTCACCAATGACTTTTTTAGCAGCTTTCATTATTTCGTCGGTTGAACGGTAACCAATCTGTAAAGGAGATAAGGCTGTTACATCTGGTTTTGAACCATCCGGCAATGTCAGATAGGATAACGATTCTTCCCATGTCTCAAGTTTTCGTCCAAGCATTATCCGCTGATCCATATCTCCTGCTAAAGTCACACTCGGATGTTTTTCTGGTGTTAAACTTACTAGAATTTGAAACTCAAGTGGACCAAAATCCTGAGCTTCATCTAGCATCAAATGACTATAGCTCAAAATCTTGCCGTTTTTACTTTTTATAGGCCCCATTAGCATTTGATAAAGTATCAGCAAAAGTGAATCATCCTCTTCATCCAACGAACACTTATCATCTTCAAAATTAAACTTTTTATTGCCATAAACTTCAACTTGATCAACGAGAGAAACACGATCAGATTCTATTGTTTCGCCTGCAGCTATTCGTTTCTGATACTGTCTAACTGCCCAGTTCCAGGAACTAGTAAGTTGAGTTTCGCTGAATTCTCCTGGCGCAAGCCTTTCCACTGTTTCAAACAGCAATTCCTTGTTGACAAGACAATCATTCCAAATTTGAGAAATTAACAAATGGGGTGCTTCAAATATCTCAGGGAAACTTTGTTCCAGAACATTGTGAAGTTTTTTCTCCATTCTTCTACTTTCATGATTTGCCATTTTTTTGATAGCAAATTCACCTTTTGACCAGCGCAGAAGACTCAGCAGACGTGGAATCAAGGGCAAGCCTGTCGTAATTCCCCATTCTTCAAGTAACAAATTTAATCCCTCCACTTTAGCAAGTCTGACTTCAAACAATTCCCTAAACTTTAAGGTACGCTTTTTTGTTTCTTCAAGATAGTATTTCAACCACAATGGATGACGTTTCAGTTCAATAACATCCATTGGAGTATTTTCTGCATAATTCCCGGGTAGATCTGGCAAAACACGTTGTCTAAGACCAGAGATCCATTTATGGTAAGTTTGCGGAACTACACCTTTTACTCCCAAAGCAGGTAGTACTCTGGACATATAGTTTGCTAAGGCATGGCCAAAAACTATCGGGAGAACAGTTTTTGGTTTAAAATATTGAGGTTTTTTTGTCATTAAATAAGCAAGTCTATGCAACGCAACTGTAGTTTTGCCGGATCCAGCTCCACCTTGAATCAAAATTATTCCATAATCTGAATGCGTAATTATTTCAAATTGCTGAGGATCAACAAGAGCGGTTATTTGACGGAGATGTTTGTCCACTCTGTATCCAGAAAAACTGAGGTCTGTTTTCCCCCCTGCGTTCAATGATGATTTTCCTGTTACTTTAATTTCTTCAAGAGTTTTACCATGACCACTCTCTAATCGTGGTGTTTTTTGACTGACTAAACGCCAATTATTACTTCCACCTTGTTCAGGAGACAAGTCTTCAAGAATCCCACCCGGCCAGTTTATACGCATCAAATTGCCATTTTCGATTAACAACATCCTCCGCTTGATTAATTCACCTTCAAGTTCCCTCTCTCCAATATCTTCAACATACTCGTCTCCTTCACGATAACGGTAAAAGATTTTACTAATTGGTGCATTTTTCCAATCGACAATTGGGCAAGGCAAGTGTGTTGAAAAGCAATTCTGATTCCCTATCAATAGATTACGTACACGATTATTTTCACTTAATACAATGTGAGCAAAATAGGGCGTGTCTAGATTATATCCGTTAGAAGGATTGTGCGAATCCTGCTGAGAGTGAAGCAAAACCATCCGTTCCATTTGCGCCATTACTGCAGGAACATCTTCAGGCAGAGTTTCCGCAAGTGAATCTCTCAGTTCGATGATGCCCTCAAGTTGGAGATTGCTTAAATTATTTTTTTTATCTTCTGCCGCAAGGATAATCAAACCCTGTTTTACTTGGAGCAAGAGTTGTTGTTCCTCCTCCAATACTTTTGTTTGTTCTGCAGATAATTCCACCCTAACATCCATTCTATTTGTTATTCTATCACTCTTTGAATTTTTGCACCCAAATCATTTAATCTCTGCTCAATATTTTCATATCCTCTATCTATCTGATCAATATTCTGTATTTCAGTTGTACCTTTTGCTCCAAGTGCAGCAATCAGCAAAGCCATGCCTGCCCTAATATCGGGAGATGAGACTCTTGCTCCTTTGAGTTGAGTTGGTCCAGAAACTACTGCTCGGTGTGGGTCACAAAGAATTATTTGTGCCCCCATTTCAATTAGTTTATCCACCCAAAATAAACGGCTTTCAAACATTTTTTCAAAAATTAATACAGCACCAGAACACTGAGTGGCAACCACTGTGATGATACTGGTTAAATCTGCGGGAAATCCCGGCCATGGAGAATCATCAATTTTTGGAATTCCCCCTGTAATATCTTTTTTAACTGTAAGTTTTTGTTTTTTCGGAATCAACAAATCGTTGCCTTCAATTTTAATTTCTACACCAAGTTTTTCAAACATTAAACGCGTCATCCGCAAATATTTGACCCCTGCGTTTTGGATCCGTAATTCACTACCTGTAACAGCCGCTAATCCTATAAAAGATCCAACTTCAGTATGATCAGACTGAATAGTGTATTCTCCTCCTCTAAGTTTTTGTACACCTTCAATGATAAGTAAATTGCTGCCGATACCTTGGATTGATGCACCTAATATAACCAGAAAATGACAAAGCCCCTGAACATGCGGTTCACATGCTGCGTTATAAATACTAGTTTTACCTTCCGCGGTAACTGCGGCCATAACAGCATTCTCTGTAGCCATCACACTTGCTTCATCAAGGTAAATCGCTGTACCTATAAAGCCATTTGAACGCATTTGATAAAGGCCATTCTCATTTAAAGTTATTTCGGCGCCAAGTTTTTCGAGGGCTTCAAGATGGGTGTGAACCGGCCTTAAACCTATACGGTCACCTCCCGGTGCAGGCAGATCTATCGATTTTCTTCGGGCTAAAAGGGGGCCCGCCAACAGGAAAGAGCCTCTTATCAATTTTGCTTGTTCTGATTCCAAAATTGTAGTAGCCAGATGGTTTGAATCAATTCGAAAAGAATGCTTATCAATTTGCTTAATTTTAACGCCAAGACTAACAAGTAAGTTCCGCATGATCGCAATGTCCAAAATGTCAGGGACATTGCGTATAGTAACAGGTTCATGTGCTAGTAATGATGCTGCAAGTACAGGCAGAGCTTCGTTTTTATTGCCTGATGGTGTGATGCTTCCAGAAAGAGGAAATCCTCCCTCTACAATAAATTTTTGCATTTATTTTTTTCTTCTAATTAAAATTATGCTGAATGACTTAGTTGCCAGAAAATATTGTTTTCGTTAGCAGTAAATTCATTGCATGTATTATAAAGTTATGCCTTAAATTGGGTTAAAGCAGTCGAAACAGCATGCTTAAAATTTATTAACCCATTTCCGTGAAAACTGAGCCTAAGTGATGACGCAGTCTTTCCAAATTGCCGGGAATTGTGGTCAATGTCATCATGATACCCTCCTCTTGATAATCAATGTTATCTACCCTGCTCCATTCGTAAATATTTGACAAATGCTGTGAGTGCAGATAATCGAGACGAATTGTCACAGTTTTCATACGTTCATCAAAAAATAGCAGGATCTTTTTTCTTATTTTATCTACTAAAGTTGAACTGTTAATGAGTCCGCTTTCTGCGGTATTTACAACAGAAACAAAAACTGCATCAGGATACATTTTTTCCAACATTAATAAACGCGTAGATGAAATCCTGTCTATTTTGTTAAATACTGTAAGAATAGGAATACAGAGAGCATCCAGGTCTTCCAAAACATATGCAGACGTTTGTAAATGTTCATCGACGTTGTCACTAGCGTCTACAATCTGAAGCAGTAAATCTGCATCTTTGACAGTTGAGAGAGTTGAACGGAATGCCGCAACCACTTCATGGGGCAGATTACTAATGAAACCAACTGTATCAGATAACAGAACTTTAGGTCGTGTATCATCTCCTAAAAGACGTGTTGTCGAATCAAGTGTGGCAAATAATCGATCCTCCACTAAAAGCTCTGAATTTGTCAAAGCATTCATTATTGTAGATTTACCTGCATTTGTATAACCTATGAGGGTCACCCGCAGGCAATTTGAACGCCGTTTTTTTTGAGTGTTACGTTCCTTTTCGACTCGTTCTAAGTGAGCTTTGAGGCGTATTATTCGACGTCGCAAAAATTGTCTGTCTTTTTCAATCTGCTTTTCACCTGTACCACGTGAAGCACCAATTCCACCGCGCTCCCTGTCAAGGTGTTTCCATAATCCTACTAAACGAGGCAATAAATATTCAGCCTGCGCTAAACCGATCTGCAGTTTTGATTCACGGGTACGGGCATTTTTTGCAAAAATTTCTAAAATTACTTGAGTACGATCCAGAACGGCACATTCTAATATCCTCTCTAAATTCTGGGTCTGTTTAGGGCTAAGTTGATTATCCACCAGCAGTGCATCAACGGCTTCATTTTTAAGCGTTAATTTAATCTCATCTAACTTACCTTTGCCAAAAAAATATGCAGGATGTATTTGTGTGCGCACCTGCACAATTTGTCTTGTCACTACTCCGCCTAGGGAATAGACGAGTGAAGACATTTCTTCTAGTGAACGCTTGACTTCTGCGTTTGATCTATTGGGCAGCTGTAGGGAAACAATTAAAGCATTTTTCCAATTATTGAATAATCTATTCTCGTCCATGCAACTTAGGGATTTGACTCAAACCTTGATGTATTTGCGCAAAAATTGTATCAAAAAAGCAGTTGAATGTAAAATCTAAAATGTGTAATAACAATCACAATTAGCCAAAATCAGCTCCGGAATTGAATCCCTTTTCAAACTGTCTATTATCTCGACTTGGTTTCCTTTTTTCATTTGTTGATGTAAGATTCACGCATTGCACGTTTGAGAGTCTTCCCTGCGACATTGCGTGGAAAAGATTTGTAAATTTGGACAGCTGAAATTCGCTGAAATTTTGCGTCTACACGTTCATTGGTCCATGTAATCAATTCGTCTGGACATAGGCTTTGACCATCGTGAAAAATTATAGCTGCAATAGGTGATTCTCCCCATTTTTTGTCGGGAGCTCCAAACACTGAAACTTCTGCAACCGCTGGATGCTGAATAATAACTTCTTCAATATCTTTTGGGTACACATTAACTCCGCCACTGATAATCATGTCTTTAACACGGTCCACGAGAAACAAAAACCCATCATCATCAAGGTATCCTAAATCGCCTGAATGTAACCAACCTTTAACTATAGTTTTTTTGGTTAATTCAGGCTGTTTATAATAACCGTTCATCATCATTGGACCACGACCGCAAATTTCTCCAACCTCACCCGCTTCACATTCTTCACCGTTTCCCCGTAAAATTTTTATGTCAAAAAATGGAGGTGCTGCGCCAACAGAACCTACTTTACGAAGAGCATCATCACGATCCAAATGTGAAAAGAATCCTTCTGTAACTCCATATAATTCATAAAATATTCCGGGTAATACTTCATTTAATTTGTGTTTGTACTCCAGCAGTAGTGGTGCACCGACATTTTGGAGCATTTCCAACGAACACAGTTTTTTTGGTTCAAATTCAGGATGATTGAGCAGTGCGGAAATCTGTGCAGGCACCATAACTATGTGAGTCACTTTTTCTTTTTCAATTGAAGCCAATACCGCACCCGGGTCAAAGTAGTGGTGTAGAATGTAAGTCGCCCCTAGAAACATCCAAGGCATTAAATCCAGCATAGCCCCGTTGAAAACTATTGATCCTGCATGTAGCACAATACTTTCTGGAGTCATACGCCATGCGGAAGCAAAGTGCGTACAGTAATTAGCCCGAACATCATGCGTGTGAACAATACCTTTTGGAGCCCCAGTGGTTCCGCTAGAATACATAATGTTGTAGACATCATCATCACACAGTTGAGCATCCGGAGGTTCTTCAGTAGAGGCTTCCGCGATAAAATCAGGATAAGATTTAAAGCCACGAATCATTTTGCTTTCTCCCAGCATTATCCAATGATTATTTTGAATTGCAGGAAGCTCATTTTTAATTTTATCCAGTCGTTCTGCAAATTCTGCATCTGCAAAGACAACTACAGTATCAGAGTCCCTAAGCAGCGTTGCCAATCCGGAACCTTGCAGCAAAGGACTTCCCGGTACAATCACGATACCTGTTTTTGCGGCCGCCCAGTAGAGCAGCATCAACTCTTCGCAATTTGGCAGAACAGTTGCCATTTTTTGACCTTTGCGAATTCCGGAATCCAACAGTGCATTTGCCAGTCGATTCACACGCTCATTTAATTCAAAAAAGTTTAAACGCTCTTTCCCAACTACAAAAGCAAGGTTTTTCGGACGATAACGGGCATGTCTAGGTAAGAGGGAACCGATGTTCATGTTTTGTTATTATTTTTAGTTGAATGCTCCATTACTCATTAATTTGGAATGAGGTGATAGATACCACAGACGTTTTGATTTTTCAAGCAAAAGCTGGAATCATCAATGAGTAATTTCAATCAAAAAGAGAATATATTTTTGCAGAAAATAATTAAACTTTGAAAATGACAAGTCTTCAAAGTGTAATTTAGTGAATAGATAAAAGTTCTACTTAACTTATATTATAATAAAAATTACTTATAACGAAATTAGAATAGTTGATAATAAAAATATTTTAGTTTAAAGCAAATC
>MDSW01148790.1_pt1 | contig 10780 bp, 5 predicted proteins | sample 811171 | NCBI WGS metagenome assembly MDSW01 (sample SAMN05326641, study PRJNA326480) | marine metagenome | isolation source: seawater | place: Atlantic Ocean: North West | collected 2012 | reverse complement strand
GCGTTTCAAAGCATCTTTTGCTTTTTTCTCCAGCAGGATATTCTCCGCACGGTTAGTCATCACCGGATCGATCACCACCCGTAACTTCTCGCCATAAACATCCAGAAAATCACCAACCGCATCGATAATTTCCGTTGAGCCCAACATTCCCAGCTTCACAACAGTCGGCTCAAAATCATCTATTACAGTCTTAATCTGGGCAATCACCATATCAGCCGGCAATACATGAGACTTGGCGATACCGCGCGTGTTCTGGGAAGCAACAACCGTAATGCAGGTTGTTGCATATACCTTATAGGCCAGCGCCGTCTTAATATCTGCCTGAATTCCTGTTCCAGCGGATGAGTCCGATGCCCCTATGCATAAAATAGCGTGTTTCATTATATCTTCAGGTTTCCTGCAAATGACGAGTTATCACTCATCCAAATTAGATACTTTTTATGGGGCTTCTTCAAGTGCACTGCATATCCGGTTAACCATCTGCTCGATTAAAACATGGTCGTCCCCTTCCGCCATCACCCGGATGACAGGCTCTGTACCAGAGGCCCTTACCAGAATACGCCCTTTTTCGTTAAGATCGGCTTTAATTTGTTCGATAACTTCCTGTACTTCCTTGCGGTTCAAAGGGGTTTGATCCGTATACCGCACATTCTTTAGAAGTTGCGGCAATGGTTTAAACAGGCTGAGTTGTTCAGACGGACGTTTTCCTGTTTCCTTTAAAATGGAGGTCACTTGCAGCGCTGTCATCAAGCCATCCCCTGTCGTCCCGAAGTCAGAAAGGATCATATGCCCCGATTGCTCACCGCCCAGATTATATCCGTGGGCGCGCATTTCTTCGACCACATAACGATCCCCCACTGGGGTGCGGAGAAGCATAATCCCTTTATCTTTCAAAAACCGTTCAAGACCGAGATTGGACATGACTGTCGCCACAACTGTATCTTTATATAGCAGTCCTTTTTCAGATAAATTCAAAGCCAATAAGGCCAAAATCTGATCGCCATCGATCTTTGTGCCTTTTTCATCCACCAGGATCAGACGATCCGCATCCCCATCCAGCGCAATCCCCAGATCCGCTTTCTCGGACAGGACTTTTTCCTGTAATGCCTGCACGGCTGTCGCACCCACCCCGTCATTAATATTCCGGCCATTCGGCGTCGTACCGATTGCCACCACCTCTGCTTCCAATTCCCAGAAAATCTGCGGAGCAATTTTATAGGCCGCGCCATGCGCTGCATCGACGACAATTTTCAACCCTTTGAAATTCATGCCACGTGGCAGGGAAGACTTCAAAAATTCATTGTAACGCCCACCCAAATCCTCCAGACGGGTTGCCTTCCCAAGCTTATCCGTTGCCGGAACCTGCTCATCCAGATCATCCCGATCCAGCCATTTTTCAATTTCAAGCTCGACCTGATCCGGTAATTTATATCCATCGGCGGAGAAAATTTTGATCCCGTTATCCTGATAAGGGTTATGGGAGGCAGAAATCATTACCCCTGCATCCGCCCGCAGTGAACGGGTGAGCATGGCAATTGCAGGTGTCGGCAAAGGACCGGAGAGGATCACATCCATTCCCATCGCCAGAAATCCCGCTGTCATAGCCTGTTCAATCATATAACCGGACAGACGTGTATCTTTCCCGATCAGTACGCGGGGGCGATGTCCGTTTTCTTCCTGTTTCAACACGAGAGCCGTTGCCATCGCCACACGCATTGCCATAGGAGCGGTCACAGGAAACATATTTGCCTGTCCGCGAATGCCATCTGTCCCAAAATATTTTCTCATACAGATGGTGTACCCCGCGCAGCCAAAACTATCAAGCTTTACTTAAGGATAGGCGCGACTTTTACCCCTCATTTCTCCATAAAAAAAGCCCCTTTTCAGGGGCTTTTCTTTTAAAAACACACAAAAGATTAGTGAGTTTCGTCTTCGTGATGCTCGTCTTCTGCTTCTTCAACTGCTTCTTCAGTAGCTTCTTCTGCTTCTTCAACTGCTTCTTCAGCGGCTTCTTCAGCTTCTTCTACTGCGTGCTCAGCATCTTCAACAACTTCTTCAGCGTGTGTACCGTGATCGTCAGCAACAGCTACACCAGAAATGGATACAGCAGCGAGTGCGAACAGAGCCAACATAAGTTTTTTCAACATGGTATTCTCCTATCTATTTTGAAATAACTACCCGATATATAAGCATAAATTTTTAAAAAGAGAAGAGGGAAAATATAAAATTTTTTATTCCTTACAGATCGCTTACAAAACCTCATTTCTTTTCAATTCAAAACCGTGAGTCGGCTCTTCCCAGAGGCTTTTATGCTTTTATTCTTAAAATATGGTATACTTAAAACATAATGTGATTCCGTCCCGTTCCCGCGGGACAGTCAGGAAATTTCTTTTGAAGTTACCCAAGAACAAAAAATACAATAGCACATGTCCGGGCGCAAACGTCCATCATCGCCCGTTTCCTGTTTTACGCTTATTTCCCCTTTTTCTATCCCCCCACCCAAAACAGAAGGAGTCCCCTTATGAGCAAGAAAACACGCCGTATATCATCATCCAAAGTACATGCGTTACGAGAAGCTGACTACCACGACTCTCAGGGATGGCACCCTCTCGACGAAGAAATCGATGATAAACGCGATAAAAAATATGTGAAAAACGTTCAGCCCCGCTCCGACGGTCAGGCCGAATTGATGAAAGCCATTCAGGAATACAGTCTGTCCCTTGCCATTGGCCCCGCCGGTACCGGTAAAACATATCTCGCCATTTCCGCCGCGGTTGCTGCCCTTGAAAAGGGAGAGATCGAGCGTATTGTCCTTTCCCGTCCTGCGATGGAAGCTGGGGAATCCATCGGCTACCTCCCCGGTGACATGCATGAGAAAATGGCACCATACCTCCGTCCCCTCTATGATGCCCTTGGCGATCGTATGGGCGGCAAGAAAGTACGCCAGTATATTGATGACGGTACAATTGAAATCGCCCCGATCGGATTTATGCGCGGACGCACCCTTAATAATGCGTTTGTCGTCATCGATGAAGCCCAGAACTGTACTTACGGACAGCTTAAAATGCTGATGTCCCGCCTTGGTTGGCATTCAACTATGGTGATTACAGGTGATCCAGAGCAATCCGATCTTCTTGAAGGCATGTCCGGCCTCTCCGATATCGCAAAACGGCTGGAAGCCATCGAAAATATCGCAGTCGTACGGCTTACCCAGTCGGATATCGTGCGCCATCCACTTGTCGCGGAATTACTTGAAGTCCTCTAACCTTTTATACTACCTCTCCTCTCTCCCCCGCCATCACATACGATGGTGGGGTCTTTTTATGCATTTTAGAGAAAATTCGTAAAAACAGGGGACATCGTTTAAATTTGTAAAAACTTTGTAACTTTTTTTACTTTTTAGGGGAATGATTTAGTGACCCCAAACGTAAGATTAGTAAAGAGAAGAAAAGAAGAGAGACGAAAATGGTATATATCGACGATCCCCAAACGCAAAAAGCGAATCTGGAATACATCAAGACGGCCATGGATGCGCCGATCCTTGAGCGTGACCATGAGCGTGACCTTGCTATTGCATGGAAAGAGAAGAATGACGAGAAAGCTTTGCACGAGCTAATCGAAGCGCATACGCGTCTCGTTATCTCTATGGCCTCCAAGTTTCGCAATTACGGTCTGCCTATGGGCGACCTTATTCAAGAAGGGAATATCGGCCTGATGCAAGCTGCCGCCCGCTTCGATCCCGAACGCGAAGTGCGCTTTTCAACCTATGCTTCATGGTGGATACGCTCCGCTATTCAAGACTATGTTTTAAGAAACTGGTCGATTGTCCGCACAGGCACGACCGCGGCACAAAAGTCCCTGTTCTTTAACCTGCGCCGCCTGCGCTCCCAAATAGAGGGACGTGAGGAAAAAGAGGGCTTATCCGACAAAAACCGTCAGGAAATTGCCGATAAACTCAAAGTCAATTTAAGTGACGTTATCGATATGGAACAACGTCTCTACGGCAGTGACTCCTCTCTCAACGCCCGTATTAAAGAAGATGGCGAAGATGAGTGGCAAAATCTTCTCTCCAATGAAGATGAGCCTAATCCCGAAGAAATCGTAACCGGCCTAAAGGATTCTGAATCACGTTCCAAATGGCTGTCCGAAGCCTTGGGAGAACTGACAGACCGCGAACAAACCATCATCCAGAAACGCCATCTGGGATACGAGACCATCACACTCGAGGAACTCGGCAAGACTTTAGGCGTTAGCAAAGAGCGCGTGCGTCAGCTCGAACAACGCGCCATGAGCAAGTTGAAAACATATTTCACAGAGAACATCCCGGATCGTCAGGATTTATTTACGTCTGTATAAATCCCCTCCGGGGTTCCGGTTGTGAGTATTCATCTCCCCCAAGAGCTCACAAAACCGGTTCAGTGTCGGTCCGCGTTTTCCCCCGCGGGCCGACCATCTTTATATGCCTATTCACTTTCAGCGCGAGGTGCGTCTTTGGATGGCGGTATCACCTCAATCAAATGGGCGATAATATCATCCGTTGTCGCATTATGCTCAATCGCGCGTTTTCCCCGCACGATGCGATGGCGCAAGACCGGTTTTAACACCGCCCGCACATCTTCGACCGTTACTTCCTTACGTCCGTGCAGCCAGGCATGAGCACGTGCACAACGGTCTATACCCAAGGATGCACGCGGGCTGGCGCCCATTTTACAAAAGGCTTTTAGATCATAGGAAATACGCCCCGGATAACGGGTTGCAAAAATGATATCGATTATATAACGTTCAATCGCATCAGAGACCTCGATATAATCAATTTCTCCGCGTGCCTGAAAAATCGTTTCCTGTGAGGTTATCTCGACCTCTTTTTTCTCTTTACGCTCGGCGGCTTCTTTGCGGGCTTTCTGGCTTTGCTCCGCACGCACCAGACGGATAATATTCTGCTCCGCCTCTTCATCCGGGTAAAACACGCTAATATGCATCAAAAAACGGTCGAGCTGCGCTTCGGGGAGCTTGAATGTCCCTTCCTGATCCACAGGGTTCATCGTCGCCATAACCATGAACAGATCCGGCATTTTATAGGATACTCCGCCCGCCGTGACTTGTCGTTCTTCCATAGCTTCCAAAAGCGAGTTCTGGGTTTTCGAAGGCGCACGGTTAATTTCATCCGCCAAGACCACATTATTAAAAACAGGCCCCTTCACGAATTCAAATACCCGCTCACCATCATGCTCCACATATTCGAAACGTCCGACAATATCTTGCGAGACCATATCCGGCGTAAACTGAATCCGTCCGAAAGTTCCTTCCAGATGATCGGCCAAGGCTTTAATCGCACGGGTTTTCGCCAGACCCGGCAAACCTTCGACCAAGATATTGCCATTCGCCAACAACCCCGTAATCAGCGTTGTTACGATTTCTTCCTGACCGACAATGGCTTTATTTACGTTTTCCCGGAGCCGGTTCACGCGTTCATATAATTCTGACACGACGTCATTCCTTCATCGTTTCTCTATTATTTATATCTGACTCTTAAGATTTCGCAAAGATGTGCAATTAATTACCGGACCATTTCGTCCATTTTTTCCTGTGTCAGTCCAAAGAAACGCGCCAGAGTCTTCTCGATCGTAATCTTTAAACCGAATATATCCGTTTTATTCTTTGTATTTTGAAGCTTCACACGGCGCACAGATGATCCGTTTGTTCCATTACTCCCGTCATCTTCCACATCGATTTCGACTTCGGAGAACATTACATCACCCGAAACCCCGCCTGAAGACGGCGCTATAATCGCCTCTGCAATAGATGATGGCGGGGTTACACCCGATGTATCCACCCGTAATCCTTCATCCGCATAGGCAACTTTCTCCCAATTTGATGGGATAGATCTGATGCCATTTACGGTAAGCGTGCCTGGCTCAAAATTGAATTGATATCCAAGCTCGGAAGCAAGCGTGCCAAGCGCCACGATAATATCATAGCTTCCAGCTACACTATTTTTCGTCGCAGATGTCTGCAAAATTGGAAGGCCGCTTAATGCCTCATTTAATGTATCTCCATCAATCAAGCCATCCGTACCGATTATGTATGTGAAAGCCGGATTAGACTGACCATAGGAGCGCGTTGCATCTCCTGCCGTTATGGTCAATGTCGGCGCAATCGCATAGAGCATCCCGTTACCATTTCCCGTGATCGTATCCGGTGCATTATTTTCAAAGGTTTTATTATAGCGTTTGAAATCGTAGTCCAGACCGTCCAGTGTATTCCCATCCAGATCCGGCGTGTAGATCAACCAACGGCCATTTACATCTGTTGCGTTCAGAGCCCCCGCTCCCGCATCATTGGTGAAGTTGCGCCCCGCACTCATCACCAAAGCATTCCCCGCATCATCGGCGTTCAATGTCACTCCGTCATTCAAAATAATATCCCGTCCCGCGTTAAACGTCGTCGAGCCGGATTGCCATTGCGGTGTATAGGCATAAAGCTGAGCCACCTGTTCCGCACTCAAGGCTGCATCATAAATCCGCCCTTCGTCGAGAAGGCCTGTGAAGAAGGAATGAGCGCCATCCCCAAAGGAGCCAAAATTAATAGCACCGCCTCCGCTTAACGTATTATTTTCATCCGCAGCAACCTGAATTCCATTAATATAGGCAATAGAGGCTGTTCCATCATAGGTGAGGACATAGTGCATCCATTCATCCGCGACAAAGTCTCCCAGATCCGTCCAATTACTTTCATCACCTACATCATATATAATGTCTCCCGCTGTACGTAACCTCATATACCACCGGTTCGGAGACCCATTTCCACCCGCAAACATCGTTGCAAAGTCATTTTGTACAGCATCCGCCTTAAACCAAAGAGAAACTGTTCGGTTCGCCACATTAAAGAAACCATCATCCAGATCCACATAGCCATCGACCCCATCGAAGCTAACACTATAATCACCTGCTACGCCAAAGGGGTTATCTGTATCCCAGCCTGTGCCGCCCATCAGATTGCCATCATAGAGTCCGGTCTCATCCGTTGCGATCAGACCCGCGCCGTCATTGAACATCCAGTAGCCCAACAAATCAGCCGATAAATCCGTCTCGGACACCGAAATATCGCGTCCCGCTTTGACACTCACCGCACCATCACCTGCATTCACAAAAGTACTGAGGATCGCATCTTGATCGGCCTCCAGTGTGATATCCCCGCCATTCGAGCGCAGCCCGATTTGCGAGAGATCGAGATCCGTGGCTGCAGCAATATCGATTGTACCGCCATCGGTCACAATGCCGCCAATACCGTTCACAGCGCCGCTTGTACTTTCAAGCGCAGCATTTCCATCCGCCCGAACGATAAAGCCATTATCAAAGTCGCTTTCAAAGGTCAGATTGGCATTTCCGCCCGCATCCACATTGAGATATGTGTCCATTTCCGCCGCATCAATCGTCACATCCCCGCCCGCGGTAAAGTTCGTACTATCGGCTTTCCAAACCGGTGTATAGGTATAAAGCTGCGCGACTTGCTCGGCTGTCAGGGCTTCATCATAGATCCGTCCTTCATCGATCAGGCCTGTATAAAAGGCAGAAAATCCATCGCCGAATGAGCCGAAGTTAACATGGCTTCCTCCGGACAGCGTATTATTTTCTTCATACGAAGCCTGAACCCCATTTACATACACAACAGATGCATTGCCATCATAGGTTTGTACAAAATGCACCCACTCGCCCGGCGTATAATCTGTATTTGTATATTCATTCCCAGCATCACTTCCTATACGGGTAAAAATACTGCCATCATTACCCAGCATTGCATACCAACGCTCGGGTGACGTATTTCCACCCGAAAAGATCCTATCTCCATTATCCTGATATCCATCCGCTTTAAACCATAGAGATACAGTGCGATTGGCTGTGTTATAATAATCATCATCCAGATTCACATAGCCGTCTATACCATCAAAGCTGACACTATATTCACCCATCACGCCAAACGGGTTATCACTATCCCAACCTGTGCCACCGATCAAATCACCGTCATAATTGCCGGCGCTATCACCTGCAACAATTCCCGCGCCTTCATTAAAGTCCCAATAGCCAAGCAATCCAGAAAAGCCGGAAATAAAATCATCGACCCCGGCCACGGTAATATCGCCGCCCGCCGTTGCATTTACATTGCCGTCCCCAACATTGACAAAAGTGCTAAGAAGAATATCTTCCCCTGCATCCAATGTGATGTCACCGCCGTTTGTGCGCAAACCCGCCGCAGCAAAATCAATATCCGTAACCGCAGCAATATCGATCGTCCCGTCATATGAACCTATGCCGCCATTACCCGTAATACCGCCCGCCGTGCTTTCAATGGCGACATTTCCTTGAGCCTGTACCGTGCCCAGATCGAGATCAGATTCGGATGTAACATCAATCGCACCCACTGCATTCAAATTAAGATGCGTATCCATCTGCGGCGCGTCAACCGTTACATCCCGTCCCGCAATCAAAGTTGAATTTTCAGCCTTCCAGACAGGGCTATAGGAATAAAGCTGTGCGACCTGATCCGCACTCAATGCCGCATCATAGATCCGGCTTTCATCGATCAGGCCTGTATAGAAACCCGTACCACCTTCAGTCTGCGAACCAAAATTAACATGGCTACTTCCGTTTAGCGTATTATTTTCTTCATAAAGCACCTGCACGCCGTTGATGTAAGAAACCGCCGCAGTTCCATCATAGGTTAGAACATAGTGCATCCATTCATCCGCAACATAGTTCACATCTAACTCAACAGGGGCATTGCTACCTACCCCGCTTTCGATATCGTCACCATCTCTTATCCACATATACCAACGGTTTGGAACGCCTGTCCCGCCGGAAAATAAGCGGGCCGGACTATCTGTTTGTACTGCATCCGCCTTAAACCATAGAGATACCGTCCGGTTGGCGGTATTAAAGAAGTTATCATCTATGTCTACGTAGCTATCTATGCCATTGAAGCTGACACTTGTATCACCCGTTACCCCGAACGGATTATCACTCGCCCAGCCGACACCGCCGACCAGATCACCGTTATAACTGCCTGTTTCGTCACTGGCGATCAGCCCCGCAGCATCATTGAACATCCAATAACCCGTCAGATTTGTACTTAGGTCGGCTTCCGCAACGGAGATATCCCGCCCCGCCGTTGCATGGACATCACCCGATCCTGCATTCACAAAGGTACTAAAGAGGATATCCTGCCCCGCACCCAGCGTGATATCCCCGCCATTCGAACGCAGTCCCGCCGCCGAGAAATCAATATCGGTTAGGGCGGATACATCGATCGTCCCGCCATCGGTGACAATACCGCCATTACTGACGATAGAACCCTCGGCGCTCTCGATGGCCACATTCCCGTCCGCAGTCATAAAGCCCAGATCCAGGTCAGAATCGGACGTAACATTTACATTCCCATCCGCCGATACATTGAGGTGGGTATCCAGTTCCGCCGCATCTATAGAGACATTACGTCCCGCGGTAAAGTTTGACGTATCCGCCGTCCAGACGGGGGTATGTGTATAAAGCTGTGCGACTTCATCAGCGCTTAATGCTGTATTAAAGATCCGCCCTTCGTCAAGAAGGCCGTCAAATAAGGCGTTAAAGCCTTCGGATTGAGAGCCAAAATTCACACCGCCCACACCGCTTAGGGTATTATTTTCATCATCTGCAATCTGCACACCATTCAGATAAAGTGCCACGCTGGCGCCATCATAGGTCATCACGTAATGATTCCATTCATCCGCAACATACTGTCCATCTGTACCTAAATGAGTCCCGCTACCGACTTGATACGCAATATTCCCATTACTGACGAGCTTCATATACCAGCGGTTAGGCGGCCCATTCCCACCGCCAAAAACCATCCCTCCATGAAGGGTATCCGCTTTAAACCACAGCGATACGCTTCGATTAGCTGTATTAAAGAAATCATCATCTATGTCGACATATCCGGTACTTCCATCCAGATGGACACTCGTATCACCAGCCAAACCAAAGACGTTATCCGCACTCCATGTCACGCCGCCCATTAGATCGCCATTGTAATTTCCGGTATCATCGGATGCAATCAAACCTGCGCCATCATTAAACGCCCAATAACCGAGTAACCCGGAAATACCGGATGTCAGATCCGTATAATCCACGGTAATATCGCGCCCCGCCGTGATATCAACATCGCCCGTACCTGCGTTCATCGAGGTGCTAAGCGTAATATCCTGATCGGCTTGCAGCGTGATATCTCCGCCGCCGGAGAAAAACCCGATTTGCGAGAGATCCAGATCCACGGCCGACATAATGTCAATCGTCCCGCCATCGGTGATAAAGCCTCCCGCGCCGGAAATCGAACCTTCCGTACTTTCAACCGCGATATTACCCGTGGATTGAAGTACGCCCAGATCCAGATCATCTGCGGATGTGACATCAATATTACCTTCAGCGGCAACGTTCAAATGTGTATTGATTTGCGGCACATCAATTGTAACATCCCGCCCCGCGGTAAAATTCGTCGTGCCCGCCGTCCAAACCGGCGTATAGGAATAGAGCTGTGCAACCTGATCCGCCGTCAACGCTTCGTCATAGATGCGTCCGTCGTCGATCAGGCCAGCATAAAATCTCTGCAGGCCGTTACCTTGCGATCCAAAATTAACGCCCCAACTTCCGCTCAAGGTATTATTTTCTTCATAATATGCCTGAACACCATTTACATAGCCTATAGCAGCGGTCCCGTCATATGTAAGCACCCAATGTATCCACTCCCCAGG
>MDSW01062268.1_pt1 | contig 10780 bp, 10 predicted proteins | sample 811171 | NCBI WGS metagenome assembly MDSW01 (sample SAMN05326641, study PRJNA326480) | marine metagenome | isolation source: seawater | place: Atlantic Ocean: North West | collected 2012 | reverse complement strand
TCAAAAATCAGTTGCTATTAGTTTAACAATACAATCTTTAGAAAAAACTTTAACTGATAATGATTTAGAAAAAATTAATAATTTGATAATAGAAACAGTTGAAAATAAAACTGGTGCTAAAATCCGTTCCTAAAATAATTAATGAGTTCAATTGATAATATAAGAAATTTTGCAATCATTGCACATATCGATCATGGAAAATCAACTATTGCTGATAGAATTATTCATAGTTGTGGTGGATTAACTGAAAGAGAAATGAAAGCACAAGTCCTAGATTCAATGGATATAGAGCGAGAGAGAGGAATCACAATTAAAGCTCAAACAGTTAAATTAAATTATAAAGCTAAAAATGGAAAAATTTATATTTTAAATATTATTGATACTCCAGGCCATGTTGATTTCAGTTATGAAGTTAGTAGATCTTTATATGCATGTGAAGGTTCAATTTTAATCGTAGATAGTACCCAAGGAGTAGAAGCTCAAACTTTAGCAAATGTGTATCAAGCCTTAGATACTAACCATGAGATAGTACCAGTTTTAAACAAAGTTGACTTACCTGCATCAGATTTAGATAGAACGAAAAAACAAATTGAGGAAGTTATAGGAATTGATACTGAAAATGCAATTCCATGTTCAGGTAAAACTGGGGTAGGAATAGAGGATATTTTAGAGCAAATAATCACAACATTACCCGCTCCACAAGGAGAAAGTGCGGCAGATCTAAAATGTTTATTGGTTGATAGTTGGTATGACACATATTTAGGAGTAGTGATTTTGGTAAGAGTGATAGATGGTAAAATTTCCAAACATATGAAAATAAAAATGATGTCCACTAATCAAGAATATATTGTTGAGAAAGTTGGAGTTTTTACTCCAAAACCGGTAGATATAAATGAATTAAAAACAGGTGAAATTGGATTTATCACAACTGGAATTAAAGTTTTATCTGAAACAAAAGTTGGAGATACAATCTGTGATGCTTCAAAACCCTTAAAAGAAGCGCTGCCAGGATTTAAACCAAGTAAACCAGTGGTGTTTTGTGGATTATTTCCTGTAGATAGTTCTGAGTTTCAAAAACTAAAAGATGGTTTAGCAAAATTACAATTAAATGATGCAAGTTTTTCATTTGAACAAGAATCATCATCTGCTTTAGGTTTAGGTTTTAGATGTGGATTTTTAGGTTTGCTTCATCTGGAAATTGTAACAGAAAGACTTGAGAGAGAATTTGATGTTAATTTATTAACTACAACCCCAGGGGTTGTTTATAAGGTTCACCTAAATAACGGAAACATAATTGATTTACAAAATCCATCAAGCTTACCAGACCCTACTTTAATAAAATACATCGAGGAGCCTTGGATAAAAGCAACAATTATTACTCCTGATCAATACTTAGGTTCAATAATAAAAATGTGTCAGGATAAAAGAGGAATTCAAACTAATTTAAGTTATTCTGGGAATAGAGCTGTAGTAAACTATGAACTTCCTCTTAATGAAGTTGTTTTTGATTTTAATGATCGCTTGAAGTCAATGACAAGTGGTTATGCTAGTTTTGATTATGAAATAATTCAACATAGAGAAGGTGATTTAGTTAAACTTGGAATTTTAGTAAATGCAGAGCCTGTTGATGCATTAGCAATGATGATACACAAAGATTTTGCTCAAAAAACTGGAAGAGAAGTATGTGAAAAATTAAAAGATCTAATACCTAGGCATAATTTTATGATACCTGTTCAGGCAGCAATTGGAGGTAAAATTATTGCAAGAGAGACAATAAAGGGCTTTAAAAAAGATGTTTTAACTAAGATACATGGTGGAGGTGCAACTGATAGAAAAAGGAAGTTATTAGAGAAACAAAAAAAAGGCAAATCTAGATCAAAACAATTTGGAAGAGTTGAAATACCTCAAGAAGCATTTATAGGAGTTTTAAAAATAAACAAAGAGAAATAAATTTAATAGATTTTTAAATTAAATTAATTTAATTTAATAAGATGGTTATTTACTCAAAAAAAAATAAAAAAAAAATTTTAGGAATTATTTTTAAATATAAAAAAATTTCTAAAAGTAGACTTAATATTTCTCCAGAAAATGAATTTATTCAAGCTTCAACTCAAATATTGAAAAAAAATAGTATTATTGACTCACATATTCATATTAAAAATAAGAGAATAATAACAAGTACACAAGAAATTTGGTTAGTTTTAAAAGGTAGATTGTTAATAAAAATTTATGATATAGACAAAAAAGAAATAAAAAGTTTAATTTTAAATAAAGGAGATATGTATATTTTGTTCAGAGGAGGTCATTCATTTAAAGTGTTAGTGGATAACACTGAATTTTATGAAATTAAAAATGGACCATATCGAAAAAATATTATGGATGTTAAATATTTAGAATAATAATTTTATAGATTTAATTTTTTTTTTAACAAAAAAAGTGTAGTTATTGATTTAATATATTATGAAAAAAAAAGCTTTTATTACAGGCATAAATGGACAAGATGGAAGCTATTTATCGAATCTTTTAGTTGAAAAAGGATACAAGGTTTATGGACTGGTTAGGAGAAATTCTATAAATGAACATCAAACGACGAGACTAGATCTTTTAGATAGTAAAGTTGATTTAAGTTATGGAGACTTATTAGATGAAAGTTCTTTGGAAAGTAAAATTCAAAAAATTAAACCAGACGAAATTTATAATTTAGCAGCACAATCACATGTTAAAATAAGTTTTGAAATACCTCAGTTTACTGTAAAGACAAATGCTATTGGTGTATTAAATATTTTAGAAGCTTATAGAAAATTTGCTCCCAAAGGGAGATTTTATCAAGCATCATCATCAGAAATGTTTGGAGTTTCAGTTGATAAAGACAAGTTTCAAAGAGAAACTACAGAATTAGCACCTAATAGTCCTTATGGATGTTCAAAAGTTTTTTCTTTTTATTTAACTAAATTTTATAGAAGAGCATATAAACTGTTTGTTTCTAATGGAATATTGTTTAATCATGAATCTCCTTTTAGGGGAACAAATTTTGTAACAAATAAAATTGTAAAAGGAGCTGTATCAATAAAGCTTGGACTACAAAAAAAATTAGAATTAGGAAATTTAGATGCATACAGAGATTGGGGCCATTCAAAAGATTATGTTAATGCTATGCATAAAATTCTTAATCATAAAGAGCCAGATGATTTTGTTGTAGCTTCAGGAAAGACTTATTCAGTAAGAGATTTTTGTAAAATTACATTTAATAAATTAGGTATGAATTATAAAAAATACGTTGTTCAAAATAAAAAATATTTTAGACCTGGGGAGGTACCATTTTTAAAAGGAGATGCCAGAAGAGCCAGAAAAATTCTAAAATGGAAACCGAAGTATACGATTGATAGTTTAATTGACGAAATGATTGAAAGTTGGATTAAAACATTGCAAAAATAATGTTTTTGAACATTTTACCACTAACCTTAATTTATATCTTTTTTTTTTCTATAATTTTATCAGCGGGTAAATTAACTAATGATTATATTTTACGCTTCAAAAGTCTTACTTTAGGAGAATATGGTTTAATTGGTTTTTTATTCTTTTATTTTCTAAGTTTAATTTTTCATTTTTTTCTTCCTATAAATGATTACTTAATTTATTTTTTTTATACAATATTACTAATTTTCTTTTTTAAAAATATTAGAAGTTTTTTAAATTTAAATAAAATTAATTTCATAGGTGTAATTATAATAATTACAATTTTTTTATTATTATCAATTACTAACAATCATCATGATGATTTATATATTTTTCAATTACCAATTATTAATTATATGCAAAATCATAAAATTGTATTTGGATTTATAAATTTAAACGATTTTATTGGTCAAGGACACAGTTTTTATGAGATAATGTCATTATTTAAAATACCAGTATATGAAAATAGAGTATATTTTATATTACCTGTAATATTTTTAAATTTCTTTGTAATTTTTTTATTTGAAATTTTGAAAATTGAAAAAAACCAGATAGTAAAATATTTTATATATTTTGTTATTGCTTTGCTTATTGTTAGGTTTAATAGAAGTAAAGAATATGGAACTGATTTACCAATTTTATGTCTTTTATTCTATATTCAGATAAATTTTTTTCGTTTTTTATTTTTTAAAGAAGTTGAGTTTTTTTTAAAGTCTATTCTTGCAAGTTTATTTTGTATTATTCTTAAACTTTATGGTGTTTTATCTTTATTTTATGTATTAGCTTTCTTACCTATTTTAAGAAAAGATTTATTACTAATATTTAACAAAAAAAAGTATTTATTTTTTTTAACAACTATTTTTTTATTAACTATATTTAAAAATATTGTTGTTTCTGGATGTTTTTTTTATCCAATTTCAGAAATTTGTTTTGATAAAAAATATGTTAGTTGGTCAATAGGTAAAGAAATAGCTGAAAAAAGAAATGAATTTTATAATGCTCAAGTAAAAGGATGGAGATCTTATACAAAAAATATAAATCATGGAAATTTTATATCTGCTAAGGAATATCTTGAAAAAGATTTTGTAGAAAAATTTAAAGGCTTAATCTCAGACAAAGATTCTGAAAAAATTATTACTGGTTTTGTATTAATTTTAATATTTATTACGATAGCTGCATTATCTAAAAATAAAATAAAAGTGCCTAAGTTAAGTAAATTGTCTAATTTAGTTGTTACATTATTTTTATTTTTACCCTTTTTAATTTGGTTAATTAAATTTCCACAAAGTAGATATGGATATTTTTCTTATATTTCTTGTTTCTTTTTTTACATTTCTTTTCAATTTTTAAATTTTGGTGAAATAAATAAGAAATTTTTAACGAGCATATTTTCAGTATTGATTATTTTTCTTATAAGTAAAAATTTTTTAAGAATTTATAAAGAGTTAAATAACAATGAAAATGATTATAAGTATTATCCCATAAAAGAATTTAGAGAAGATGAGTATAAAACTATATTTATAAATAATGTTCAATTTAATGTTCCAGTAAGCTCTTTTATGGAATGTTCAAATATTCCAATGTTTTGTGTTGCTTCCGAAAATATGATTAGAAATGTTTATTATTTAAATGGATACTATTTTTTTGAAAACAACCAGTTAGAATTAAATCAACACATAAACTCTTCAGCATATTATGATATGGTTGAAACTAATAAGTGATGTTAATAAATCGTATTTTTATTAGTCCAAATATGTTTCTTAATGCAATAGAAGGTATTTTATTAAGATGGAAAACATTAGTTTCACCACTAATTCTTTTTTTATGATTAATTTTTATTTGATCAATTTGAATATTTTTTTTTAGGCAAATAGAAACAAACCCCCACCAAAAACCTTCAACCATAAACTTTAAAAATGGATTTATTTTTTTAAATAATTTTCCTTCACAAAGAATGTAAGGACAACTAGGGTCTTTTACATTTGAATAAAAAAGAATTCGATGAAATAACAAGAAAAATTTAGACATGATTAATCTCTGGACTGTGTCGTTTCGTTTAAATCTATATCCAATAAGAATACTATTATTCAACATAATTCTTTTATTCCAAAATTTTTTAAAATCTTTTGGATCGCATTGACCATCTGAGTCTACACTTAAAATGTATTTACCCTTTGCAATTTTAATTGATGATCTTATAGCACCTGAATAGCCTCTTTTTTCATTTTTAATGTTAGATATAAATTTTTTTTTGTATTTTTTTAGTAATTTGATAAGCACCTCTTTAGTTTTGTCAGTACTGCCATCTTCTGCAATTATTATTTCATAATTGATAGATAATTTATCAAGGAGTTTTTTCCACTCTAGTAATGTTTTTTTTATTGTTTTTTCTTCATTATAAATTGGAAATATTACAGAAAGTTCTTTTCTTTTCATAAATAAGTATAAATAACTATACTAGAAAATAGTAATTTCAAGATTAATAAATAAATTTAAATTTTATGTAATAATATTTTTTAATTAATAATTATCAGTAAAATTATTTATTTTATTTCTTAGATAATAAAGTAATTAGTAGAATGAACTTATAAAAGTTATGAAAAAAATTATTGTACTAATTTCAGGAAGATTAAAATATCTTTCAGATCAAAATTTTTTAAGAATTAAAAAAATATTTAAAGATTTTGATCTAGATTTTTTTTTAACTCCTTGGGAAAATGAAGATATAAGTCTTATTAACAAATTTGCAGAAATTTATAAGCCGATAGCTATAAAAAAAATATCACAAAGTAAATTTGAAAATAAAATTAAATTAATAAAGTATCCGGATAATGCAGGAAGTATGGAAGGCTTTTTTTATAACTGGGAAGGGATTTGCAAGGGACTTAATGAAATAAATTTATATTTTATTGAAAAAAATTCATCTCCAGATTATGTTTTAAGATATAGATCAGATATTCTTCCTGATAATAATTCTATTTACGAAATTAAGAACAAAACTATTTATAACAAGCTGATTATACCTGATAGATATCACTGGAATGGAATTAATGATCAAATATTTTTATTTGAATTTAATAAAATTAAAATTTTTAAAAATTTTTTTGATTTTGTAGATAGTCATATTCAACAAAATAGATTTTTTTCAGGAGAATTTATTTTTTACAGATTTTTGAAAAATAATAAATTAGACCTAATTTATAATAATTTTGATTATAAAATAATGAGAGAAAAAAATTTTCAAAAAAAAAATATAACAGATGACCTAAAATCAAAAATACCGTTAAGAGATAATTTGTTAATTAAATTAAATAAACTAATGTATAAAATAAGAAATTTTAAAGAATTTTATATACTTAAAAATAAAAGAAATAAATATCAAGATATGACTATTGATTAAGTTGTTATTTAAATAAGGATTTAATGAATTACTTAGACTCTTTTTCAGGTTCAAAATTTAAATTATTTGAAAATAATAATATTATTTATTTAAAGAAATTATATAAAAATATTAATATTAGAGAAATTGAATCTTTTCAAAAGCAAATAAATTTTAAAAGTTATAATTTAAAACAATTTAAAGTTTCTAGTGCTAAAATTTCTGAAATCAAAAAAAAAAATAAATTTATAGTATTAAAATATTATAATGGCCTGTCTGGTTCTGAACTAATATTAAAAGGTGATATTAAAATTCATAGAATTTTAAATACATTTTTAGAAAATTATATAAGAAACTTACTAGTTAATTCAAAAATGGAAAAATTTGATAAAAAAACATATCTAAAAAAATGTAATCAGATAAAAAATAAAATTGGATTAAAACATAGGTATTTATTCAAAAAAATATCAAAAAGAATTTATTCAAAATTAAATAGTATAAAATATAATATCAAAGGGAATTGTCATGGAGATCTTACTTTAAGTAATATTATAATTAATTTTGATCTGAAAGAAATAATTCTAATAGATTTTTTAAAGACCTATAAAGATTCTCCTTTACAAGATGTTTGTAAATTAATTCAGGATTTAAGGTTATATTGGAGTGCAAGAAAATTTAGTCAGACAGATTTACTTAGGGCAAAAAGTTTTTGTAATAATTTAAATCCTTTTTCACCTATCAAAAAAAATTCTTATTATAGAATATTGGAATTAGAAATGTTAATGACTTTAATAAGAATCTTGCCATATGTTCCAGTTAAAGATAGTGATACAATAAATTGGCTTGAAAGCTCTTATGAAACTTTAAATTATAATTTTTTAAAAAATATATGAAAATATTGATTACTGGAGGAGCAGGCTTCTTAGGTTCAGAAATAGTTAATAAAATTATATTTACGAAAAATATTGAATTAACAGTAATTGATAATTTAAGTAGAGGTTATTTACAAAGAATTAATAAAAGTATTAATAAATTTAAATTTATTAATGCTGACATAAATAATTTAAATAAACTTAAACTTCCAAAGTTTGATTGGATAATACATAGCTCTGCAATTGCACCTTTGCCAGATAATCAATGTAATCATCTCAACTCTATTGTTTCAAATATTGCTCAATGTGGTTCAATTGTAGATTTTTGCATTAAGTCAGGTACAAAAAATGTAATTTTTTTTAGCTCATCAGCTGTGTATGAAAAACAAATTAAAAAACCTTTTAATGAGATTATTACAAAACCACCTACACTTATGTATGCGACAAGCAAATATCTGGCTGAGAAATATTTTGATAGTGTAGTAAAGAGTTATAAAATAAATGTAATTTCTTTGAGATTAGCAAATATATATGGAAGAAATCAAGATTATTTCAGAAAACAAGTACCATTTTTAGGTTATTTAATAAAAAATACTTTAAATAAAAGAGATTTAATTTTATTTGCAAAAGGTAATTATAAAAGGGATTATTTATTTATAGATGATTTAATAGAATTAATATTTAAAATATTAAAATATAAAAAATTTTCTAATAAACATTATATTTTTAACTTAGGTAGTGGTGATGCATATTCTGTTTTAGATTTTTTGAAACTAATTAAAAAAATTACAAAGATTAAGCCAAAAGTTGTATGGGGTAATAAAAAAAATTATTGGAATAAATATGATGAATTATATAACTCAAAGCTTAAATTGGACAAAAAATTAATTAAGGAAGAAGTAGAAAAAAAGGTTATTTTAAACAATAATAAAATTAGAAAGTTTTTTAAATGGAAACCTAAAACAAATATAGTTGAAGGTTTAAAAGAGTGTATAAAACATGCAAAAAAAATAGTTTTAATAAAATGATAAATTTAATTCTACCAGTTGCTGGAAAATCCTCAAGATATCCAAACATGAGGCCTAAATGGTTAATTACAATGCCAGATGGAAAGTTAATGATAGAAAAATCAATTTCAAAATTTAATTTGAAAATTTTTGATAAAATTTATGTTATTGCTCTAAGTGAGCATTTAAAAAAATACGTTAATAAAAAAAATTTGATCCACAGTTTAAAAAAAAATATTTCGAGTAAAATTTATTTAGTTGAATTAAAAAGACCCACCTCGTGTCAGGCTGAAACTGTTAATTTGGCTATTCAAAAAGCTAAAATCAAAGGTGGAATAGTTATTAAAGATTGTGACAATATTTTTAAATCTAAATTTGATAAAAAACCATCTAATAAAATAATGGTTTTAAATTTAAATAGTGCAGATCTAATAGAAGCTAAAACAAAATCTTATGTTACATTTGATAAATTAAAAAAAATACAAAATATAGTTGAAAAAAAAGTTATAAGTGATTTCTTTTGTTGTGGAGCATATTCGTTTAAATCATCCTTGGATTTTCTTAGATATTCAAAAAAATTGTTATTAAAATCAAAAGATGTTTATATTTCACATGTGATCTATGAAATGATTTTGAATAAACATATATTCAGATCTCAAGAAGTAGAAGAATATATAGATTGGGGGACAGTCAGAGAGTTTAGAAACTGGCAAAGAAAACATATTACTTTATTTTGTGATCTTGATGGATGTTTAGTGTTAAATGGATCTAAGTTTGGAAAAAAAGGTTACAGAACAGACCCAATAGTAGAAAATTTGAAAACTATTTCAAAAATAGTCAATACTGGTTTTGCAGAATTAATTATAACAACTTCAAGACCTGATAACCAAAAAAAATATATAATAAGTTTATTAAAAAGATTTAATATCAAGTCTAAATATATATTAACAAATTTACTTCATGCAAAAAGAGCTTTGATTAATGATTTCTCAGAGTCAAATCCTTTCCCAAGTTCGATATCAATTAATTTAGAGAGAGATACAAAAAAACTTTCGACAATATTATTTAATTTGTTGAAATAAAAATAAAGTTATTTAGCAATAAATTCTTCAAGTTCTTCAATATTTTTGTAAACATGTTCTGGAAAACTTTCGTCAATCTCAACTTTTTTTAATAAAATATCTTTACGACCATAGGGATCAATAAGATTATTAATTTTTTTTTTGATATTTTCAATTTTATATAAATTTTGTTCTTCTTTGTTATTTTTTAGTACACGTTTTACTTCTCCAGGTAATCTTGATAGTTTTAATTTAATTTCATTCTCATTCATTAAATAAGAAAAATGCCAGCCACCATCTTCTTCCACATACCTTTTAATTTTTTGATCAAAACGCCACCAAGGAATATTCTTGACTCTAAATTCTCTAACCTGGCGCGCTGTTTTAAAAAATTTATATTTACAACCTTTAGTACCAGGCCATTTGTTATTCCATTTAAGTCCCTTATAACAATACAGATTAAATTTGTAATAATACATTTTTTGTAAAAATACTGTGCTATCATAATTCAAAAATTTTTTGTTATCTAACTTTGGTATTTCATCTAAATCTGAAATTAGAACATAATCATCATCTCTAAGATTATTTAATCCTAGCTTTATTTGATTTATATGGAAATCGTCATATTCCCAACTACTTTTTCCTAAATTTGAGTAGTCATATGAAGGAAAATTATCAACAAAATAATACTTAATTTTTGATTCAAATTCTTTGAAATTTTTAATTTTAAATTTCTTTTCTTTTTCTTCTCCATTGTAATATTTATTTCCTTCAATAATTACAAATCTATCTACTTTATTAAAAAGAGTTTTTAATCTTAATTTTAATAGTAAATCTTCACCACAATATCTAAAACAATCAAATATTCTCATTATTTAAAAAACAATATAAAAATATAGAAATATATTAAAAGAAAAAATTATGGAGAGATGGCCGAGTGGTTTAAGGCGCACGCTTGGAAAGCGTGTAAAGGAGCAATTCTTTCATGGGTTCGAATCCCATTCT
>MDSW01200750.1_pt1 | contig 10781 bp, 11 predicted proteins | sample 811171 | NCBI WGS metagenome assembly MDSW01 (sample SAMN05326641, study PRJNA326480) | marine metagenome | isolation source: seawater | place: Atlantic Ocean: North West | collected 2012 | reverse complement strand
TAGCAGGTTGAACAACTATGCAAATCTTTCCGTAACATCGGATTGGGAGTACAAATTCGCCCCCAGTTTTATTTGTACGAAAAAATGGATCTTCAGTTGGGTCCATCCACTGCTTATCAATATTATAGCGGATATTTTCTGGAAGCTCCGCAAAGGCAGATTGATAATCTATTAGTGATATTTGTTCACAGTCATGATCATCGGGGTTGAGCTCATGATCGTTAGTAATACCTTGAACTAAGGAATTAATTAGCTCCTTACTCGATTTAGGAGCGTCTCCAATGTTATAACCTTGATTATTTAGTGCTGTAATTATAGCTATAATGCTCTCAGGGGTATCTAAGCCTACTCCATTTCCTATACGGCCATTTTTATTAGGATAGTTTGCAAGAATCAGTGCTATATTTTTATCTTCATTAGATTTAGTTGCAAGTTGCACCCAAGCGGCAGTAAGAGAGCAAATAAATTCTATTCTATTATTGATTTCCTTATAAGAAACTATAGATGTTTCTGTTTTTTCATCCTTATATGATTCTGTTTTGAAAGCAACAGCTCGTGTAAAGATGCGACCATCTACTTCGGGTAAAGCAACATGCATGGCAATATCCCGAGGACCTAATCCCTTGGTGTCTTGCATCCAATCCTCATATGTCTTCCCAGCGAAAACTATTTGTAAAACTGGAACTTTAAAGCTGTCCAAAGGAGATTTATGCGATGTTTCTGGAGTTGATACAGAAAAAGCACAAGCATTTATAATTATTGTTGGTCTTGAAGTTTTAAGGGCTGTTTCAACAAATCTAGCTGATGCTACATCTCGAAGACTAGATACAAAAATTGGAAGTGGATTTAAACTAGATGATTTGAGTTGTTTGATGAGAGCATTTATAGGGGCTGTATTGCCGGCTTGTACAAGAGCACGATAAAAGATTATAGGGACAATAGGTTTGTCTAATTGCCATTCTAAAAATATTTTACCTGCGATCTCTCTTTCATTTCCTTCAAAATTAGGCCAGTAATATCCAGCTTTTGGTATAGGTTGAGGTTGGGGATAATTACCTGAACCTCTAATCAAGTATGAAGAATATTGCAAAAATCCAAGAGCATTATTTTTTCCACCGTGTAGTAAATAACTCCACATGATTTCCACTGTATCTTTATGAGCGGAGCTTAGTGTCATTAAGTCTAGGTCAGGTTTGTCATCTCCAGGCAGCAATACAAGCGGTATTTTATGGTTTCGGCATGTTTCGACTAGTTTTTCTATCCCATATGGCCAGTAGTTAATACCTCCGAGAATTCTTACCACAACTAATTTTGAGTTTTTGATTATTTGGTCAACCCATATGTCGACTGAGAGATTATGAGATAGCTGCAACAAATTAGCCAGACGCAAACTAGGTGCTTCAATATCTTGGTCTGCATGCGCTGCCGCTAGGCATGAAAGTTCTGTATCAGCAGCTGAAGCAAAAATGATTTCTCCAGGACTTTGGTCGAGGTCTACAGCTTCTTTTCCTTCAGAAACACCTCCTGGTTGTGCAGCTAATAAATGCAAAACTATGACCTAACTGCAACTTCGATAGCTTGTTGGTTAAGGGGGCTTTCACCTATAATGACAAGTCGGCTAGCGCGCTTTTCGTCTTGCTTCCAATCTCGATCGTAATAACGATCAATTCTTGGTCCTACGGCCTGTATAGTATGACGCCTACTTTTACCAGAAACATCTAAAAAACCCTTTACTCGAAGCAGACTAAATTTTTGAATTACCTTTTGTAACTTAATTTCAAAAGCCTCAATGTTATCTATTGAGTTGAGTTCTAAAACAAAACTATCAAAATCATCGTGCTCATGGTCGTCAGAAGTATCGTGATGAGTAGGGCGAGATTCAAGGTCTGACTCAGCTTTTGCGCCTAAACCAAGTATGACAGAAGATGGTAAATTTGCATATTCAGCTGACACAACGGAAACACCTCTTCTGATAGATGCGTTAATAAATTCAATTACTTTGTTTTGGTCATGTTTTTTAAGTAGATCAGATTTATTAATAATAACTAAATCCGCACAAGCAAGTTGATCATCAAAGACTTCTGATATTGGGCTTTCGTGGTCTAGCATGTCATCAGCGAGCCTTGCGTTGTTTACAGCAATGGGGTCATTTGCAAACCTACCATCTAGTACGGCCGGTCCATCAATTACCGCAATAACGCCATCAACAGTTACTTGATGACGAATTTCAGGCCAGTTGAATGCTGCCACCAGAGGTTTTGGTAAAGCAAGTCCACTAGTTTCAATTACAATATGATCAGGCTTATCCTTGCGTTCAAGAATTGCTTCCATTGCAGGTAGGAATTCATCTGCGACCGTGCAGCATATACAGCCGTTAGGTAGCTCTACTATCTTGTTATCATCTTCGCAAAATTCCTCTCCACAACCTGATAAAATCTCACGGTCAACACCTAAGTCTCCAAATTCATTGATTATTAAAGCAATCCTCTGACCATTTGAATTAGTGATAAGGTTTCGGATTAAGCTTGTCTTTCCAGAACCAAGAAATCCGGAGATGACTGTAGCAGGAGTTTTTTTACTGAACATGCTTAAATCCTATTCTTTTTAATTTAGGAGGGAATGGTTAAATAATAAATTTTTGAACTTTAAATATAATGTAAATATAATTTTCCCTATAAAATTAGGCATATTAATGTCATAAGATTTAATATACATAGACCCATTAATTTTTTGATCTGATTCACACGCCTATAAAATTCATAGGGAAGCAAAAACTGTGATTTTATTCTAGAATTAATCATTATGTGACCTTAAGAGATATTGGTAATCCGGCACTAATAAAAAAAACATTATCTGCTGCATTAGCAATGAGCTGGTTTAGTTTACCTGCGTGATCTCTGAAAAGGCGCGCCAAAGCGTTTTCAGGTACTATACCAAGCCCAACCTCACTGCTAACCATAACAATACGTGTAGAACTCTGATTTAAATAATCAGCAAGTTTTTGACACTCTTGTTCTATATCACGACCTGCATGAATCAGATTACTTAACCATAGAGTTAAGCAGTCAATTAAAAGGGCAGTGTCATTTGAAGCATGCTTCTGGAGAGTTGGGACAAGGTCTAGGGGTGACTCTATAGTCTCCCAATTATTTCCGCGTAGTTCACGATGTTTATTAATCCGTAAAATCATTTCTGCGTCACGAGCTTCTGCTGTCGCAATATAGATTTTTTTGTTTATCCAATTTTGAAGTAAAGATTCGGCATATGCACTTTTCCCTGATCGTGTTCCACCAAGGACCAAAGTGCTACTGCACCCCTGAAGATCATTCATTTCTTTTGTCTGCATTATCCTCCCTCCGAGGACATTAATCGACCTTGACGCTCAGGAGGTTTCCTGGCTTGGGGTCATAAACACCGCCCACCTTCCCAAACAACAAAGTCACCTATGACTTAGTTAATAAAGTGGTTATACCCATTGATTATAAAAATCTTGGGTATTTGGACGGTATTTCACCGCTTACAGTTGCGGGGGCAGCGCCGGAATCACTAATTTAGTTCACCGACTTCCCTGTCCGAACGTCAAAAAAAGAGTTTATCTTAGTGTGCGCTATTACGCCATAGTAATAAGAGTGAAAAGTATTTTATGTTTTATAAAAGTTTAGATGAGAATTAATTGTGTTCACTCTCCATTCCCCACCTTTACCTGGTCCTTCAATATGCTCAATTACGCTAACAGAGCAATTATCAATTTTTATAGCTAGTGCACTTTCTGGTGATAGTTTAAGCGCGTGAGCTATCGCAGCTCGAATTGAACCACCATGAGCTATGACTATTATATCATCTTTCTTATAGGTTTTATTAAGCCTATCGATGGCGGGATAAACACGTTTCATTAAATCTACAAAACTTTCGCCACCTGGAGCTGTTTCATCTGCGGGTGCAATCCAAAATCTATGAAAATTATCTACATCTTTTTCCCTTAACTCATCCCATGTCATCCCCTGCCAGCTACCAAAATCTTGCTCCATAAAAGCGCTTTCTACATTGTATGCAGGTTTTGTGCCAATAGCGTTAGATATTGCATCCGCTGTTTGGGTTGTACGTTGTAAAGGAGTTGTTATCCAGGTTGATGATGGGGGAATAGTATTAGCTAAAAATGAGAAAACTCCCTTATCAGAGGTATCAGCTGGTAAGTCACGTTGTCCATAAATCTTTCCACCAGCAACTACTACGGGTGCATGCCTGATCCACCACCAACGTGTGATTATATTTTCCATATGAATATTTCCAAGGTTATCTTAACGAACAGCTGCTAGTGCGAGAAGAAAAAATAATTCCGAGACTTGTTGGGTTGCACCTAAAACATCTCCAGTTTGACCGCCAATTTGACGTTTTGATAGTGATGCAATTACAAATGTTGCCGTACCTGCTGCTATTATTGCAACTATTCCTGTCCAACCTAATAGAATTATAGCCACCATACCTGCAATTATAAAACCTGTTGTAACATAACGTTTTTCAGGTTTTCCAAATGTAGCTGATAGACCATCTGACCTTGATGAGGGTAGCCAGCACATCAGAGCAGGCATTGCTGCCCTAGATACAGCACTAGAGGCAATAAGTGCACATATTGTTTCACCGGCTGATTCTAAGTCAGCTATTGCAGCTACCTTTGCCGCAATAACAAGCAGTAGTGTTAAAACACCGTATGCTCCGATCCTACTGTCTTTCATTAGTCTTAGCTTGTCAGCCTTTGAACGCCCACCCCCAAATCCATCCGCAGTGTCAGCAAGACCATCTTCATGCAAGGCGCCAGTTAAAACTGCTGTCACAGCGATAGCAATTAATGCGGATACTAAGAACGGAAGACCAAGGCCGCTAGATATTGCAAAGGCAATACCAGCAATAAGACCAACTATAATTCCAACCAATGGAAAGGCGCGAACAGCTCTTCCAGAGGAAGTTTTTTGAAAATGTTCCTCTGAATCTGGGCTAAGTGGTTCTCTAATATCTTCTGAATCACCGTGGTCATCAATATCACTATGAAATTGATTAAGTGATTCTCTTCTTTGCTTAAAAGGGTTTGTGCGTAAATTCGTTTTCCATGGCCATGAGATTCGCGTTAGCAGTGATAAGCTCACCTGCAAATCATCTAACCATAAAACTAGATGTTGACGTAAAGCTCGCCAACTGCGCTCATAATTAAGATCTTTTTCATTCATGGAAGGGCCTTTATTTTTAGTATTCCTCCATTCATTTTCTCTTATATGTTATACTTCACTATCTAACTCTCGCCAAGTTAACTTCATTTTTTGAAAGGTAATAAATTGTCACTCAATACATATCCTAAAACACTAAGTGGGATAAGGAAACTTGTTAACATTATGCCAGATGGTAATTTAGAAGCACAAGGTAAGGCTCAATCACATGAGCGCATACTCACCAAGCCTATTGGCTCACTTGGACGTCTAGAACTAATTTATGAGTGGCTAACAAAATGGCAAGCACGCTATCCCGCTCAAATAAATGAAGTTCAGATTGCAATTTTTGCAGGAAATCATGGTGTTTCCAAGCATCAGGTTTCGGCTTACCCCTCTGAAGTAACAGAACAAATGGTCAACAATTTTGCATTAGGTGGAGCTGCAATTAACCAATTATCAAATTTGTTAGATGCAAACTTAAACGTAGTTCCTATGAAACTAGATATTCCAGTGGGAGACTTTTCTGAAGAACCAGCAATGAGTGAGTCTGAATGTGTAGAATCATTTTGTGTTGGAATGCAGGCTGTTGATAAATGTTCAGATCTTATTTGTATTGGGGAAATGGGAATTTCTAATACTACGGCAGCATCTGCTCTTTCTACTGCTTTACATGGGGGTAATTCTATAGACTGGGTTGGATTAGGAACTGGAATAGATGAAAATAGGCTTAAACATAAACGGGCTATTGTAAATCGTGGATTGGCTAAACACATAAATGCAAATGGTGACCCACTTAAATTGCTTTGTTGTTTTGGGGGGAGAGAATTTGCTGCAATTGCGGGTGCAGTAGTGGCAGCTAGGCATTTAAGTTTACCTGTAATGTTAGATGGCTTTACTTGTACTGTTGCTGCATCTGTTATTGAGTGTCTTCGTTCTGGGGGATTGGACCACTGTTTAGTTTCTCATTGTTCAGCAGAGCTAGGTCATTTAAAACTATTAAAATTATTAGATAAAGATGCATTATTTGACTTTCAAATGAGGCTAGGAGAGGGATCAGGGGCCGCGCTTGGAGCTATGATTGTGCGGGCTGCTTGTGAGGTGCATACTGGAATGGCTACATTTGATCAGGCCGGTGTTAGCGGGAAAAAATAAAAAAGAAATAAATTTATGTTAACTTATTCACCCATTTGATGAATAAGACCTCGAATTCTTGCAGATCGAAACATCCACAGAAATATTAAAATTCCGACTAACAGGTATACTAAATTTAATATCAGTGCCCGCCAAAGTAAACTTGAGTGAAAAACGCCATCAACTAAAATTGCCCGCATTCCTTCAAATATATGGGATGCAGGAACTAAACTTGCTATAGGCTCAAGCCAATCAGGCAATATGGACATTGGGTAATAGATACAACTCAGGGGTGCAAACGCGAATATAACTAGCCATGCAAGGTTCTCAGCTCCTAAACCGTATCTCATTAATAAACCTGCTATCATTAGGCCTATAGCCCATCCCATACAAATCAGGCAAAAGAAAAAGGCTATTAAAGGGAATCCAAGTTCAAGAATATTGAATTCATATAATATAGCAGCAAAAATTACTGCCCCGGTAATGCCTATAGAGGTTTTTAGTAAGCTAATAAGCATAAGAGAAATAATAAGCTCCCAGGATCTCATAGGACTTGAAAAAAGATGCCCTAGATTTCGAGACCACATCTCCTCAAGAAATGCAAGGCTCAGACCAATTTGCCCTCGAAATACAACATCCCACAAAAGCACCCCTGCTATAAGCACTCCACCTGCCTGTGCTATCCAACCACTTTTATCTGCTAAAAAAGTTGTTACAAGACCCCACATAATCATTTGTATTGTTGGCCAGTACATCAGCTCTATTATTCGAGGCCAAGACCTTTTCAGTAAGTAAAGCTGCCTAAGAACAAGAGCGCTGATTCGAATTAGAGCTCCCATTAAATCTTGGGTAAAAATAGGAATATTGATAGTTTCAGACTTTCTAAGTTTATACATTCAAATATTTTTTATAAGTGTCTTATGCTTTGCAATATCTAGGAAAACTTCTTCAAGATTACTTCGACCATACCGTTTTATTAGCCCGACAGGGCTATCTATTGTTACTATTTTACCGTTTTTTAACATAATCACTTTGTCTGCCATTCTCTCTACTTCATTCATATTATGGGATGCAAGAAGGATAGTGGAGCCATTTTCTTTTCTCCAGTTTTCTAAATATTTTCTTACCCAATCTGCTGTTTCAGGATCTAGTGAGGCTGTTGGCTCATCTAGTAAAAGCAAAGAAGGGCTATTTATTAGGGCTTTTGCTAGAGCTACACGAGTTTTTTGACCTGCTGATAACTTTCCTACAGGTGTTTTTAAATATTCCCCAAGTCCCAGGTTATAGACTACCTCTGCAACCCTTCTCTTAGGGTTTTTCACAGTATAAAGCATCGCATATATGTGTAAATTTTCTTCCACGGAGAGACGATGTGGTAGGTCTAGATATGGTGAAGAAAAGTTCATACGACTAAGAAGCTTGTAGCGATTAGACTCAAAGTCTTCTCCAAATATTGTAACTGTCCCACTAGAAGGGATAACTAGACCAAGAAGCATTGCCATCGTGGTAGTTTTACCTGCTCCATTACCACCTAATAAGGCCACGATTGTATTTGAGCCAATTTCAAAATTTAGCTCATTAACTGCTGTGATATTTCCAAAGCGCTTTGTTAGATGATGGGCTTTTAATATAGTTTGGTTCATGATCATATATATATGATGTCATTTTTCCTCTATTGCTAGGGTGTTTTTGAATTCATAAGGCGCTGCATTAATGGTGATCTAAAAAATGAATAAAAATACTGCATTTAAATTCAAAACATCTGAAGATTCATCAGACAATCCGACACAGGTTCGTTTACGAACCCTGACCTTGATTCGCTGGATAGCAGTATTGGGTCAACTATTTAGTCTTATGATTGTATTTTTTATATTGGATTTTAGATTTCCTATTGCCTACGCCTTAATTGCAGTGGCAGTTTCGGTAGGTATTAATGTTTTCACCACTATTTTAAAACCAGCAGTAACTAGATTGAATGAGCGTGGCGCTGCGTTGTACTTGGGTTTTGACATTATTCAATTAGCAGCACTTATTTGTTTTACTGGAGGATTGCAGAATCCATTTTCTATTTTATTCCTGGTGCCTGTAACAATCTCAGCAACAATTTTACCTCTAAGGGCTACTGCGGCATTATCTGGGCTGGCAGTAATTTGTATATCCTTATTAGCTTTTTTTCATTGGCCGCTACCATGGGAGAACGCTTTTTTTACTTTACCCCCTCTTTATTTAATTGCTCTTTGGGTTGCATTAGTAGTAGGAGTTTTTGTAATTGCATCATATACGGCTAGAGTATCAGTTGAGGCTAGAAGAATGGTGGATGCATTAACAGCAACAAAGATGGCTTTAGCAAGAGAACAAAGGCTTTCAGCAATAGGTGCACTAGCTGCTGCCGCAGCTCATCAACTAGGTACCCCATTGAGCACTATAGCAGTTGCTGCACAAGAGCTTTCAAAAGAACTACCTGAAGAGAATGGTTTTTCAGAGGATGCGAGATTAATCCGTGATGAAGTTGCTAGATGTCGAGAAATTCTAAGGCGCTTAGCAACTTTAGGGGTTGGTGAAACTGACGCACCATATGGGCGCATAACATTAAGTACTTTGGTTGAGGTAGCTGCTGAGTCGCATAGACGGGAAGGTGATAAGTTAAATATAGTAGTGAAATCAATACCCAAAGAAGCAGAGCCATTAGTTCCCCGTAGAGCTGAAATTGTTCATGGTCTAGGAAATATTCTTGAGAATGCATTCCAGTTTGCTAAATCAGAGGTTAATGTTGAAATTAGCTGGGACTCAGACCAAATAATAATAGTGATTAAGGACGATGGTCCGGGTTTTCTTCCTGCTGTGTTATCACGCCTAGGGGAACCTTATATTTCAGGTTTCCAAGGAAATCAGGGGCTTGGATTGGGCATATTCATAGCAAAGACGCTCCTAGAGCGCACTGGTGCTGGACTTGAGTTTTTTAATCAGCATCCAAATGGGGGTAGTGTAAAAGTGTCTTGGTCGACAGGCTTTTTAAAAACTCTCTCTGCTGAAGGTATGTAGAAAGTTTGGTATGATTGATGAAATTAAAAAGTCTTTGTTAGAGCAGGGAAAAAATAACCCAGATAATTTGCCGTCTCTTTTGCTCGTTGATGATGATGATGCATTTAGACGTAGGCTTGCAGTAGCCCTTGAGAGAAGAGGTTATTGCGTTACATCTTCGACAAGTGTAAATGATGCAAAAGTGACAACAAAAATATTGAGACCAAAGTTTGCTGTTATTGATCTGAGAATTCCAGATGGTAGTGGTCTAGAAGTTGTAGCTGAAGTTCGTGAATCAAACCCTGATGCGAGAATAATAGTTTTAACGGGTTACGGTAATATAGCTACAGCAGTTGCAGCAGTAAAAGCAGGAGCCATTGATTATCTTGCTAAGCCTGCTGATGCTGATGAAATTGACTCAGCATTAAATATGGGTGATAGACCTCTTCCTCCACCTCCTGAAAACCCAATGTCTGCAGATAGAGTAAGGTGGGAACATATACAGAGAGTTTTCCAGCAGTGTGATTGTAATGTTTCTGAAACAGCTAGAAGATTAGGTATGCATAGGCGAACACTTCAAAGGATTCTTGCTAAGTATTCACCAAATGAATGATTTATATAACAATAGAATCTAAGTATTATCTAATTTTCACCTTATATATATTTTCATTCTATGAACATTTTAAAAGTTTTTATTATTAAAAATTACGCTCATGTATTAGATTTTTATTCATGTGAATTAGTCGTAAATACTGAGCTAGTATATGCATGATAGACTGGTGTGTGTCTTCTATTACACCATAGTTATCCGCGTTAACATGTAAGTTAATATCTGAAATTCTTGCAGATCGACCTCCATCAAAACCTGTAAGAGAGATAGTATGCATGCTATTTTTTGATGCCCATTCGACTGGTCTTACTATATTTTCAGAGTCTCCAGATGCACTTATAGTAATTAATACATCATTTGTTTTTGCAGTTGTTTTGAGCTGGTAAGCAAAGCATTCTTCATATTCAATATCATTGGCAATTGCAGTAATCATTTCTAAGTTAGCACTTAGGCTTATTACTCTTGGTTTGACAGACGTATCAGTTTGTATGCATTTGGCATAATCGCATAATAAATGATTAGCTATTGCAGCTGATCCGCCATTTCCACATGTATAGACCCAATTTCCTCGATTGAAACAATCATCAATAACAGTTGCTGCAGCAGTTAACTTTTCACGATCAATAGAGGCAGCTGCAGCTGCAAGTTGTGATATATAATCATCGCAAAAAGACTTAATTGAATTATATTTTTTGTCTGGAAAGGTCATTATAAGTATCCAAATAATTTATTTCTGAACATTTGCCTGTTTAAGGTAGTTATTACAGAGTGTTTTGATTTAAAGCAATTTTATGATCTTTCTTGTAATAGCTTTGTTA
>MDSW01109827.1_pt1 | contig 10781 bp, 7 predicted proteins | sample 811171 | NCBI WGS metagenome assembly MDSW01 (sample SAMN05326641, study PRJNA326480) | marine metagenome | isolation source: seawater | place: Atlantic Ocean: North West | collected 2012 | reverse complement strand
GGGGGGGGGGGGGGGGGGGGGGGGGGGGGGGGGCGGAGGAGCGGAGGGCGCGAGGAGACGAGACGCGAGCGCCGAGAAGACGTCGTTCGTCAGTACCGTCCGTTGTTTTACAACCGTCAAATGTATCAGTGTGCCGTTCAACGCGTTCGAAAAAGCTCATCGTCATCGACTATCGTATCCCAAAACCGTCACGCGAGCCTCCTCCCCCCCTCCCTCTCCCCCTCTTACTCCGTCTTGTCCCAGATGACGTCCACGACGCAGACCTGGTCCTTCGCGAGGGAGAGGTCGACGACGTCCTGCAGCGTTCCGTCCTCGTCCCCTCCGGGGCTCGTCCTCGCCTCGTGGTACCTCTCGAGCGCGGCGTCGGCGGCGGCGGCGGCGGCGGCGCACTGGGAGACGCGCTCGGGGGTCCTGTGCGGGTGCTTGGTGCGCGCCGCGGCGACCGCTCGCGCGGCGCGGTGGCGCCGGGCGAGGCCCGCCTGGAGCGTCGCGGGGACGCCCCTGTTCCCCGAGACGAGGCTCTCGGGGTACGCCATCGCGTGCAGACGCTCGATCGTGCGCTTGCCGCGGAGCTTGTCGGCGGGGGGCGCGGGGTCGCTCGCGCCACCGCGGGCCGCGGAAACGCCCGCCGCGTCGGCATCGCGAACGCGCCTCGGGACGGGCTCGGAGAGGAGGGACAGCCTGAGGGCGGCGAGGTTGATCGCGTTGGCCATGGCGCGCGGGGTGTTGGGAGGGTACCTGCGCGCGCGAGGAGGACGCCGGCGTTCGCGTCAGTCGGAGTGAGGCGACGCGCGCGGGGCGCGTCCGCGGCGCGCGACGCGTTCGTTTTCCGAGGCGCCGCGTGAAAAAGTGCACTACTGCACAAAAGTACACGTGGCGGAGGGGGGAATGATCTCGGCGCCGACCGACGCGACGACGCGCGCGCCGCGTCGCGCGACGCACCGGTGGCTCGTCCGCGTCGAGCGCTCGCGTGTTCCGGCGCGCGAGGTGGACTCGCGACGCGGAGGCTCGGGGCGTCGGCGGAGCGGCGCGGGCGAATGTCGCGCCGCGTCCCAAACGCTCCGACACGAAAACGCTGACGAAGCTGAAAGAGGCACAATTTTAGCATCGCGACGGCCGAAAGGTCGTTCGGCTAAAAAAGGGAATCCACATCCGAGAGGATCCGATGCGGGGAGATATTTTTCGGAAGTTTCCGCGGTTTCTCATTCCTCGAAAGGCGGCACCGGTCAACGCGACGCGGTCGCGTCGATCCCGGTGATCGGCCCTCGGCGCGTTTCATCGCGGACGGGATGACAGGTTACGCGCGGGCCCAAATGCGAGTGCCAATAGCGCGCCAACCCGACAGGGCCGATTCCGGAGACGTGTCGGGACACCGTGTCGGGGCCCCGAGGCGCGCGGTGTCGAGGGTCACTCGTCACGCGCGTCGGCGCGCTCGACGGCGTAGCGCGCTCCGTCGGCCCGATCGAGTCCACGCTCGAGCGCGGCGCGGCGGGCGACATGCAGCAGGCGTCCAGGTGCGCGTCGAGCGCGGCGTGTTATCCGCGCGCGCGCGCGGAAAAAGCTCCGCCTCTCCCCCCCCCGCGCGGTCTCGCGAATCGTACCGACTCGGGACGCGGCTGACCGATCGCGACCGCGCGCCTCCGTCCCCTCTCCCTCCCCCGTCCCAGGGTCGTGACCGCGAACGTGGATCGCCTCGACGTGTACGGCGACGTGAGCACCGCGAGCTCCGTCTCGGTGCGTCTCCCTTCCCCCCGACGCTTTCCCCCGCGCCTCGCTCGCGATCTCCAAGCGACGGCTGAAAAAGCTCGCTCGTCGCGTGTCGATCGCGCGCGATTTTCTCCCCGCGGGTGTTTCACGACCCCCCTCGTGCGCTTCCCGACGCATCCCGCCGACGTCCCCTCCCCCCCCCTCTCCCCCTCTCCCGCAGGACATGAACGTTGGGGCGTCCACCGCTCCGTCCTCCGAGACGCACTCGCACAACGGGTCCCCCCCCTCGAACCCCGGCTCCTGGGCGCGCTCCCCCCCCAAATCCCCCTTCGCGGAGGAACGCATGAGCTCCATCGTCGGCAAGGGAAACGCGTCGAAATCCGGCACCGCCGCCAGGCGCCTGAGCCTCGGCGCCGAAAACGGCACCTTCCCCCGCCGCGGCTCGATGAACTCGCTCGCGAGCGCCTCCTTGCGGTTCGGCGGCAGCGACGGGAGCCTCAACGAGGCCTCGACGGCGCTCCTCCCGGCGCCGCGATCGCCGCTGCGCGCGACGTCGTCGCACGGCGACCTGGAGACGATGAGCCTCGCGCGCGCGTCGGGGGTGAGCCGCGCGGGCTCGGCGGTGAGCGTCGCGAGCTCGGCCCTGAGCGTCGCGAGCACGATCAGCGCGGGCGGGGGCGGGAGCCGCGCGAAGCCTCCGCGCGCGCCCGCGGACTCGAACCTCCCCGGCGCGCCCGGGCGGTTTCTGAATTGGCTCCCGCGCGACCCGACGCTGGAGGGGACGCTCGAGAAGAGAAAGTCCGGCGGGTGGATGACGATGCTCGGCATGGCGGGCGCGGGGTGGAAGATGCGGCACTTCGTGCTCTACGACAACCACCTGTTCTGGGGCCGCGGGTTCTCGCGCATGTACGGCTACGGCACGGTGCTCTCCGCGTCGCCGACGCCCGAGGCTGGGGAGACGGCGTTCACGCTCGAGCTCGTCACGCACCCGAAATTCTCCCTCCGAAGAGGAGGGTACGACACCATGGACTACTGGCAGCGCCTGTACGGCCTGTGCTGCTCCACGCACGGGTACTCGCAGAGAATCCTCAGGGCGGGGACGGTGATCGACCGCGACCGGTGGATCCACGCGCTGCAGCGCGGCTTACCGCCGGTGGCGAGCCAGAGCCCGGTGTCCCCGGCGGAGGCGATGCTGCAGACGGAGGAACACTCCGTCTTCGCCATCGACGAAGACACACCGCCGCTGGAAGACGACGATCACGAGGCGGATCACGAGGAAAGATTCCTCCACCCGTCGGCCTCGGGTGGTGGCGGTAATAAGACGACCGTCTCCGACGCGCTCGTTGGCGAGGAAGAAGAAGACTCGCAGCGCGGGTCGCCGGCGCACCGCTTCCGGAAAAATGCGTCGCGGGAGGAATCGCGCGAGCGCGCGGGGCTCTGGACCCCGCGCGACTCGGACGGCGCGGAGGCGGCAGCGGCGGCGGCGTGGGAGGCGGCCGCGGCGGCCCTCGCGGAGGCGGACGCGCGCGCGGCGGCGCTCGAGGAGGAGGAGCTCCGGCGCGCCGCATTAGCCTTGGCGTCGGGCGAAGAACCCCTCGACGGCGACGAACCCCTCGACGACGAATCCGCCGAACCATACGCGGGGGGTGTGTCCGAGTCGGAGGGGGACGACATCGCGGCTCGTCCCGCGCCGCCGGAGGACGAGGGGTTCGCGACCGCGAGCGAGAGCGGAGACACGCCGTCCCAGACGCCGAGGGCGAACGACGGCGGGGAGGGCCCCTCGTCCCGGTCCGGGTCCGGGTCCGTTCCCGCGGTGGACTGGCTCGCGACGTCGAAGCGCGACGGCCGCGACGCCAAGACGCTCGCCGCGGGGCGGCCGCCGACGCACTCGGCGCTGCGCAAGACGTCCAGCTTGGCGCGCAAGCGAAACGGCAAAGCGGGGGACGGCGCGGGGAACTCCAATTCGTTCATCAACGCGCTCGGGATCGCGAACCTCTTCGGCGGCGTCGGTGGTACCGGCGCGAATTCGGCGAACGGCTCCGCCGCGGCGAACGGCTCCGCGGGCGGGTCTTCTTCTCTCGAGGAGGACCGGCGGGACGGGGGGAAGAGCGTGTCGTTTCGCGAGGAGACGAACGGTTTGGAGTTCACGGTGGAGTACGCGCCGACGCCGACGAAGCGTAACCCCTCCGGCGTCGGTCGAACCGCCGCGAAGCTGGCGCCCTTCTCGGGCACCCACGGGGGTAACGGCGGTTCGGGCGCGGGCGGCGGGGTGGATTTCGACGACGCGATAAACGGGGCGGACTCGGATCTGCTCGAGACGGAGGCGCACCCGGCGGCTCGGCGGGCGCTTCGGCACGCCGCCGGGCGGTGGGTGATCCCTCCCGAGGAGCTCGCGCTCGGTCGCCGCATCGGGAGTGGGTCGTTCGGTCAGGTGTACACCGCGGACTGGAACGGCACGGAGGTGGCGCTGAAGCAGATGCACGACACCAAGCTCACGGGGAGCGCGGTGGAGGAGTTCAGCGGGGAGATTCGGATGATGCAGTCGCTCCGCCACCCCAACGTGGTTTTGTTTTTGGGCGCGGTGATTCAGCCCCCGACGCTGTCCATCGTGTGCGAGCTCATGCCCCTCGGGTCGCTGCACTCGCTCCTGCACGGGAAGAGCCGCGGGGGCGTGGAACTGAGCGGGAACGGCCGTTTGCGGAGGCAGATGGCGCAGGACTGCGCTAGGGGGATGAGCTACCTGCACTCGCGGTCGCCGCCCGTCGTGCACCACGACTTGAAACCCGCCAACCTGCTCGTCGACTCCAACTGGACCCTCAAGGTGAGCGACTTCGGCATGAGCCGCCTGAAGCACACGACGTACCTCAGCTCGAACACCCCGGGCGGGACCCCGGAGTGGATGGCGCCGGAGGTCCTCAGGAACGACCCCACGGACGAGCGGAGCGACGTGTACTCGTTCGCGGTGATCCTCTGGGAGCTCTTCACGCTCAAGTACCCCTGGGAGGAACTCTCCACCCCGGTGCAGATTGTCGTCCAGGTGGCGTTCCTGCACCGCCGACCGAAACTGCCCACCTGGCTGCCCAGCGAAGCCGTCGGCCTGCTCCAGAAGTGCTGGCACAAGGACCCGATGGAGCGACCGGGGTTCCCGGAGATCCTAGACGCCCTCAAGGCCGAGCTCCCGGAGGCGTGGGTGGACAGACCCGCGAGCGAGAGTCCCAACTCCCTCATCGCCGCCAAAGCCGAAGCCGCCAAAGCGGCGGAGAGAGAACGACGCGAGACGCCCGCGGCGTCGTCGGGCGCCGAGCGAGAAGACGCCGAATCCGACGCCGCGGACGCCAAGCCCAGCTCGCGGCGGTGCGTCGAGCCGCCCTCGCCGACGTTCTCGCAGATCTCGAACCGCTCGCCGCGGAGCGACGCCGGGGGGGCGCCGAGCCCGTCGCCGAGCGTGGAGGGCGGGTTCGTCGCGCTCAAGGGTCTGCGGCCCATCAAGACGCCCGCGCCGGCGGTGAAGAAGAAGTCGCACGCGCTCGGGCCGAACCACGCGACGGAGTCCGGGAGCAGCTCGAGCGAGGAGGACGGGGACGTGGCGCCACCGGTGAAGGGGCAGGGGTACGGCGTGTCGAGGCCGCCGGCGACGGCGAGGAAGGCGCAGGCGCAGGCGAGGATCAACGGCGGCGTCAACGGGGTCGGCGGCGCGAACGGATTCCACGCCAACGGGGCGGCGGCGAAGGCGAGCGGCGACGCGCCGGGGTCGCCCGCGCCGATGTCGCCGGAGATGAGGGCGGCCATGCAGCTCAAGATGCCTCCGAAGCTCTCGCCGCTGAAGATATCGACCAAGACGTGATGGGGGAGACGGCCGCGGTCGAGAAGCACGGCCTTAGAGAGAGCGGGAAGACGGGAAGCGTCTTCTTCTCCGTCCACGTTTTTTATTAATGTCCACCGACAGAGAGACGGGAGTATTTTCATTTCATGTCCCTCAAAAAGGCGGACGGACTCGTCGGAGTGACAGACAGAAACATCAGACTGGATGACCGTGCGAAAATTCACGTCTTTTTTGTGGCTCTGCGTCGCGATCGATCATCGAGGCCCCCGCGCGCCGCGCCTCTTGGCGGTCGTGCGTGGTCCGAGGTGTCGCATTCCTCGCGAGCACCCCCGCTCGCCCCCCCGCGACCGCTCGTTCGCCTCGCCTCGGCGCACGATGGATCCGAGCATGCTCACCCCCGAGATGATGGCGTTCGCGCAGAAGCAGATGGCGAACATGACCCCCGAGCAGATGGTGCGCGTCGCCCGCCGAGATCCGAGATCGCGCCGACGACGGCAATTTCGCGCGCGCCGCGTCTCCCGCGCCTCGGCCCCCCCCCCCGAACGCTTCCCCCGGTCTCCCGCTCTTTTCCGTCCGCCTCGTCTCACCTCCCTCCCCCTTCCTCGGTCATCATCGCAGGCCCAGATGCAGAAGATGGCGGCCTCCATGGGCGGTGGCATGCCTCCCGGCGCCGCCGAGCAGATGAAGAACATGACCGCGGAGGACATGAAGCGCGCGAGCGAGGAGATGGCGAACATGACGCCCGATCAGCTCAAGTCGCAGATGAACGCGGCGATGAACCAGTCGCGGGCCCAGGCGGACTACGCCCTTCGCGGCGCGGAACAGCTCAAGAAGGACGGGAACAAGCTCGTGGGCGAGGGCAAGTACAAGGAGGCGATCGAGAAGTACATGCGCGTCAAGAACAACCTCGCCGACGACGCGTCCCCCGGCGCCGTCGCGCTCCGGACGTCGTGCATGCTCAACATGTCGCTGTGCTTCAACAAGACCAACAGGCACAACAGCGCGATCAGCGAGTGCACCGAGGTGTTGAAGAGCGACGGCAGGGCGCTCAAGGCGTACTACCGCCGAGGCCAGGCGCACTTCGCGAAGAATGACCTCAAGCTCGCCGTCGCCGACTTGCGGCGCGCGGCGAAGCTCGCGCCGGAGGACGAGACGGTGGCCGCGGAGCGAGACAAGGCGGTTCGCGATCTCGTCGCGTCGGGCGAGGAGGACGACGGGGAGTGCCCGCCGTTCGAAAACGGCGGCGCGAATGACGCCGTCACGCGGCAAAACGGGGGGGCTCCCGGGGCTCCCGGGATGATGAACCCCGACATGATGGCGAAGGCGGCGGAGGCGATGAAGGACCCGAACTTCATGTCCAAGGCTTCGGAGATGATGGAGAACATGACCGAGGAACAGCTGGAGCAGATGAGCGCGATGGCGCCCGGCGGGATGCCGAAGGTGGACCCGAAGATGGCCAAGCAGGCCGCGGCGATGATGAAAAACATGAAGCCCGAGGCGATGGAGGGGATGATGAAGATGGCGCAGACGATGAAGGACGCCGGCCTGGACCCCGCGTCGGGGGGTTTGGGCGCGGGCGGGGGGGCGCCGAGCGCCGACCAGATGGCCAAGATGCAGGAGGCGATGAAGGACCCGGCGATGCAGGAGGCGATGAGCGACATGATGAAGAACATCTCCCCGGAGCAGCTCAAGGAGATGGGCGCGGCGTCGGGCATGCGCATGACCGACGAGCAGGCGGAGCAGACGGCGAAGATGATGCAGTCCATCAGTCCGGCGACGATGCGGCGGATGATGGCGGCGGGCACCGCGTTGCAGGGCGCGTACGCGCGGTTCGTCGCGGTAAGAGCGTGGGTCGGGAGGAACAAGCTGCTCGCGGGGGCCATCGCCGTCGCGGGCGTCTCCGTCGCCGCGTCGTACCTCATGCGGTGGGGGTGGTTCGCGCCGAAGACCGTGGACGCGGCCGAGTACGCCGCGGGCGAAGCGGGGGAGGAGGAGGCGGAGGACGAAGCAGAAGGTTTCTGAATGTCGAGTTGACCGCGCCCGTGATGACTGACCGCCAGTGCTCTCAGACCATGACCCTTGCGACCCGAAATCCTGAGCGGGCGCCTGCCGATGCGCGACTCCTCGGCGCGCGACGCGGGCGGCTGAATTTCCCTCCCGTGGTTCGTTCACCGCCGACGTTTGCGCGGCTCCGCTCATCACACCCTCCCCCGCGCGCGGCCCTCTCGGACGACGCGCCCATGGTCGCGACTCTCGCCTCGGACGCCGCGCGGGCGTCGATTCCCTCGTGCCTCGCGTCCGTCTCGTCGCCGCGGCGCGCGGCGCGCGCTCGCCCCCGGGGCCGCGTCCGGCCCGCGGCGGCCGCCGCCGACGCGCGCGTCGTCGCGCCGTCGGCGTCCTCCGCCCTCCGCGCGGACGACCCCCCGCGCCACGTCGCGCCTCCTCCTCCCGCGTCGTCGCTCCTCCCCCGCGATCACGACGCGCGGCTCGTCGCGTCCTCGCGACCCAACCGCGTCGCGGACGTGTCCCGGTACTGGGCGATGCCGAACCTTCGCCCGCTCCGCGAGAGCTCCGACGCCGCGCTGAACGTCGCCAAGCTGGCCTCCTTCTTCATCCTCGCCGCCGTCCTCGGCGCGGTGGTCCACCACAACGTCCAGGAGGACCGCGCGCGCCGCGAGGGAGGCCGCGTCGTGGACGTGGACGTCGACGACCACCTCGGGTACGGGTTCGCGTACGGCGAGGCGTACGGCCGCGCGTACGGGTACGCCTACGGACACGCGTACGGGGACGACGCATTCACGAACGCGCGGCGCGCGCCGGCGGCGGCGCGGGCAAGGCGGGAGGAGGCGGAGCGAGAGCCGCGGGAGAGGTGGAGCGAGAGCGCGAACCCGGCGAAGCGGGCGGCGGGGAAGGTTGGAATCGGGCTCAAAGGGTTGTGGGAAGCCATCCCGGCGTGAAGACAGCGAAGCGAGGGGGGCGGAGGGACGAGTAGAGAGTGAAACTCATCTCAGCTTTTTGATCTGTCACAACTTCGGCGCTTCTCGCGACGACCGCGGGTCGCCCTCGCGCTCGGACGTCGTCCTTGTTTTCGCCCGGGCCCTCGGGACAGTCGCGCGCGCGGACGTCGATGCTCGTCGTGACCGCGCTCTTCTGGGTGGTCGCGTTCGGGATCATGGCGCACTTCCTCGCGAACGAGGTGAAGGACTTGCGTCGGGTCGTGCGGGAGAAGGCGCGTCTCGACGCCCGGCGCGTGAACGGAACGACGTTCGCCTCGGCACCCCGCCTCGCCCGTGGCGCTCTCGGCTGACCTCCCCCGCCCCGCTCCCCTTCCCGACCCCGACCCTCTCACCCCTCTCGCGCAGAAACGCTGGACGGGCGGTATCGGCGCGATGGAGGGCGGGGGTGTGCGCCCGGACTCGTCCTGGCGGCGCGACGACGACGGGCCCGGCACGGACGCGCGGGACCCGAAGGTGCCCGCGGCGACGCTTCGATCGGCGCACTTTCCGGACGGCGGGCGCAGACGCGTCGCTCGCGGCGGGGACGCGTCGTTCGCGGGATAGGGCGAACGATCGACGCGGCGCGGGAAAACCATCGTGACCTGCATTCGAAGCGTCCCTCGTCACGTGTTACGAAGATCGCCGCCTCGCTCGCTCGAACGACGGCGGCGCGCGTAGTCGCGCGGCTTTGCTCCCTTCAAAGCTCGTTTCTCACTCGGTTTGGGCGGTTTCCTTCTCCGCCTTCTCCCCCGCCGCGGCTTTCATCGCCGTTTTCGTCATCCCGACCATCGCGTCCTTGACCGCCTTTCGATCGGTCGCGGGCCCCGGTTCGAACGGGAGCCTGATCTTGAAGGTCTCCCCGTCTCGCTTCACCGCGAGGTTCATCCCGAGCGCGTCGATGCTGGCGATCTTCGCCTCCTCCACGGTCAACCCGACGAAATGTTTCGTCATGGCGACGATCGAGTCCGCGTGGTCGGCGTTCATGTGCCCCGCGATCGGCCCCGAGAAGCCCGCGACCGGGTCCGGCGCGCCGGCGAAGTACTCCTCCCCGCTCACCGCGCCCGCGCGCGCGAACCCCCCGACGAGCCTCGCGCCCGCGACGGCGTCCATGCGGTGCCACGAGAAATCGCCGAAATCGCACCAAAACGCGTCGGGGTGCTTCGCGAGGTACGCCTCGCGCGCCGCCTTCGCCTCCTCCGGGTCGGTGACCGGGGTGATCTCGCCGGTGAGCGTGACGCGCGCGTCCGCGGCGCCGGTGAACCCGGGCGCGGTCACGGTCAGGGCGCACTTGCCGTTGGCGGCGAGGTCGCCGGTGTGCCCGGACATGGTGGAGAGGGTGAAGATGGGGCGGCCTCGGTCGTCGGACGCGAAGCCGACGATGGAGCCCGCGGGGTACTCTCCGCCGTGCTCGCGGCCGAAGGTGCTGAGGACGGCGTACCGCCCGAGCTCGACGAGCGTCCGGCACTCGTCCGCGAACGGAAGCTTCGCGGCGTTGGCCTGGTGCTCGCGGAAGCGCTCGATCTCGGGGTCGACGTTCGCCTCGCTCATCGCGGAGTCCGCCTTGACGTCGTGCGCGCGAGGGGTCGCGCAGACGCGCCGGCGGGAGAGGCGCGAGGAAGCGGCGGCGCGGGCGCGGAGCGCGAGCGTGGGGGCGACGCGGCGCGCGGACGCGAGCGCGGCGGAGGCCATCGGGGGGGGGGGATGCGGTGGGTTGTGACGACGCCGAGAGGCGGACGCCCGACTGGAAGCGCGGTTCAGATGACGTGGAGAACTGGCGGGCGCCAACCGCGCGGCGCGGCGCGCGCGCGGCCGGCGGGGCCAACTCAGTCAGGACACTCCGAACCGACCTGTCGCGCGAGTTTTGAACCTCGGGGCGCCATTCGCGCCGGCGCGCTCGGGGACGCCGCGACACCCCCGCCCCCGCTCGATCTCTCGCGACGCGATGCGCGCTCTTCCCGAATAGGCCCCGATGCGAGTCGCGACGCGGCGCTCGAGCGTCGGCTCCCTCCCGTACGTGGAGGTGCGCGCGACCGGCGATGGGTCGTGGTCCACCCGCACCGTCCTCCCGGCGTCGCCCACCTCCGCGGGGCGTCGCGGGGAGTACGCGTGGCCGGACCCCGACGCCGGGCCGGACCCCGCCCCCCTCCCCTCCTCGCTGCGCTTTCCCTCCGCGCGCGATTCTCTGGCGCGCTCCGCGGACGCCGCGGCGCGATCCCCCGCGGTGATGCGCGCGCTGCTCCCGTCCCCCCCCCCCC
>MDSW01203395.1_pt1 | contig 10782 bp, 2 predicted proteins | sample 811171 | NCBI WGS metagenome assembly MDSW01 (sample SAMN05326641, study PRJNA326480) | marine metagenome | isolation source: seawater | place: Atlantic Ocean: North West | collected 2012 | reverse complement strand
TTGCCCCACGTCAGAGTTCGGAACTCGACACACGCGCATGGCTTCTTCGTGGAGACGAGTTTGTGCTGAACTTTGATGAAATTCTTTTCCACGTAGGCACCCTCATGGCGAAACATCTCGTTCACGTCCAGAAACTTGATGTGGAACATGTAGTCCTGTCCTGCAAAGCTCATTTCAAGGTATTTATCCTTCGTGCGCAAAACGTCTTTGCACTTCATCAAAGTCACGACTTTGGCTTCGCGCCATTCGTGGACGCCCATAACGTCGCATACGTACCACACCAGAACAGTTTTTTCGAGAAGCAGGAACTCATACACTTCCAAAAGCGATCCGAGGCCGTAGGCGGCGTGGTGGCTGTGGAATGCAACACAATCTTTTATGCCAAACCTGCGCCGAGCATTCTTCTTTGTCTGCGTGCCCTCACGGGTGAGGAGATGCATCCTCGTCTTCCTTACTCCAAAATCAACCTTGTATTCGCCAAAGTTGTCGTAAGCCCTGTCCCAGTCATGAGCCTCCACACTGTGCTGCAAACAGTTCGGCGTGGGCGTCTGGCCAGTAGGGTTGCCGCCGAAGACCTCGTTCTCTTGCAAAAGCGTGTTCACGGCCGCGGATCCGACCGGCGCCGGCCTCTTGCGGCGGCCGGGAACCGTGTTCACGCCATGGCGTCCGACCATCCTGCTCGTGGCAGTCGATTTGCTTCCGCGTGGCTCAAATAGACCCAAATCTAAAAAAAAAGACCTCGAGGTCTAAAAAATATTTCTTTTTTGATTGCTTTGGTACCAAATATTGAGTAAAACGTAAAAAATAAGTTGAACTTAAACGGGAACGAGGAAGTGGCTTTGGGATGCATGTGAAGAGCGCGACCGTAAGACATGCGCATGACAAGAAGGTCGGCTGGAAACGCAAGATTGCCCGGCCATTGCCGTTTGCGGCGATGACGTTGGAGGGCTGGAGAAACTATGTAAACCGCAAAGCGACGAAGTGGAAGCAGTGCACAGCGATGAGTCGGGAGGACATCAGCCAGGCAGCCTGGGCAACGCTGGTGGCATACGAACACATACAGTCGTACACGCAGGAGAAGATCAAGGCCGAGGACATGATCAAATTTGTGCGCGATGTGCGCAACAAGATAGAGTACAAGGCGCGAATGGCAATGCTCTACTACGAATGGAAGAGCGATAACTTTGTGCTCTTCCAGGGAGACGATCGCAAGGCCTCTGCATTCACATATGCAAATCTCATGCTCAACGACATAGCCTCGGCGGTGATAGTCGGGGAGGCCATGCTGAGGATGCAGAAAGCGAATCAGTAAGTGGCGGGTGATATAAGTCAGCGGGTATGGTTCAGTGATGAGCAAGACCACACACATTTTTCTCGTAATCGTCCTGGCGTACGTCTGCGTGTTGAACGCGGTGATCGTGAACGTATTGTACAGTCGCTTCATCCGGGACAAAAAACACATTGCACCGCCGCAGATGCGACTGATGCGAAACGCGACACGACCGGCCCTTCGCGAGCATGTACCGCCGACCTCATGCGGTGGAAGTGAGCGTCGGGCTTTGCTGGTCGTCGCGGCTAAACACACAGATTCCAACGATTTCATGCGCCAGGCGCCGACATTGGCACAGCTTCGCCAGGTCTTACGGTCGCATACAGTGGACGCGAACGTCTTTCTCGTGGCGACTGCCGACTCCTTTGTTGGCTTTCACCGATCGTGGTGTAATGCTCTCTATATTCAGACGCAGCAGAGGGTCGCCTGCAAGCTCTTGCTTGTGCAGAGCACGGAAAATAGCGCCGATGTATTCCGCGAGTTACTCTCTGAAGCTCCGTGCACCTCCGAGATCGTTCTACTTCCCGACTCGGTCGAGGTCAAATCCAATTTTTTCACGCAACTGGAGAAGACCAACTCCAAGCGGGTGACGTGTCTGGTGTCTGAAGCGACCCACAATTTTCGATGCCCGGGACCAGCATTCCGCCTGCCTCGCTTGTTTGTGGACGTGTACACGGGCGAGGCGCCGATAGAGACGGCAGCGCGTGGCATGCACATGTATGGAGGGCATGCAGCGGTTGTGAAATTGGCCTAACTCTTGTAGAGTTGATATTAAAGCACCCTCAAAAAATGGCAAAATGGCGAGAATTTGCCGACTTATTTGTGCCTGTTTGTTTTTGACAATGAGCTCCTCCGCGCCGATAGGTAAGGGAATTGCTGCAAGTCGAACATTGAAGGAGCATCTTGCTGCTGGCGAGGTTATAGATCCATGCCAGGACGGGCATTTTCTGTATCACATACAACCCGGTAACGAACGAAGATGTTTTCGAGCCCGGCCGGGAATGTACATCCAAAACACAGACGGTGGCAGTGATAGTATTGATTGGACAGACCATGATGACGTTGTTCACCGCGACCCTCAACCATGCCCTCCTGGAAAGAGTCACAGCCTATGGGGAAGTTATCATGCTAGTGATTGCACTTATTGTGGGCAAAACCAGTACACTATCAACGAACGGTGGAGGGTGGACTGCTTTGTAAATGAGAGGTGTCACGATGAATATCCTGGTCTTGACAAGTATTGCAAATTTGAAACTAGCAGATGCGTCGACTGTCCTGCTGGGTATTTTTCCGGTTCAGGTGAATTCGACGTCGATGCTTGTGCGGTGAGAGCTGGGATGCCAAACAGCGTCGTACAAGACTGTAACATTTACAACCGAGCAGAAATGATTGCATGTTGTGGTCATCACGGATCACTATTGCAAAATGGCGGCTGTCCGGCTGCACCATACCTGAAAGGAAACATTTCTCCCTGTACTGCATGTCCGGCAGGAAAAACGAGGAATGCTGGTGAAACTGATTGCACAAATTGCCCAATCGGTAAGTACGCAGATCAATCGGCAAAAGATACCGCGGATCGCGACACTGAAATATGCAAAGCCTGCCCAGTGGGTGAAACAAGCCCTGCAGGCTCCGCCTCAGAAACTGACTGCTTTGATGCCAGTGCACCGCAAGCCAAAGTCTATTGCTACGAATCTATTCACCAATTTGCTCTCTTTAATGCGGAAGATTATGGATGTGACCCGGGCTCTGCGCTTGGCAGGAATTATCGAGTGTATGGAACCATTTCTGGATCTGATTGGACGCGCGTAACAGGTTTTGATGCTGGTGGTTACGGCCGGGTGTTCACACCGAATAATCCTTCATGTGCATATAACCCAGTCACTGATTCTTCTAAAGCAGAAACGGGTCGGAAGTGCTACAAAAACAACCGCATCGACGTCAATGGCCAAATACAAACAAGTTTTCCCAATTATTACACGCCATTTTCACCTGGTACTGAAGCTGTGACAAGGCATTTCAACAATGGTAATTCGAGAGCAGATGAACAATTCAGTGATAGTGGTCTTGAAAGACCATACGAATTTCATGATTTCTACACTGCTGAGACCTTCGTTGAATGTGAAGGGTTTGATGAAGTTAATAACGTGGTGACTGACAAATGTTTAAGTTGTATGGGCGCTGACCACGGCCATTTTTATCAGGGTTGTTATTGTTGTGAGGCGCCACCAGGGTATATTTCCAAGAATGCGTTATACCCGACAGCCTTGGCACGGGCTCAAACGGTCTATCGCCAAGATGATGCTACAATCTATGAGGGTCAAATTTTCCCAAACAGGCACCACATCATTGAACCGTGTCCAGCAGGAACTTACAATCCCAACACTGGACGAACTTCATGTATCCCCTGCGAAGCTGGAAAGTATCAACCTGAGACGGGCCAGGCGTCTTGCAAGTCCTGTGAAAAAAATTTAGGATCTGGTCCAGGGGCTACCAACAGCGGCGCGTGTTGTGTAGAAAACTCACAACTTGTATCTGATACAGTATCCGGTAAATGTGTCTGTTCTGTGGGGTATTATGGTGTCAACCCTCTGAATGAGTATGGCAATGTTGAATTCTGCTACTTATGTCCTTCTGGAATGACCTCACAAGCTGGGTCGTTGGGTATTTTGAGCTGTTCATGCCCTTTTGGGCATGGGTTCGATAATTTGTTCCAAGGGTGTCAAGAATGCCCAGCTGGTAAGATCCAAGCTGGAGGTGCATATACACCCTGCCAAGATTGCCAGCCTGGCACATACCAAGCAAATGCAGGTAAAACACACTGTGACGTATGCGCACATGGCACCTACTCGTCCTCAATTGGACGAACCATGCCGTGTACGCCATGCGAAGCTGGGAAAATTATTGGCGATGCTTACTGTTATTCGCTTGTGAGTGGTGCAAGTCCCGAAGTTGCCCGTATTGGCCCAGATATTACGGAGTGCAAGGACACTGGTGCGGATCCGTACCACTGTCACATTCCTGAGTGTGTGGACGAGGAGTCAGACTGTCAGCTATGTGATATTGGCAAAACTTCAAGTGGGGGTGCTGAACTGTGTTCTCTTTGCGATAACGGCAAGGGTAATGACGTCGAGGGCGGCCTTTGTGAACCATGTGAGGCGGGCAAGTATGCCGAGCAATCTCAGACGAGTGGACAATGCCAGCCTTGCAACGAACATCACATAGCTCCCAACCCAAAGACAGTGACATGTACCTCATGTGAACGCGGAAAAACGAACTCTGAGGATCGTACGTCATGTGTGTCGTGTGATGAGGGTTTTTTCCAAATTGGTGAAGTGGATTCGTCGGGGGCCAATCGACTGACATCTCTTCCCGCCACTTATCATAACTATGGTTGCTTTGGCTGCAACCACGACAAGCAGAGTAATTCATACATGGATGCGAATGACCGATCGTGTAAACAATGCCCAGCGGGAAAATTCACCCTTGAGGACTCCGGCATACTCGGTGTGGATGCCTGTCAGCCCTGTGATGAGTGCGACCCTCAAGAATACCGGACTGAATGTGGATTGATTAGCGGCGTCGTGCAACGCGGGCGATGTGAGCCGTGTGGAGAATGTGAAGCGGGGGAGACTCGGATTGGATGCATACACCAGCAAGGCCACAATGACAAGAGTGGACGTTGCGAAATAACGGAATTTGTAACGCGTACGCCACTATGCCCTGATCATGAAAAGACAGAGGACGGAGAGATCACGGGAACGTCGCAGTTTGGGCTGGGTGGATTTATGTTTACTGAAGTCTTCGGCGTTGACGAAAATCACACTGATTTTCAGTGTCGCCGGCCTTGTGACGGAACTTTCTACGGCGGGACGAAAGACACAGGATTTTGCGCCGGTCCCTTCCCCTGCAACACCCCGTCCTGCTCCATGCAGAGCGACGACAGCACCGCCGGCCTGACAAACTTGGAAGCAAGAGGCTGTCCAGTGCAGGTTGAGTCAGGTGACACTGACGATCAGATTCGCACAAAATTACGCGCGGAATGTCAGTCATGTGCAGATTGCCAAGGTCGCGGATGCGCCCGCGAGTGCTCTCAATTGCGCTGTCAGGTTGGAATGATATGGGACTTCAGTGAGACGTTTTCACTGGACAAATGCAAGTTCTGCTCGGAGCTCCAGAGCCCAGAGCTCTGTCAGGAAGGCTTTGTCGGGAACCACTTGCAGCTGAAAGATGTTTCGGGTAACCGTCCCAAGTTTTATTTTACAAATTGCCAGCCGAAGCGAAGTGTCAACACGTACATTGACGACGAGTCGACGCAACTGAGCAAGGTCAGCTATGGACAGTGTCAGATTTGCCTCGATGAGCAGTACCAATGCCCTGAAACGGACCAGTACCACGTCTCATGCAATCCCGAAATTCTCTGTCAAAAGTGTCATCGGCATGGGAGCATGCCTCTGACGTCGTCTACGTACACGGATGAAAACGCGGCAAATGGCGTTCTGTACTGTCAGGTTGAGGCATGTACAGACGGCGACAAAACTGGCGTAACGGAAAATGGGGTCATGTGCAGCCAGGCTTGCGACCCGACGATTGCATGTGCGGAGTCAGAAGAAGAGCTTCCCTGCCTGCTTCCCCACCAAAAGCGGTGTGTTGAGCCCCGTCCCAAGGCTCGGTCTGGACAGATCAAAAAAGACGTCATTCCCGTACACGCAAACATCTTGGAGTCGGTGTCAGACCCCCCTCATCTCGCCCTCAACTTTGAGAACATCCTGATGCCGTTGATTGCGCTCCCCGAGCATTTGCACCAGTGTGTATGGAACGCGAGAATTTTCGACAATGACATGAATCCCGGTGGCATCTCTCACTCGTTCTTGCGCCCAGACGCGACGTACGAGACGGACGCAATGGCGGACGGCGCAAAATTTTGCAACGCTTGGACCAATCGGGACATGAATCTGCAATATCCACTGCTGCCACTTCAAAACACAGTGACGGATGGGAATGCAGCGATACAGCGCCGTGTCCTTGTCAACACCTCAGCACGGGCAATGCACTACGACTACACTGGCGAAGGTCACGAGTTCGAAGACCATACCGTGTTGGACGTGTCGCCGCGCCCCCGACTCGCGACGGAATTTACCGGTGACTTTTTCCTCAACTTGGATGTGACGCGAGCCCGTCGCGTGACCATGGCTGCGTTCATTCCCGCGGACAGAAGCCTGGATAGCGTGGACTGGGTGACGCAGTGGCAGGTGTCAGTTTTGGCTCGGGAGACATCGATGTCAGACTCCGTTGCCAGCAGCCCCCTGACATTGTCCATCGACACCCCCAAGATTGAGGCTGAGCTTGGGATTGATCTCGCGTTGTTACAGTCGAGTTCCGGAAAGTATGTAACGCAAGGTGGAAGTTATACAGATCCGAAAGATATCGCCCCTTACGATGGCTCGTATACAGGAACGTCGCAACGACCTCTGGTGTTTTACAGTGATGATGTGTCAGCGCCAGTGTACGTGCACATAGAAAAGCTTTCCCCGGGTAGTGACTTTACTTGCTTTCCTAAGCTTCTATGTCTGGGAACGTTTGATGTCATTACTTCAGACACCGATCTTGTTTCCGAGCTAGAGCTCAGTGCGCCCACTGAGGTGGGTGTGCTGACATCAATGGCGACCAACGTGGATGGTTATCTCGCATGCTATGCCATGGAAACGCGTGTGGACTGTGTCAATGCCGACCTTACTGTGAGCAACCTGCACGTAAGCGAGACAGACGAGGTTGTGCGGTCCATTACTGCAGTTGATCAGGGTCTGCTCGTTACCTCCGACCGCATGAAATTGAGCGGACGGTTCGTTGAATCCACACACAAATTCTATGGAAGTGGTGGGTATGTATTCGAGAAGCCGCATGTCATGAGCACGGCGAGCAGCGGGTCAAACCTCTTTGTTCTGGAATTTGACGATGCTCTGTTTTTGCGAGGATATGGAGCTGTCAATAGGGGTGGCAGTCTGGTCTTGAAAAGGAACATTTTCCCAGAGAAACTCATCGACTCAACAGGCGAAAACCAGTTGCTATCCGATGATTTGCAGCGCATCTCTCTTGTGCTGACAGCGAATCATGGAAAATTGTTTGTCATGATACCAGTGAAAGCCTCGACAGGTACGACTGACGCTGCTGATCAAATCAATTTACTGATACGAATTTATTCTGAAGACGGCACTAAAGAGGCAACAGTGGACTATCCGGTTCCATCTGATTGGGAGTTCCACCGAATGCTCAATAACGAGGCGTCGTACTCGTCGCGCGTGTGGTATTCCGAGAGTGAGGTCATTGTCGGCTTTCTCGGTGGTGTTTTTTCGGTAAATTGGGGAGGGGCAATGTCAGTAACCAAATTGACATCGTCATTTCTGAAGTCGCATCACTTCACAAGAACTGAGAATGGATTCATGTCATTCAAAACATCTTTTGCGATATCACCAGTCCCAGCCCACTGTGAGTCTGGATTTGAAATGAAATCTGTCAGTTTGAAAACCTACGACACGCGGAAGTATGGCAGCAATGAGCAAAAATGTGCACACCGCTGTTTTGTCAGTTCGTCGTGTGAGGCGTACAGGTATGAATCTGAAAAATGCGAGACATGGAATTCGGTTGTAGAAAGTGCAGTAGACTCAATGGACGTTTGTCAGAAATTGACAGGGACGTCTGTCACGAAGAGACTTTATGTTGAAAACATGGAATTGGCAAACACGGTAACGGCGATCACACTTATTGGTGTACTGCGAGGCTTTAAAGTTGCTCCGGACGTAGGAGAAGCGCCACGTGGGGTGATTGGGTACGCAGCCTTCAGAACCGGAGGCAGCCCTTCAGATGAGGTTGTGGATATACAGCAGCAAACATTGCCTTACGTCAGACGGTATGACGATCTTGAATTTGTCCTGTCCAACCTGGACGATGGCAGCAACGACAGAGCATCGGGCATCGACGGAGACAAGACTGTCGAAATTGTCAGTTTTGCAGAGTCTTTCAGCAAGGACTCTCCACCGTCAACTGAGACCTCACTGACATCAACCGTCACAGTTTCCGGTACGAACGTAATCATGGTGCTGGACCTGTGTGGCGGCGGCGGTTTTGCCTTGATAGATTCTGACAGCGGTGATGACCTCGCGGATTACAGAACAGAAAGTCTGACTACTTCCATGTGTGACGAGGAATACTTTGTGATTCGCAAATCAGGTTTGGATCTGACAATCTTCCAAGTTGGCCAGGCAAAATCTGACGTGACGGCGGATAACTCTGCAGTCAATTTGGAACTGAATGCAAAAGCCAAACTCGTCAAGCTTGAGAAAATTCCGACCAACGCGTTTTCCGACGCTGAAGCTCGTGCATTGACATTTCCGTCAAACCAGCCATCTCAGGTGTCCGTGACCTCGGAATGGCAGCATTTTAGGCGAACTCTACCCGGCTGGGCGGTCAGGGACATGGCAAAACCATCGCCAATTCACATCAACATTGATGGAGGAAGAAAAGAGCAACGCTCAGTCGCGCTCGACGCCTTGCAGATGTACCCATTGCTGTCAGTAGGAAATGCAGAGAAAATCGACGACTTTCTTCTGCTTCATGTCAAAATTTGGCAACAAGATCAGTTGGAGACGCTGGGACTGTCAGCGGCGTTAACGGGAGACAATATGAATGGATATTGGAAACGGATGCATGTTACTGTCGGCGTTGACACTGAGGACCGCTGTCGCGTTTCTCTCGGCGAAATCAACGACGAGGGAACACTGCTTAGCGGAGACACGAGTCTGCATTCCGCCAGGCTTGCAGAGCTTGGGTGCACAACCCAAAACGGACAGTGTCAGCTGGAAGTGCCGTTGTCATTGGCCGACGCTAATACCATGAAATGGGTTGGTTTGAAAGTGTCAACTTCAGAAACGTGCGGGGCCACAGCTGCTTACGCCTGGCTACCTCCACTGACCACGATCTGGGAGTGTAATAAGGGGTTTTTCTGGTCGGAAAGTGCAGAGAGCTGTTTGGAGTGTGATGCGGACTCTGAACTCAGCGGCGATTCAACTTGCGGGGACGGTCAGTACGTGTCCGGTTGCGCCGCATTGATAAATCTGGCAGACGGTCAAAACTGTATAGACTGCCCTAACAAGGCTCAACAAGATTCTGCCAGTTTTAATGAATGGACACCTGGCATTGCGTGTTCTTTACAGTGCATGGATGGATATCATGGTGATGGGATAACCTGCAACCTATGCTCTGCTTCCAAGGAAAGTGAATGCCGCCTGAAACCGCTCGACCCCGAGACAGAGCGGGGGTATCGCCGTCAGTCTTGTTCAAGAACGCAGGACGAACAGTGCGTCTTATGTGATCCAATCGAGAAATCAATTTTTTCTGACAATGAGGAGTTTGTGGTCGACGTAGGCTACGAATGCCAGACAACCTGCAAACCCGGCTTCTATCGCGAACTCCACGAGCCTTACTACTGTCGCCCATGCACAGATCTGGCGACCCTCCAAGCCGAGGTGGACGTGATTCGCGAGGACAACACCTTTTATCGGTTCCATGGCTGTACCAAGTTCGCCAACGCCCGATTTGAAGCATGTCAGTTGGTGTGCGACGAATGTGACTCTGCTAACCAGTACGAGGCAAGCCCATGCACGACTTCGCAAAATCGTGTCTGTAATCCTTGCAAGCAGTGTGGTGCAGGGGAGTTCAAAAGCCGAGCTTGTTCACAGTTTGAAAACGCAGAGTGTCAGCCGTGTGGTACCTGCGGAGCTGGTGAGACGTTGTTGGAAGCATGCTCTGAGAGCACTGACATAACGTGTCAGCCGTGTCCGTCGGGGACTTTCAAAATTGCGCCGGGTAACGAAGGATGCACCAACTGCCAGCCTGACTGTGCCGAGGGTGCAATTGAATTGATTTCTTGCACATCTACGAGTGACCGCGAATGTCAGACTTGCAGTTTTTGCGGTGCCGGCCAGTTTAGAGAATCGGGATGCGTTGACGCGGTTTGTACAGACTGCCCCACAGGAAAGTTCATGGCGAGCACAGAACATACAAACCACGCATGCGATGTATGCAACGTGTGCGAAGAGGACTCTTATGTATCCACGTCATGTACTCTCACGACGCAAACCAGTTGCGCTTCATGCCCAACAAACTCGGAATCACCTGCTGACAGCCAGGATATCACTGCGTGTCGGTGCAGACCAGGGTACACCGGGTCAGATGGCGGAGCGTGTGCTGCGTGTGCAGACGGAAAGTTCAAATCGGCGACAGGCAGTGCCAGCTGTACTGAGTGCAATGCCATCAGCTGCGACGCCAACTTCTACCAGGATGGATGTGGGCTGGATTCAGATGGCTGTATTGCCTGTCCTGACGGAACAGAGTCTTCCGCTGGCAGCACAAGCATCGAACAGTGTCTGTGCAGCCTCGGAACCGAAAAAAGGTCG
>MDSW01126115.1_pt1 | contig 10782 bp, 9 predicted proteins | sample 811171 | NCBI WGS metagenome assembly MDSW01 (sample SAMN05326641, study PRJNA326480) | marine metagenome | isolation source: seawater | place: Atlantic Ocean: North West | collected 2012 | reverse complement strand
TTCATTTACAGTTGTATTAACTCTACCTAAAATATACCAAGTGCCAGGTAAAGTGCCTATGGGTATTTCGTTAAAGTTGAGATATCTTTTCACCGCACCTGATTTGTTCAAAGCTTCATATTCTTTTTCTACACTATCGACTATACCTCTTCGTATAATTTGAGAGAAGTGATGAATAGCTTCACCAAATCGTCTAGTCTTTCTAAGTACAACTTTTCTACCTGGAAAATAAGTTGTAAAATATTTTGGATCTGCCCCATTCCATTTATATATACCTTGATCATCATCACCGGCTAAATAAATTCTTTTTACATTGGCACACATTTTATAAATTACAGACCATTGTAATGGTGTGAAGTCTTGAGCTTCATCCAAAATTAAAATTTCTAACGGCGGAAAGTTAACTTCATCTATGGAGCGTTCAATCATGTCAGTAAAATCTATGAATGATTGTTTTTTGTACGTTTCGTAAGTATCTATCTTTCTTAAAAATATATCTAAGCTATCTCTTTTGTATGATTCTTTTTTATACACTAGCCTTGGATCCTCTAACATATTTCTAGCTTTGTCATAGATACCTAAAGACCAATCTTTGTATGTAAAATTGTCGTCTGATAAGCGCGCGTCAGATGTTTTAATTATTTTAGCCTGTAAGGCATAGTCCAACATACAATTTTTTGGATCAAAAACCTCTTCTTCAAAATATCTACGACAATACTTATGCAGTGTTTTAAATCTTTGAAAGTCATCATCTGTATATTGAGTAAAGGCAGCTAAAGCTCTATCTCGAGCTGTATCGACTGCTTTATTTGTAAAAGAAATAAAAGCAATATCTTTTGGATGTACCCCTTTATTAAGATGACCCTTTAACACACGTTCTATTAATGTGTAAGTTTTACCTGTTCCAGGCGGTCCAAAAATCTTAATTGTTTTTTGGTGTATCTTTTTGTGCTTCTGGAGCTCTAAATTTTCCTGCATGATATTGTTCATCCATTTCACTAATTGAATCTTTTGGTTTTGCTTTCACTGCTTGATGGTTTACAAAATCAGGCATTTCAACACACCAAACATTTTTTTCACCTTCGTGGTAATCCTTTCTCTCACAACCTAACAACCTAAGTGCATCAGCGGTTGTGTTAAAAACTTTGGTTGCACTTTTCTTTATAAATTTATCAAGAGTTAATTTTTTAAAATAACATAAATTAGACTTACTATCCAATACAACATACCCATCTTTTAATTTATCAAATTTATCCTGCTCTATGTGTGTTTCAAAAAAATTCTTTAATACAGAATATCGTTCTTCTTCTAGCGTATCTGCGTATGTGTGTTCTAGACTCTCCTCAGATTGTTCTACAATACCTTTCATCAAGAGCTCAAAAGGACTAGGACCTTTTCGTGGTTTTGGTAGTGTAAGCCAAAACACTCTATGTCTTAAAAGTCTAACTCTAAAAGACTTTTCATCTTTCATATCTTCCGGTGTAATCGTTATGTGTTGACCTTTATAATCAAATTCATACCAAATATTTTTTGTATCTTGGATGTATTTAATATTGGTAAATTGTTCAATCACATCAGGTACAGCATCACCTATTCCAAGACTTCTGGTTTTGCATAAATCTTTATTACATATTGGTTGATATTCTGGATGTTTAGGAGGACACTGAAATGTATAGCCACCTTTTGATACTGACTTAGCTAAGGCAATGACTTCATTTGAAGATAATGGTTGTGAAAAAATTTGATTATTTCTTGCTAGTGCAATTTGTTCTAATTGCTGCACAGATAAAGATGCATCTTTTTTGCTTTCTAAAACTAAAACATTAAACAAAAAATTGTTTCTATTATTACCACTCCAACCCTCTTGAATTAGTTTTTGCACACAAGGTGGATAATCCTTCCATTGTGACTCTGCCTCGTAGTCTTGAACTTTAAAATTAAAAAAGTCTTCAGCTTCAATCATTTTTTCGTAAGCTATCTCTATAAACTTACCCACCAAGACTGGTGTATTATTGTCATCAAAAGCAAATTCCATCGATGCATTGACGTTATGATACGGCATGTTCACAGCTTTATTACATGGAAAAATCTCTTGCGCTAAAAAATACTGTTGATTAATTTCATTTAATTTTCTAAGAACTTTGTCTGTGCTAGTAAAATCATTAAAGAATACAAATATATGTAAGCCACCAGATTTAGACTTTACTGGTACAAAAGGTAATTTATATTTTTTAATAATTTCAACATATTTTTTTTCTGAGTAATCTTTATAATTATTAGGATCAACATCTATGCACGCCCACTTACATTTGTTGTCAACCTCTGGTTTTAGACCTAGCCTAAGTTCACCCTTTAAATGTTTTTCCCATATGTCGCTGGTCACTGGTTCGTGAACAGTCATATACTGAGCAGACTTCTTCCCCCTCTCGTCATCCTCCCCAGTTAGGGAGGATTTGAGATATTTAGAATTATCGCCCTCAAAGAGTGCAAATAATTTTTCGTGCATTTAGAATGGTACGTCGTCTTTTACTTGTGGTTTTTCGACAGTAGCTTGTGGTTTTTCTGACTCAAAGTCTACTTTACCAAAAATGTCTGACTGCATAGCACTGCTATAAAAATCTTTAGTTAACTCTAAAGTTTTTTCTTGATTAGGTTTATTTAAAAAAGAATCAAATGACACCTGCCAACCAATCCAAGAGCCTTTAGCGTTTTGTTCTTGTGTAGAAACTAAACGATAGACAGTTGCCCAAGATGGTGGTGTGAAAAAACCTTTTTTACCCTCTAATCTTCTGCTTTGAATCATAGAATTCCACAACCTAGAAATTTTCTTTTGTGTTGATTTCATAGTAATTAAAGCTTGTTCAACAGGTTCATACTTATTGTTAAGTATGTAAACAAAATGATTACCTGTATCTTCTACATAGTTACCATTTGATAGCCTGTCTTTACCATCATCTCCACGTTGTGTTTGTTTCATGATACCAGGATCTCTACTAATTTGAATTGGTCTTCCTGGACTTGCACCTCTGTCTGCCCATTCATTAAATGTATTAACATACAGACATGGCACTACTAAAATGCCCTCATTACCTTTGTAAAGACTACCAGTGATCTCATTATAAATGTCACCAACTCGTGCATCTTTATTAAATTTGCCATCATTTTGATTAGTGAATGGCGAGTTTGCATTGATAAGTTTTAAGATCGGTAGTTTAGTATCTTTTGCAGTAACATACTCACTACCCTGTCCTGCAAATTCTTCCAGTGCAGATACTGCACCGACTTCTTGTTTTTTTTTCATTGCTACTTCATTCATTGTTTACTCCTTTTCTTTAATGATTGTTTTGTTTGCAACATAAACTCCAAAAGTTTCCATAGGTATTTGTTTACCAGCTTCAATCTGCTCTCTTACAAAAGCTCTTAAAGTTGATGATTCTACTTTTTCTTTTTGAGTTACTCTGTCTGAACCAACTTGTCTTTTCAAATCCTCAAACACTTGTGTTGCCACATTGTCTTCTGATCTAATAAAACTAACTGTCAGATCGTTTTTAATAATGTCGCCAGCATTATTATTCCTTAGCCAAGTAAAGGCTTCAGATTTGTTTCTATCGGCGATCTTTGCATGATAACTAGGTCTTATTTTTACAGATGATCCATCTGCAAGTTTTAACTCAGATATTCCTGCTTGTTGCATTAAGTCTGGAATTTGTTTTTCAGAATATAATCTTTCATCGTCTTTAAGTTTTTTTAAATCTTGTTCGACTTGTTCAATTTGTTTCTGAAGTTCCAATAACTCGTTGCAAGATTGTGCGATGTCTTTTGCGACACCTGTATCCACCCTTATGGAGGCAGATTCTTTTTCGAGGTCCATAAGAACTCCTTTCCATTTATCTTTTTAAATTTTTAAAATTGACTTGTCAACATTAATTTTATATAAAGTTATAATAGTATGGGATACATGTACAAAACCAAGCCTTATCAACATCAACGTGATGCATTGATAAAGGGAGCAGATCAATATAATTTTGCCTATTTCATGGAAATGGGTACCGGTAAAACAAAAGTTAGTATTGATAATGCAGCATATTTATATCAAGAAAAAAAAGTAAATGTAGTGCTTGTTGTCGCACCTAATTCAGTCTATCGAAACTGGCAAGAAGAAATAAAAACACACAGTTCTGTTGATACAACTATTTATACACATAAACAAGATAAGCAATTTATAAAAAAACCAGGTCATTTAGCATTTTTTTTGATTAATGTAGAGTCTTTTTCAAGATCATCAGGCGCAAAAGCTGTAGAAAAAGTAATTGCAGAATATAAAGAAACTATGATGGTTGTTGTAGACGAGGCCACTACAATTAAAAATAGGACAGCAAAAAGAACGAAAACACTTACAAAGATCTGTCGTCCAATAAAATACAAAAGGATTCTTACTGGATCACCTGTAACAAAATCACCATTAGATTTATATAGTCAGTGCGGTTTTTTAAGCACAAGTTTGCTAGGGTATGAAAATTTTTATGTATTTAGAGCTAGATATTGTGTTATGAAAACAATCGGTTTACAACGGACAGGACGACAAGTATCATTACCTTTGTATTTTACAAATCTTGGCGAGTTAGAAACAAAACTAAAAAACTTTTCATTTAGAGTAAAAAAGGAGGATTGTTTGGATTTACCAGAAAAAATTTATACGAAACGTTATGTTGATTTAAAAGGAGACCAACTAACAGTTTATGATAATTTAAAAAGATATGCTCGGGCAGTCTTTGAAGATGAAGAGGCAACTTACACAAATAAACTTACTGAAATTTTAAAGTTACATCAAGTATGTTGTGGATATTTTGTGTCAGATGAAGGACTTAAGAGAGAAATAACTAATCCTAAACTAGAAGAATTACTTAATGTCATTGAAGAGTCAGATGGTAAAATTATTATATGGGCTAATTATATTTTTAACATAGAAAAAATTATTAATTTGTTAAAAGAAAAATTTGGTGAAGAATCAACAGTTGCTATATATGGTCAAGTTGGTGTTGAGGATAGAAAAAAGGCAGTTGATGATTTTCAGAACAACAGTAATGTTAGGTTTTTTGTCGGTAATCCAACAACTGGTGGTTACGGATTAAATTTAACAGAAGCTAAAACTGTTGTGTATTTTAGTAATAATTACAACCTTGAAGTTAGACAACAATCAGAGGATAGGGCGCATAGAATAGGGCAAAAAAATAATGTCACATATGTCGATATAGTTACAAAAGGCACAATAGATGAGTTTATACTTAAATCATTAAAAAAGAAGTTGCAAATATCTGCTCAAACTTTAGGTGAAGAAGTTTTAGAATTTTTATAGAACGACTCTACTCTTTTAAACCATTTAGTTTCATACTCTGCTATGTCAGCATCTGTCATTTTAAATCCCTGAAATAACAAATCTTTAGTACAAACACATATTAAACCTTGTTTTATAGGGCCAAAGTTTTTTTTATGTGCAAGTGAATACGCAGCTATTTGATATTTGTAATCCTCTATCCACTCATCTTTTTTTGGTTTGTTAGATTGTTTAAAGTCAATAACTGTTGGTAAGTTATCATAAACACCAATTAAATCAGAAGATCCTGCCCACAAATTTTCATAATTTAAAGTAACTTCAGTGCCATATACCTGACTAAACTTGTCAAGATTATCTACAATTTTATGAGCCATCATTCTTGGTAAACTACCCTCAGGTGAAAGGTTTATATACCCCACACCTTTGCAATATTGTTCTAAAATGTAATGCATTTCTGTTCCGCGCACAGCTGCTTGGTTCGTGATCCGTGAGGCTTGGTCATAACCAATTCGTTGCCTCCATAAGTTAAGTGCTTCTCTTTTTTCTTGGCTTTGTGTTTTAGATAATATAGTAGTTACAGAGGGTACTTTATGATCTCCAACATTATATGTTCTACCGGTTGGATCATCGTTCCTAGTAAATTCGTTATAATTATATTTTTTGTTAATAATAAAATCTGTTACACAAAAGTCAGATTCATTTCTTATTATCTTCATCGTCAGGTGCATATAGATTGTTAAAGGTATTTTGCCAATCCATATAACTATCGTCGCTCTCTGCACAATGCATCCATTGACTTGGAATGAAATCAGGTGCCCCACTACCAGTTACCCACATTGCTGGTGAAGTAACTCTAATTCTATTATTTGGTAAAGCTACAATGCAACCCTCCCAAGGACCGCTTGTTAATCTCAATATATGTGATTGTTTGTGTTGGGCAGGATCATCAGCGATTTCTGATTCTGTATAATCGATTGTCATATAATATTGACCTGTGTAAAACTCACCATCGATCTTACATAACCATGGACTTGATGATGTCCGATCATATTTTATTACAGCGTGATGGTGTGATGAACAATCCCATGGTTGTGCCAGATGAGTTTTAATGGGGGGAGGCATTTTATCTAATGGCTCATCTGCCACAAGAGCAGTGATAGGCATTCTTGCCCACATCGCTCCACCATGCGGATTTTCAAGTCTATTCTCTTCGTCTTCACAACCTGTGAATATGACCTGAAAACTTAAACAACGATCAGGAACAGTGTTTACTGCAATTACATTGGCGTGTAAAAACTCTCCGTGATACTTATTGTGATTATGTGTGAATTCTTTTCTTACCCATACCTTAAAATAGGGTATGTTACTGGTTAAGTATGGCATACCCCATAATAAGATTTAAAAAAAAATTAGCAAGTAAATTATGCTTTTACTAATTTCATTCCTTTTTTCTTTGCCATGGCTCTAAGTTGAGTAACAGTCATGGCCTTAGTTTTTTTAGCTCCGCCTTTTGCCATACCTTTAGCCATCATGCGACCACCCATGGCTTTCATCATTTTAGCTCCACCTTTAGCGTAACCTTTTGATTTCATCATGCGACCACCCATGGCTCTCATCATTTTGGCTCCACCTTTAGCGTAACCTTTCGTTTTCATTCGTCTTTTGACCATTTTTTTCTCCTTAAGGTTTATTAGTTAACTTCGATTATTTTAGTGTATTTTAGTTAGGTAGTAAACCATTAGAGGCACATTAAATCTCTCTGTATGAGGCTTAAAATCGGTCGTTTTTTGCTTAATTTTTAAACAAACTTGTGTTCATGAGCAAAAGAGTTATTAATCCAATTAAAGAAATCGCAAGTGCTGCATAAGCACAATACATTAAAAATTGTTCTCTTTCTTTTTTCTTTTGTGCAATTGCTGCTATTCTTTTTTTCTTAATATCAGTTCTGATTGCAACAAACTCACTCCATGCATTTGGTGCACCATATAACATAAACATTTCTCTTAACTGATTCTCCATGTCATGCACTTGTTTTAATTTAAAATATGTATCGAGAGCTTCTTCATTTGAAGAGGTAAACCATTTTGATTTTTCTTTTTTGTGCTCTTCTTCAACCACATTCATTTGCTTGACAAATTTTATTATTTGTCCTGACAAACTATGCAGCTCTTTTCCTACAGAAATACCAGATTTAATTGCTGCAAATGCTGAAGTTGCAATACTTATTGGGTCCATATGACAAGTCCTACTATTGTTACTATAATAGTGAGCATACCACTCATCATCCAAAATAACAACTTATCGACTTTAGCTCCAAGTTTATCTATGTCTTGATGCATATGTGCTAAGTGATTTTCTTTTATGTTAGTCACTTCTTTTTTTACACCTTGTATATGACCATACAGTGAAATTATATGTTCTTTTGTTGTTCTAGGTTCTGGCATTTTGACCTCTCTGTGTTAGCATCTGTCCCGTTGGGTCATTTGGGAATAACGCTTGATAAGTTAAAGGATTAGTAGTTTGTAATGACGACATATTTACAGCAGGTGGTTGTTGCATTGTAGCTTGTGGCATTTGCTGTGTTTGAGGTTGTCTTACCATTTGATCTAAGTTTACCATACTTTGTGCTGCAACTTCATTATCTGCATCCTCAATCGCATCGTTTGTAGCTAGAGCTTGTATTGCACCTTTTGTTATTTCATCATATTTTTTCTTATCTTCGAAGGACGAGTTTTCATATAAATAAACTTCTGGAAACATTCTTTTCTTGAGATTAGGTGGTAATAAATCAGTATTAAAAGCTGTATCAGGTATTTTTGTCATCTTACTTTGCAAATATGTTGTAATTTGCTCTGCATTAAGTTTTAAAGGATCTACTTTTTCTTCTTCATCATCTGCAAAATAATTAAATATAATTCCTAAAGCTCTTCTTTTTGGAGGTGATAAATATTTACCTGCTGGTTGAAGAGGATCAATGAAAGGAAAATCCTTAACAGATCCTTTACCAAGTTTTGCAAGTCTTTCTTCAGGTGTATATAAATCTAGTAATGCTCTAGCATATTTTGGATCAGCCAATAGACCACCGAACCCTCTTAACAATAAAGGTGTAAGAATTAAAGCACCCAAACCTGTTCCCATACCAACACCGATTCCTCCTAATGCTGTTCCAGCTCCAAATGCAGCTACACCGGTTAGTCCAACCCTTCTTGTTAAATACTTACTTGAATCACCAATACCTTGCGAATAATAGGTATCTATAATATCTAAAAAATCATCAATCAATTTTACTTGTTTTTTACCGCGCTCTCCCCCACCAAATATTGTTTCTAGTTTTAGTCTACCTTGTGGATCTACTTGACCTTTTTGATTTAATAAACCAAGATTTTTTTTAACCTGATCTACACCTAAAAAACTTCCTAAATCAGTATCAGGTATATCTTTTTCAATAAATTTATCTAATCTTCCAATGTCACCCTCTATAGTCTCTAAGCCTTTTGCTTTTCTTTGTTGTAAAATATCAGGTGTTACACCTGCTTTTTGTAATATTTCATCAGCATAAGTTGTTCGCAACATACCTTGTTCTTGTAATTTATTAATTGTTGTCATAGCCACAGCTTTTGCTTCATCAGGTTGCTTTTCAAAAGCTCTAAAAAACGAATCATATAAAAACCTAGAGCCTAATCTTTGCATAAATTTTTCTCCAGTTTTCTTAGCGTTACCTTTATCTGTGGCACCCACTAAAAATCTTAATTCATTTACCGCTTCGGGTGTTCCTGTTTGCAATGTTTTAAAAATTACATCATCGAACATTCTACTAGGGTATTGTGTCATTTTACCTGGAATACCAAATAAAGATTTGGCAGTAAAAAGATAATCACCAAATTTTTGTAGCTCTTTGGCTGTCATACTTTCGAATGGTTGTGTAACCACTGAATAAAATTGAAAAGCCTCATTTACACCATTTCCAAAGTCTGCAACTTTGTTTGTTAATTCATTAATAAAATTTTGTCTTGCAGTTGCAGGGTCTGCAGCATTTGCAATAGCTGTTTCATTTTCATTTATAAGTTTTTTTATGCCGGCAGAATTTTGCATAATATCGTCTTGTACATCTTTCATACCAACCGAACCTAAATCATAATCCATAGCACTTCTCATTTGCGTAGCTGCAGTAATTGCTGCTTTGTTGTTTGGGGCATCCTTAGCAGTTTGATTTACTTGTCTTTTTAGTCCTAAAAACTCTAAGGGTGTTAAGTAAGTCTTGTCATCAAATACACCTGAATCTGCAAATTTAAGGTACAATGCCATCATAGGGTTGTTTTTAATACTGCTTTTTCTTAATACAGGATCCTCTTCTAAATTCAAACGTTTAATAGATTGCTCGTCAATATCTGCAAACACTTCTGCAGCATTTTTTCTTAATTGAGCTGTAGGTATTATAGCAGGATTACCAAATTGTCTTGCTCTATTAGCTAATGCTTCAAATTTTGTATCGATTAAATTTTGAAACTGTCTGTAATTATTGTTTAATACATCAATCATTTGATAACCTAATATTTGTGATGTTGTTACAGGTGCAAAATCTTGAGCAAATTTAAACATAGCTCCTGCTACTTTTTTTTCAGATTGCTCACGCAGTGTTTTTGCCTTAGAACTTACTAAAGGTAAGATACCGACTGTTTCAAAAAATGTTTTTGAGAAAGCACCCAAGCCCTCTTTTTCTTTTGCAAGTTGTCCTACATTTAAAGGTATACCTTTTTCTGCAGCTAAATCACCTATACGTTTAGCATCATCACCTTTTGTACCAGTTAATCCTTTTGCAAATGCTTTTGCCATTATACCGCCTAATTGAAACATAGCAGTCATTCCACCACCCCACAGTAAAGCATCTTTTCCTGCTTCAAAAGCATATGCAGAGACGCGTTCTTCTGGAGTGAACCTTTCATTTATTACTTTATCAGACACATCAGCTAAATCATAGCTTATCTCTTTTGCTAAATTTTTGTCTAAACTATTTACAGCATCAAACGCTAATGATCCAGCAGCTGCTCCTAAAGAACCACCTGCAATAGATTTAAGTTCAGTTTGTGTTGCTTGAGTAAGACCTAATTTGAAACTGTCTTTTACCTTTGCTGCAGTGTTTTCTAATAAACCAACAGTTCTTCCGAATAGTCTGCCAGCTAAACCAAATCTTTTTACAAAAGGCAAATTCATTAAAAGTTTTGAAACTTTATTTGCTGCTTTGGGAAACTCATTGGCGTAGTTAGGACCAAATCTTTTGGCAGGATTAGCTATAAAAGCATTTATTAATTTTTGTCTGTCCATTAAGTAAGGTATAAAAGTTCCAACTACTTCACCTGTTGTTTGAAATCCTGTTCTATCTGTTAATACTTGACCAATAGGAGTCGATATACCTGGTACTGTAGATTCTTCTTGCTCTATTTTTTTTG
>MDSW01058481.1_pt1 | contig 10783 bp, 12 predicted proteins | sample 811171 | NCBI WGS metagenome assembly MDSW01 (sample SAMN05326641, study PRJNA326480) | marine metagenome | isolation source: seawater | place: Atlantic Ocean: North West | collected 2012 | reverse complement strand
GGACAAGTCAGCACAGGGTGGACAAATCTCGATAAGAAACTGTTCGGTGGATTTAACCGAGGAGAACTAAACATTTTTGCAGGTGGATCAGGCGCAGGTAAAAGTTTATTCTTACAGAATCTTGCAGTTAATTGGGCACTCGCTGGCTTGAACACAGTTTACATATCTTTTGAATTATCTGAAACACTTGCGGCAATGAGAATAGATGCAATGACAACTAACATTCCAACGAAGAATGTAATGAAGTCCATGGACGATGTTGAAATGAAAGTTAAGATGCTAAAGAAAAAATCTGGTAACTTACAATTAAAATACTTGCCAAGTGGTAGTACAATACTAGATATAAAAACTTATATCAAAGAATTAGAATTAAAATCGAAAAAGAAAGTTGATTGTATACTAATTGATTATCTTGATCTAATGATGCCTAAGAGTAAAAGAATATCACCAGCAGACTTGTTTATTAAAGACAAGTATGTGTCAGAAGAATTAAGAAATTTTGCAGTTGAATCACAAATGCTACTTGCAACAGCGTCACAATTGAACCGAGCAAGTGTTGAAGAAATAGAATTTGATCATTCTCATATCTCAGGTGGCTTATCTAAAATACAGACAGCAGATAATGTAATAGGTATATTCACAAGTAGAGCCATGAGAGAACGTGGTAGATATCAAATACAGTTTATGAAAACTAGATCTAGTTCTGGTGTAGGACAAAAAGTTGATTTAGAATTTGACATAGATACGTTAAGAATCAGAAGTTTAGATGAGGAAGAACAAAGCAGTTATGTTACAAAACAAACTGGACAAGTGTTTGATCAACTTAAACAAAAGTCCAAAGTAACACCTGCAACTCCAAAAGATGCTAGGACAGATATAGATCCTAGACAAGGCCAAGACGCTGGCAAAGTAAAAGCAGAAGTTCAAGGTACAAAACTAAGACAACTGCTTAACGAACTCCATTCAGACGAAGAGCAATAAGCCGAAGGCGTACCGCGTTTTTTTTAGTATACTAGTTGCGTAAATTTTTAGAAAGCGAAAGCGTCTTTTTGCGTAAAATGGTCTATAGACCGTAGTCTTTTTGAACCCCTGCCCGTTCTATGTCTAGTGTTAAACAATGCCAGCCACCGTCGAAGAAGAACCTGTTTCTAAACGGACAGAATATTGGTTCTAAATTATGCTTACGCAGATAGGCGGCCAGTTGTGGACTGTCGCTGTTGACTACAACGTGCTTGTTGTCTAGCACTAAACAGTTAACATCAAATATGGTTTCCTCTACTTCGCCTGTCATGTTGCCTAGATACTGTTCGACAAAGTGTGTGAATTCTGAATTGTCTTCAAGTCCTGGCACCCACCATTTACCTCTGTTTACATCTTTGAGTTTGATCCATTTGTTAACTGAACTCCAGTTAGGATCTTTAAAGTATTCAATTTCCCAACCCGGGAATGATGCTTGTAGGTTGTTTTGTTTTACCCAGTCTGCCGCAATAACCACACCCGGTTTAAGCACAGAGAATATGCTGTCGTTGTGTCCGCCCAGTGCAATCTCTCTGTAATCAAACGCAGGAAACTCCGCGGACATTATGTCTTTGATGTCTGGTGTTTGCCACACGTCCACGAGACAGTGTTTTCCTATACGTGTTATGTTAGGTGCACAGAAACCTGGGACTCTGTGCTTCTCGTTTATTTGTTCTATCTCTGCTGGTGTTAATTGTTCATACTGTGTTTTGTCGCCAAATCCATTTACCTTGCCAAAACGTTGTAACCAACTTGTTATATTTTTTTTAGTTCTACGTCCTGATATTATTCCGTCCAATACCCCAAAGTTACAGTTGTCCTCTCCAAACCATTCTGTGTAATAAGGTCTCAGCATCTCTACGGTGAATGCGTGTTCGGTGACAAACACCTGGTTACCCATCACAATAGTTTCATCTCTGACCTGTAAGGGAGGTGCCGGCACTAGATTGGTTCTGGTCATTTCGTCATGTTGTGTGAATCCTATGCGACCGTCTTTGTCTATGTAATCCATTATGGAGGATTTATATCCCATGTCATTTGGATGTGTTTGTAATACTTTGATGCCATGCGATTGCATTTTGGTCTTGAATGCTTCTAGGTCTTCTTGTGTTTCTTCAAACACCTTCTTTAATGCATACTGTATTTTTTGATTTTTTATTGCGTCAAAGAATGTGGTATCAAACACACTGCCTAGTATCAAAGTTTTTAAGGGAGAAAACTCGTCCCAACTGTTTACTTTATATGTCATCTGGAAAGTCTCTGTATAAAAAATGTTGTATGGTTTCCTTGTCTACGAGTTGATTGAAAGACACGTGTGCCTCGTCTATGTTTTTTTCATTACGCAACACAGAAGTCATTGCATCATCTAGTTGTTGCATATTGTCAAACTCCATCATGATGTGGAACTCTGGTAGGTCCATGGACCTAAAACCCAACTTGGCTCTGGTCAAGCGATAACTCTTCATTTTGCCCAAATCAACCAAACCGTCCAGAAACTTACGCATCTTCTTTGCAAAATCGTATGCGTCTACGTCCTTGTGATGGTCTGCCCAAATGTGATAGATATCTGCCATGTGTTTTGTAAATATATTATAACAGAGATATTTAATGTCAGCAACCAATGAAGTTATAAAATGGGTCAAAGAGTTTGTGGAAGTGCCACATCCAGTTTTTGCAGATTTACCACCGTGTCCTTATGCCAAGCAGGCAAGACTTGATGGTAAAGTAGAATTTGTGGAGGTACCTGCCAGTGATCCTGACAGCATAATCAACGAACACATTGATAAATTCAACTTCGTTGAGAAGGACGTGTTGGTATTGATCTTTCGGCCGGAACGTTGGTCTGTAGACGAAACACTGGACATTGCCGATAACCTGAACGAAACATACAAAATACAAAACATACTGATAATGGAAGATCATCCGCAAAAAGCAGAAGCGGTGCAAGACGTTAAACTAAACCAAGGCAAATACATTTTGTTTTTTGTGCAGAGCAGAACTAAGGTTGCAAAATTTGAAAAGATGTTGCGTAATACCGGATACTATAAGAATTGGGATTCTAATTACGAAAAAGAAGTGACGGGACCTTGGAGACATCCTGTAAAGTAGTTGTTCTGGAATCACTCCTACATAATTTCTGAAACTGTTTTTTTGATGTGGACCAGTATGTGCCTGTCCACCATTCAAACTTATTTTGTTTGCTCTTATATGCTGACGAGTTCTCATAACCTGATCCCAAATAAAAATGTTGAGCATCTCTGTCCTTTGCCCATTTGATTTCCATGTCAAGTGTTATTTGAGATATTGGTTGTAGATTACAATGCAAACAAGATTCATATGCGGCAAAAATAACTTCGTTATCTTCGTCTCCCATCTGATGTGTGTAACGACCAAATGCATCTTCTTGGAACATATACGATTTAAGTTTTGTGAACCCAACTATGTTATCCATTTCTTTAATATAAAATATCAAGAAACTGTCACGTTTGTTTAGATATTCAAAAGGATCATAGTCCATTTTGAAACCCTTTCTCTTCATGTATTGCTTATAGATGTTTGGCAATCCTAAAAGTTTGACCAGGTCGTTTGCTTCTATATGTTTTAGTCTTATATCTTCGTTGTCAATTTTCCAAGATTTAAATTTTGGTTCCCAATCTTCTAGTGCTATTCTAGTCGATCTCGATTGATAAAATACTTCTTGTCCGTTTAACGGATTATCTAATGCTAACCAGCCTCGCTCAAGTGCTTCTGTTTCTTCTTCTGGTTCAACGACTGCAAGAGGTCTGCAGAGTACAAGATCTTGATCCTCTTGTTTGCCTACTGTGTGATCAAATATAAGTTCCATTATAACTTCCTATTAAATATGTATTTAAGTTATGCAAAACAAAACAATAAAAGATTATTGGTGCTTCTTTCCGTTTGACGGGATGACTGTTGAACCTGGTGGTAATGTAAAACCTTGTCCTATTTGGTGTGCAGACGAGGATCATGTTATTACTGATCTCAAATCAAATCCTGAGCAAACTGTTGATGGTATTTTTGAAACTAGCAAGTTAAAAACAATGCGAAGTCATATGAAGAAAGGTATTCCTTTTAAAGGTTGCAGAAAATGTTGGTCCATGGAGAGGAGAGGTTTAACGAGTAAACGTCTACACAAAATTACAAGAGAAGTAGGACAGACAAAAATAAAGTTTGATGATGATTTCTGCAGAAGATACAAGAAAAAATTAAAAACTATAGAACTTAATTTTAGTAATACTTGTAATCTTGCTTGTGCCATGTGTAACCGTACACATAGTTCTGGATGGGTACAACAAGAGAAAACAATGCCAAAGGAGTTGCTAGATAAAGTTGAGTATTGGCGAAGCCGATGGGGAGATCCTTTCTACAACTTTAAACCTTTTATTATATCTAATACGTTTGTAAATTCAGTTGTTGAAAACATACACGAGTTTGAATCAATAATGATCAAAGGTGGTGAGCCATTATATGATAAAAGATGTCTAAAGTTTTTGGATACTATCAGCAAACTGAATCCGGATCTTCGTTTAATTATTGTTACAAATGCATCTGTGCTTACCGAACACATGGAAGAAGTTTTAGGTAGATTCAATAACCTAGAACTGAATATAAGCATCGATGGTATCAACGATACGTATGAATGGATACGAGGATACGATTGGAATAAAATAGCAAACAATTATCATAGATTATCTAAATTAAAAACCAAACAGTTTGGTTCTAACGTGAGTGTGAGTATGTACAATTTACATCAACTGGGAGACATGGTTAATTATTTTAAACAATTTAACCCAAACACACAGTCACACATCATGTCATTTGGTATTGTCTATGAGCCGTGGATGTCTTGCAACTTGTTAGAACGCAGTGACAAAGATAATTTTTTAAACGGAACAATGCCAGTATTAAAAAAATATGCTAGAGGAGGAAGATACAATAGGCTACAAAATAATATGTTAGTATCAATTTCAGAATTAGAAAATTTAGAAAAAAGTATAAATGCACCACTTCCAAAATGGTCCCCTCACATGGACAAGTTAAGCATAGAATATATACAGTGGTTAGACGGCCTTAGAAAAAAATCTTTACAAAACATATCACCATTTATTTTGAATGTAATGACCAGAGAATTAAATAAAAATAATGGACATAGATAAACTAAATCAACTGGTTGATAGAACTGCACTTCGTAAAAGACCACTAATCTCAAAAGAGGTAATACGATTTATAGACACCATTGAATATAAAAATTTACCATGGAACTCTATACAAAATGATTATCTAACAACATTTGATAAATGGATACATGATCATAAACTAATCGAGTTTGCTGGTTTAGATAAGTTTGAAACGCGAAAAGTAACACTCGGTGTGACCCATGCCATCAACGATTTGCACATGATGTATCCTAACAGGGTTGTTGTGTTCCACGGAGAATTTTTTTACCATGAACAACTGTTTCCTAATATAACAAAAATAGAAACAATAAACAATTTGCAAAGTGGTGATGTACTATTAATCTCTGCTCCTTTTTGTGGAGAAGGATATAATGTACATCCTAAAATGACAGAAATACTAGCAACCTGTCTTGCAAAAAATATTCCAGTACATATTGATGCCGCTTGGTTTCCTTGTAGTAAAGATGTTTACTTTAACGTGGATCATCCTGCGATACAATCAGTAAGTTTTAGTTTGAGCAAAGCATACGGTATCAGCGAACACCGATGCGGGATAAGATATTCACGTAAACCCATGGGAGGACACATAGATTATATGAACGACGAAGATTCACATCCTGCAATCAATAATATGTACACAGGAATTAAATGCATGAATAAATTTGGTGTGGATTATTTTTGGAACAAACACAAAGAACACTATAATACTATTATCAATGAGTGTACAAATTTAGCACCATCACCCGCAATACACGTGGCATTTTCTACAGACGATAGCGGTAAAATTCTTAGAGCAGTTCCTACAAAAGCGGCAATAGAATACCTAGCAACATAGTTTAAATACATTCTGGCGCGGAGATTAACACAGACAATTCGCGCCATTCCCTAACTTAAATATATAAAATGAGTAACAATTATAACGAACAGCCTCCAAAAATTACACGCATACAATGGTTATTTGCAAACGTCTGTAACTATGATTGTTCTTATTGTCCAAAAATTTTACACTCTAGTCGAGTGAAGTTTCCTGATGAGAAGATACTAACTGATGCTATACAGTACACAGTTTCATCTTTGAGAATGCTTGATAGAGAACCTGCGTTTGAATTCGTAGGCGGAGAACCCACACTCAATCCTGGATTGCTGGCCATGTGTCAACGAATGGGCAATCAACAACTCAAAAACAAATTGACCACTAACGGATCTGCAGATATAAAATGGTATGAAGAACACTATCATTATTTTTCTACAATTGAAATCAGTTATCATATCGGGTGGGCAGACCAACAGCATATCGAAGAATTAGTTGACTTCTTGGTGGCCCAGGAAGACCACGACGGCAATAAAAAAGTACAAGTAAGAATAATGATTCATTGTACCAACGAAGATGATAAATGGGCAAATGCTATCAGTGTGTATCAACAATTCAAAGCAAAAGGGTATCCTGTAGAACTTAAACTTTTGTATTCAAACTTTACTAAAGGATTTCAATATCTTCCTTATAAAACATATCAACTGGATTATTATTTCAAAGAGCGAGGAGAAGAATGGGATCCGGAACAGACAATGTACTTGGGAAATTTAAAATACGACGGAGTTTCGAGAGCCAGACACGACATAACAAAAGAAGATGTAGACAAAATAAACAAAGACAAACCAATAAAACAAAACTGGAACTTCCAGGGTTATAGATGTAACGCAGGCAAAGATCAGTTCGTGATTGATCAAAAAGGCAAAGTTTGGAGAGGTTGGTGTGGAGAAGATAAAAGTCTAGGAAATGTTTTGTATAGGAATGTTTCTTGGCAGAACGATGCGTGGAAATGCACAAAACCTGTGTGCCGGAATGGCTTTGACCAACTGGCGACCAAGTTTAAATAGTTGACACTAACCAAACAATAAATTATAATGAAGACATGGCAAAAGAAACAGTAACAGAAGTAATTCACTTAACAGACAATTTATTTTCATTCAAGACTACCAGAGATCCTGGATTTAGATTTGAAGCAGGACAGTTCACAATGATTGGTCTTGACAGAACACCTAAACGTGCATACTCCATGGTGAGTGGACCGTATGATGAATACTTAGAGTTTTTATCTATTGTAGTTGAAGACGGACCATTAACTTCAGAACTGGTCAAAATTAAAGTTGGCGATACAATCAACGTTGGAAAAAAAGCAGTAGGTACATTGATAACTGATTCATTAACAAAGGGAAAAAATCTTTGGTTGATTGGAACAGGAACCGGTATTGCGCCTTTTGTTAGCATCTGCCGAGATCCAAAAACATATGTTAAGTTTGAAAACGTAATCGTGTGTCATACTGTGAGAACAAAAAAAGAACTTGCATACTACGATTACTTTTTTAATCTAACAATGAAAAACATGATACAATATTTTCCAACAGTCACTAGAGATACCGAATGGGTTAACCAAGGAAGGATTACCAACTTGATCAAAGATCAAAGTGTTTTCCAAAATTTAGAATTACCTGTGTGGACGCATCAGAGCGATGCTGTCATGCTGTGTGGTTCCACAGACTTTAATAAAGAGATGATGGAATACCTTGGCCAGGGTGGATGGACCGTTGGCACACTCGGAGAGCCTGCTACCTACGTTTACGAAAAAGCATTTGTAGGATAAGTTAAATACTGACATATGTCAGAATTAAAATATCAACGAGGATTTAAAAAGAGAGTAGAAGCATCTAAAACAGTTTGCTCTGCTTTTTATAATCATACAAACATTCGTGCTGATGGAAATGCGTATGCTTGTTGCCGGGGTGACGTTCCTATTGTAAAAGTAACCAACGATCTAGCCAACATACTTCACACCAAAGAGTACGACGAACTGAGAAAAAAATCAGAACGTGGTGAAAAAATTTCTGGTTGTGCCAAATGTTACTTTGAAGAAGAAAAAGGTCAATTTAGTATGCGACAGAGATTTAATACAAAACACCCTGCTGATAAGGTTGAATTGAAATGGATAGAAATGTATGCAAACAATATTTGTAACCTAACTTGTATCATGTGTTGGGATGAATTTAGTAGTGCCATCTGGGCAAAAGAAAATCCTGGTCGTCCACCTAAAGAAGGAACCAAGGCATTGAAAAGTATTCCGAAGATACCGGAGACTGTTAGGAAGATAAGATTTATGGGAGGCGAACCTTTCATGACTAGCACCCATAGAAAAATACTGCAAACTATGAAAGATTCAAATCTAAGAGAAACATATATTGAGTACACAACCAATGGTACTTTCATGCTAGGGCCAGATGATCATGCACTGCTGTCTAGAGCAAAGCAAGTGACTATCGATATTAGTATTGATGCATTTGGAGGGTTGAATTCTATTGTGAGAGAAGGTGCTGATTGGGAAAAAATTGATCGGTTTATAGATGACCTCATAGAGAACACAAAATACAAAGTTGGCATATACACTACCTTGCATAACAAAGGATGGAAGAATCTTGATAAACTTGCAAAATGGGTGCATAGTAAAAAGATGAAGGCTGATAATATGCGTAGTTTATACTGGATGATTAATCCCTTAACATATCCAAATCATTTGTGCATATCACACCTGCCTAGTGATGAGAAAGAGCAGTTAATCAAGTGGGTTGAGGAATACGATACTATGTTCGTTGAGAGTTCGAAGCATTACATTAAAAGTATACTTAATATTGGTAAATAAACGTAATACAACTACTAAAGGGTAGTTAATAAGGAGAAATTAATATGTTAGTAATTTTAAAATGTACAGCGCCAGCAGAGGCGAGCAGAGAGTGGCCTTCAGCAGTTGCATTTGTAAGAGGTACACAGGACGCAACTGTAACTACAAATTACAAAAACGCAATAGCACACACACCAAAAGCATTCAGATCTATTAGATGGATGAAAGCCGACAACAAAACTATGATTCATATCATAATTGGAAAACAAGCATGGTGGAACAGTGAGTGGACAAATTATTTCGAACCAACTATCGCGGCAGGTAAACTTGCAGTAGAGAAAATGGTAGAAGAGCAAATTGCATTGCCAACTACTAATGCCGGAGACATCGATTGGAACAACGTTGCAACTTCAACAGCAGGTGCAGAGATGGAAAAATTGATCGAAGGACTTGGTGCTGATTGGAAAGACTCTGATAACGAAGGTGCGTTTGACTGGACACAATTTGAAGAGTGGCCATCTAATTTTCCAACTGCATAATTTTTAAAACTAATATTCATAGGTATGGGTTATGGGAATACATCACACATACAAATCTCAACGGGGCGAGAGAGCAGAACGTAAACAAGCGAAGCAAGATGCTTTGCAAAGGAAGTCTAATGCTCGAAAGGCTCGTAAAAAATCAGAGGAACAAAAGGACACTATTGTCGTTCCGGAAAATCAAATTATAACATTAGATTTTCTAACCAATCCAGAGAATAAATAACAGTATGAAAACAAAAGATTGTAAAGAATGTGGTTGCACTTGTCCTTGTGACGAAAGTTGTAACTGTCCAGACTGTTGTAACTAAACCGGATACTTTTTAAGTAACTGATTCCTAATAAACAATTCTATAAATTTTATTGGATCTGTACCTGAGAGTACTGTCTTGTATTTCATTATTGCAATCGTTAAGTGTTTTGTTTCTCCGTAAAATTCTAATGTTGCTCTTGAACGCATATGTCTAACTGCTAGAGCATTATTTTCAAATAGATAATTTATAAAAGGTGATTCTTTAATCAAGAGTCTCTTGCCTAACTCTGCCGGCAGATTCTCGTTGTGTTTTTTAAGTTGCAGAGTAAAAAATTTTTTCATTGACATAATAATGGTGGAGCGAGAGGGAATCGAACCCACGACCTCCTGAATGCAAATCAGGCGTTCTCCCGACTGAACTACCGCCCCGTGTATGTATATATTGTGTCGACTGGTAGTCCCTAGGAGAATCGAACTCCTCTTTGCGAGATGAAAACCCGCTGTCCTAACCGATAGACGAAGGGACCATTATAATGGCGGAAGAGGTGAGATTCGAACTCACGAATGAATTGCTCCATTGCCGGTTTTCAAGACCGGTGCATTCAACCGCTCTGCCACTCTTCCAAGTTGTTCTTTACCAAAAATACCAAAAACACCAAATATACCAATGTGTGTTGTTTAGTGAAATGTGGTGCCCCTGGAAGGACTTGAACCTCCAACCTACTGATTACAAATCAGTTGCTCTACCAGTTGAGCCACAGGGGCAATATGTTTGTTATACTATACTATAAACCTGCGTTTGTCTACCCTTTAAACGTGCATACAGCAACGTACAGCGGTGGTAACAACGGGTCTGGAGTAGTTGTATACTAATCATTATATATGCATATAAAGGTGCGTAAAAGACGCATATCTGGTATGCACAAAATGTATAAATACTTGCTCGTTCATCCTAATAGGACGGAAGTAGGCTCATGCCGAAGGAACGCACCTAACTCTAATAAAGGAGGGTGTCATGGGACGATTCGATCACTTACATAAAAAATTTCGTGAGCAAAGACTGAAAGAAAGAGCCAATCATAACTTGGCTAGATCTAGACCAGT
>MDSW01033068.1_pt1 | contig 10784 bp, 9 predicted proteins | sample 811171 | NCBI WGS metagenome assembly MDSW01 (sample SAMN05326641, study PRJNA326480) | marine metagenome | isolation source: seawater | place: Atlantic Ocean: North West | collected 2012 | reverse complement strand
TTACTTTTATGATGATTTCAAGAATAATCAAAAATAAAGGAATAGAAAATTTTTTTAATGTATCGAAAAAAGTTTATAAAACGAATAATAAGATAAAATTTATATTCGTTGGCAATTATCAAAAAAAATTTTCTTTGAACGAAAATTTTTTAAAGTTAAAAAACGAGCATAAATATATTAAAATTTTAAATTGGAAAAGTACTGCTAAAGATCTGTATAAAAAATGTTCTGTATATATTTTACCATCGAAGAGAGAAGGAATGTCTAGAACCATCTTGGAGGCGATGTCGTCTAGTCGTCCAATCATAACAACGAATGTACCAGGCTGCAAAGAAACTGTTAAAAATGGATACAATGGATTTTTAGTAAATTATAATGATAATGACGCTTTGTTCGAAGCAATTAATAAATTTATTAAAAAACCATACTTGATAAAAAAATTTGGACTAAATTCAAGACGAAGAGCAGTAAAAATTTTTGATGTAAATATAGTTAATAAAAAAATTATAAATTTATTAAAAAAAAATAATAAGGTTGATTAAGTGTGTGGATTTGTTGGAATTTGTAAAAAAAAAAATAAATTGAGTGATCAAGATATAGAAGACATAAATTCAATATCAAATAAATTATATCATAGAGGTCCTAATCAAAGTTCAAATTGGTTAAATTCTGAAAAAAATGTTTTTTTAGCTCATAGAAGACTATCTATTAATGATTTAACATCTAACGGTATCCAGCCAATGAAATCAAATTCTGGAAGATATGTGATAATTTTTAATGGTGAGATATATAATTTTTTAGATTTAAAAAAAAATTACACTCCTAAAGATTATAATTTTAAAAGCAGCTCTGATACTGAGGTTTTATTGGCATTAATTGAAAAACATGGAATTTATGAGTCATTAAAAAAATTAAATGGTATGTTTGCATTTGTACTATATGACCTTAAATTAAATAAAGTTTTCCTTGCTAGAGATTGTGCAGGTCAAAAACCTCTTTATTACTACAAAGACGAAAATTGTTTTTTTTTTACCTCAGAATTGAGGGGATTAAATTTAAAAGGATTAAAAAAAAAATTATCCAAAGAAGCTTTACAATATTTTTTTCAATTAAGTTATATTCCAGCTCCATTAACCATATATGAAAATGTTTATAAAATTAAAAGAGGAACTGTTATTGATCTTGATGTTAATACTTTTGAATTAAAAGAAAAAAAAATAATAAGAGAAAAAAACTTTTATGACTTAAAAAATAAAAATTTTAATGAAAAATTAAATATTTTTGATCAAATTTTTAGTAAGGTTGCTTCAGATCATTTGATTTCAGATGTAAATAATGGAACGCTATTGTCCGGAGGTGTTGATTCATCATTGGTAACTTATTATGCGAACAAAGTATCAAATAATAAGATAAATTCTTATTGTGTAAAATCAATAAATACGGATTATGACGAGTCAGAATATGCAAAAAAAATTGCAAGCAAAATTGGTTCAAATCATACAACACTTGAATTTTCTAAAAATGATTTCTTTCATGAGGTAATTAATATTCATAAAGTATATGATGAACCATTTGGAGACTCATCACAAATACCTACATATTTATTATTTAAATCAGTTAAAGAAAATATAAGAGTTGCATTATCTGGTGATGGGGGAGATGAAGTTTTTTTAGGATATAACCGATATTTATTTTTGAATAAGTATTACAACAAATTAAAGTTTTTTAATTATAGTTCTAGAAAAATTTTGTCAAAAGCTCTCAATTTAATATCTGAAAATAAGCTTAATCAAATTGGGAAAATTTTAAATTTAAATTATTTTAATTTTGGAAATAAAATTTCTAAAATTTCAAATGCATTACAATTTAATAATTTGGAAGAATTTTATTTTCAAATAGTTAGACAAGATTACAATATTGATAATTTAGTAAAATTAAATTCAGAAAATAAAAAAAGTTATATTGAACAAATTAAATTTAAATTTGATCTTAATAATTTAGATAATTTTCAAAAGTTAGATTTTGATACCTATTTATGTGACGATATTTTTGTAAAGGTAGATAGGGCAAGTATGTATAATTCTGTAGAATCTAGAGCACCATTTGTAGATAATAGATTAATTGATTTTGCATGCGAACTAGACAGTCAAGAAAAAATAAAAAAAAATAATGCAAAATATTTTTTAAAAAAAATTTTAGATAGAAATATGCCTGATATAAACTTTAATCGACCAAAAATGGGTTTTGGAAATCCAATAGGACTTTTTTTAAACAATGAGCTTAACGAATGGGCAACTAACTTAATATATAATAATAATGATTTTATTGAAAATTTAATTAATATCGATCATGTTCAAAAAATTTGGAAGTTACACCAAATTAATAAAAAAGACTATTCAAACATTATATGGAATTTTTTAATATTAAAAAATTGGATATTAAATAATGAGATCAATTAATCTAATATTAAAATTAGTACTGGATTATTTCTTAGCACTTTTTTTTTTAGTTTTATTTTTTTTACCTTTTTTAATTATTACTTTAGCAATATACTTTATTGATGGTTCACCCATTTTTTTTACTCAAAAGAGAGCTGGTAAATATGGAAAAAGTATAAAAGTAATTAAATTTAAAACTCTTGTTGTAGAGAATTTAAAAAAAAAACCATCAAAACTTGGGATATTCTTGAGAATAACTAGATTAGATGAAATTCCACAGATATTTAACGTTTTAAAAGGTGATTTGAGCTTTGTTGGTCCAAGACCACTTTATATTAAATATATTAAATTATATAACTCTAATCAAAAAATTAGACTAAATATGAAACCTGGCATAACTGGATGGGCTCAAATTAATGGAGATAACAATATTAGTTGGAAAAAAAAATTTGATTTAGATATATGGTACGTAAACAATTTTAATATTCTTATTGATTTTAAAATTATCTTCCTCACAACTCTTTTCTTAATAAGGAGTATTTTGTTCTATAATAAAATAAAAAAAAATAGGATAATTATAGATAAAGAATTTAATGGTAAAAACTAAAAAAATAATTTCATTTAGTGATTGGCCAAAGTTTTCAAAAAAAGAAATTTTGGTTACCAGAAAAGTAATGGCCTCTGGAAAAGTTAATTATTGGACTGGCAATTTATGTCAAAAGTTTGAAAATGATTTTAAAAAATTTTTTAGATTAAAAAACTCAATATCTTTAGCTAATGGGTCTGTAGCTTTAGATGCTGCTGTAAATGTATTAAATTTAAAGAAAAATGATGAAGTTTTAGTTACACCAAGATCTTATATTTCAACGGCATCTTGTTTACTTAATACTCCAGCAAAAATTAAGTTTGTTGATCTAGATTTTAACTCACAAAACATCTCAATAGAGAAATTAAAATTAGCAATTAATAAAAAAACAAAATTAATAATTTGTGTTCATTTGGCTGGATGGCCATGTGATATTCAAAAAATAAAAAAAATTATTGGAAAAAAACAAAAAATTTACATTATAGAAGACTGCTCTCAAGCTCATGGAGCAAAAATAAATAATCAATATGTCGGTTCTATGGGAGATATTTCGGTTTGGAGTTTTTGTAATGATAAAATAATTAGCACTATCGGTGAAGGAGGAATGATATCCTGTAAATCTAAATTAATATATAAAAAACTTTGGGCTTATAAGGATTGTGGAAAAAACTATGATAAGATATTTAAAAAAAATAAGAACAACCTATTTAAATGGGTACATGATTTTAACGGAACAAATTTAAGAATGACTGAAGTCCAAGCGGCTGTAGGTATAGAGCAACTTAAAAATTTAAAAAAAATGATAAATATAAGATTTAAAAATATTCAATTTATTTATAAAAATATAAAAAAAAATAATTTTATTTATACACCAGTATTACCCAAAAATATTTTTCATTCTGGTTATAGGTGTTATTTAATTGCTGCTAATAAAAAGATAAGAAATAAATTTATTAGTTATCTTGCAAGTTGTGGTATAGATGCAAATCAAGGATCATGTCCTGAGATATATAGAGAAAAAAGATTTTCAAATTTTAATAAATATAAAGTGCTAAAAAATGCAAGAAAACTTGGAGAATTATCTATCTCTTTACCAAGTCATCATTTAATCGGCCAGAAAAAATTATTATATTTAGTAAATAAAATTAATAATTTTGTTAAATAACACTAGATGAAAAAAATGAACTCTAAGTACATTCCTATTTTATTACTCATTTTTTTAGATTTCATATCTGCATTATTGTCTGTTTATTTTTCTGCCTCATTTATACAAATTAACTTTATTCCTTATTTAAATTTATTTTTTTATTATTCTTGTTTATTTTTTATAATTATTTTTTTTATAAATTTTTATTTTGGAAATTATACTTATCTCAATAGATCTTTTGCCATAGATAACATCAAATCTTTAATTTATGGCTCAATTTTAATATTTGTAATTTTGTATATTTTCAAAAATATTTTAGAATTTAATAATATAAACTTATATTTTTGGGATAATTATTTTTTATCAATAAAAAATATTTTTAACCAAACTGTTTTATTTTGTTTATTGTCAATTATTTCAAGAATAGTTGTTAGTAGAATTTCCTTAATAATTGTAAATAGAAAAATAAACAATAAGGATTTTAAAGAATATATTTTATACGGGGCTGGTAGATCGGGTCTAGCTTTATTAGACAATATAAAAAATAATAATTTTACAAAACCTCAATTTATAATTGATGATGACCCATCAAAAATTGGTAGGTATATTAATGGTATTAAAATAATTTCTTTTGGTGAATTTGAAGATCGACTCTCAAAAAATTCTTTGAAAATTAAAAAGTTAATTTTTTGTATTCCATCAATAGAAAGTTTTAAGGCAGATAAAATTAAAAAAAAAGTAATTGATCAAGGTATAAAATTTATTACTAAAATTGATCAATCTTCTGAGGATGGTATTTTAAATATATTAAATGATATCTCTATCAAATCACAAAATATCAATGAGGATATAAATAATGAAATTAAATCTTTTTATGAAAATAAAGTAGTTTTAATTACAGGAGGTGGTGGGAGTATAGGTAAAGAAATTAGTTATAAAATTTCCAAGTTTAATATTAAAAAATTAATTATTGTCGATATTGATGAATATAGATTATCCTTAATCAATAGAGAAATATTAAATAATAATAAGTTTATTGAAAACAAATACTTTAATTATTTAATTGATATTAATAATTTTGATATGATAAACGAAATATTTAAGGAACATAAACCAGATATAGTTTATCACGCAGCAGCATCAAAACATGTAGATTTAGTTGAAAATAATTGGTTTTATGGATCAATGAATAATATTAGATCAACATATAATATTTGTGAAAGCTCTATTATGAATAATGTAAAAAAAACTATCTTTATATCTACAGATAAAGCTGTTGAGCCAATTAATTTTTTAGGATTGAGTAAAGCAGTTGGAGAAAAAATTACTAAATATTATGGAAAATTTAGTAAGACATCTAATTTCTCAGTAGTTAGATTTGGAAATGTGGTTGGTAGCTCAGGAAGTTTATTAGATGCCATAAAACATCAACTAAAAATTTCAAATACAATAAATATAACAGACAAAAAAATGACTAGATATTTTATGACAATTTCAGATGCAGCAAATTTAGTTTTGATTTCTACAAAAATTTCAAACAATGGAGATTGTCATGTTTTAAAAATGGGAGAACCAGTTAAGATTATTGATATTATAAATAGCATTGTTGATGAGAGAAATTCTCAATTTAAAGCTAGTCAAAGTATAGAAGTAAAAGAAACAGGTATGAGGCCAGGAGAAAAATTACACGAAAAACTTTATGATCAAAATTCGATTCAAGAAACAGAAAATAAATTTATATTAAATGAGAATAAAGTATTAACCCAAGATACCATTGATATAAAAAAATTTTTAGAGGAAATTAAAATTTTTCACCAAAATAAAGAAATTTTTAAAGAAAAATTATTAAAATTTATAAATTTTTAAAATGTATAAATTAAATAAATTAGGTTTACCTATTTTTTTTATACCATTACTCCTTATAAGTGGACCTTTGTTAACAGATTTAACTGTAACTTTATCAGCAATTATTTTTTTAATATTTACTGTTATTAATAAAACATATCATCATTTTAATAATAAATATTTCATTTTTTTTTTATGTTTTTGGATTTTCATATCAGTAAATTCATTAGCATCAGAAAATATAAGCTCAATTAAATCTTCACTTACATATTTAAGGTTTGGAGTTTTCTTTGTTTTATTAAGTTATTTATTTAATTTAAACGATAATTTTCCTGAAAATTTTAAAAAGGTTATTTTATTTTCTATATTGATTTTGTTTATTGATTCTCTAATACAATATTTTGTTGGATACAATACCATTGGTTTACCAAGATCAGGAAGAATAAGTAGTTTTTTCGGGGATGAAAAAATTATGGGTAGTTATATTGTCAAGCTTGTACCAATTTATATAAGTCTTTATTTCTTTAAAAAAAAATTAGTAAAATTAGATCTTCAAATTGTTTTAATTTTATTTATATGCATTATTTTAATTTTACTCTCTAAAGAAAGAAGCGCGTTAGGTTTATTTATTTTATATATTTCTCTTCTATCGTTTATTTTTTTTGACAAAAAAAAACACTTTATTATTTATTTTTTTACTATTTTTAGTTTTTTAACTTTAATTTTTTCAACCAATGAAGAATTATATAATAGATTCATATTACAAGTAATAAATGACTCAAAAGTTGAAATTGAAAATAAAAATACTAATGAAACTGTTCTTATTGAACAAAAAAAAAATAAATTTATTATTTTTACTAAAACACATGATCATTTAATTAGAGAAAGTTTTAAAATGTTTTTAGATAAACCTTTAATTGGTCATGGGACTAAGATGTTTAGATATAAATGTAGTGCAAAATATTCAGAAAATGAATCAAAGTTAAATTGCAACACTCATCCTCATAATTATTATTTTCAAATGCTTTCTGAAAATGGATTAATAGGTTTGTTCTTTCTGACTATTATGTTTTTTTACTTTTTTATAAATTATTTTAAAAATTTATTCTTAGGGAATAGATTTAAGCATTTAAATTTATTTATATTGCCAAATATCATTAATCTTTGGCCAATAATTCCACATGGGAATTTTTTTAATAATTGGATTTCAGTTACAATTTTTCTTAGTATAGGATTTTATATAGGCTATACTCAATTAAAATTATTTAAAAACGATTAGATTTACTTTGATTTTTAAAATTTGCCTATGTTAATAAATTATACATACTATAAAATTATATTTTCTTTCTCGCTAACTTTAAAATATATATAGGCTATGTCTAATAATATAATCCAAAAAGAATTTTTAATTGGTTATGGAAATGTAAAAAAGGTTAAGATTGGTAAATTTAACCCTTTAGTTTTTATTGGGGGTCCATGCGCAATTGAGAGTGAAAAACATTCTTTAGTAATGGCTTTGAGGATAAAAAAAATTTGTGAAAAACTAAATATTAAATTTATTTTTAAATCTTGTTTTAATAAAGATAGCAGATCTTCTCCTGAAAGTTTTAATGGCATAGGTTTAGATGAGGGATTAAGTATTTTGCAAAAAGTTAGAAATAAAATTAAAGTACCTGTAGTTTCAGATTTCTCTGATGTTGCCTGGGCGAAACCAACAGGTGAAGTTGTTGATTTATTACAGATACCTGCATACTTATGTAGACAAACGTCAATTTTAAAAGCTGCTGCAAAAACAAAGAAACCACTATTATTAAAAAAAGGACAATTTATGAGCCCTTGGAATATGAAGAACTCAGTCCGAAAACTTGAATTTTATGGATCAAATAAAATTTTATTAACAGATAGAGGTACTTTTTTTGGATATAATATGCTTGTAAATGATATGAAATGTTTGCCAATAATGAATGAAACTGGTTATCCAGTATGCTATGATGCTACACATTCTATACAAATGCCCACATCAATGGGAAATATATCTGGTGGTCAAAGAGAATTCATACCTCATTTAGTAAGAGCAGCCTCTGCATGTGGAATTAATGCTTTATTTATGGAAGTTCATGATAATCCATCAAAAGCAAAGTCTGATCCAAATACAGTTTTAAATATTAAATACTTAGAAAGAATTTTGATAATGTCAAAAAAAATGCATGAGGAAAGAATTAAGTTAGTTAAAAAATTTAAAGATTTAAATGTCGATTAAAAAAAAATATTTAATAAATAATTTATTAATACCAATTTCTAAAATTCCAGTCCTTGGAGAAAAAAATATTCTGAAAGAAGCTCTTGAAGGGATGATGAAGCATAAATTTGGAATATGTTTTTGTATTAAAAAGAATGGAAAACTCTCAGGTATTTTAACTGATGGTGATATCAGAAGAAAAATATTAAATGTTCAAAAACCTTTTTCTGCACTTTTAGGAGATGATTTGATTTTACACATTAATAAAAAACCAAAAAAAGTTCTTAATAATAGTAATTTAGATAAAGCATTTAATATAATGAAAAAAAATTCAATATGGGACTTACCGGTTGTTGATAAAAATAATAAACTTAAAGGTATGCTTCATCTTCACCCAGTTGTGAAGTTTTTTTTAAATAAATAGAACCTAATGAATTTCTTTTTTGGCATAAAGAATTCCCTTTTATCCTGCAATCTTACAATTCCAAAATTTCAAAATTTTGGACGCTTTTCTGAGGAAAATTTAGTTTATGAAGCTTATCCTGATAAAAATGTTTGGTGTATAAAAATATTGGAATGTGATCAAGATAAATCATTTTTTTTTTTAAGTAATAAAGATATTGATAATAGAAAAATTTTTTTTTTAGCAAATAAAGAGGATATTAAAAAAATCAAAAAAAATGATCAATTATTAGATATAAGTAAATTTACTAATACTGCACCAACTGCTTTTAGGTCAAATTTAAAAATTTTTATACCAAATAAGGGTTTTTCATCATACCAATCTGAGTATCCTTTTGAAATGACTACGAAAAATGGAAGTATCTTAAGTCCGGTTGGTACATTACTTAATGAGGAAGCTGACAAAAACTTTATTTTTTTTAAAAATATTTTTTTTAGACCACAAAATAATGAGTCTAAATTATATTTTATTAATTTATCAAAGAAAGAGGTGATTAAAGAAGTTTTGATAAGAGAAAATTATTTAAATGAGATAGAGGTGGAAAAAAAAATTATTTCTGAGGATTTATACATATTTACTGAAAAATGTCTTGGTATTCCTCTTTTTGTATCTGTGAAAAATAATCATATTTCTTTTGAACACACACATCCACCTCATCATTATATACTAAGTAGAGATAGATTTAAAACTGTAACAAGAATAAAAAATGACATTAAAAATATCGTTAATAGATAAACTTTTAAGAAATTCTAATACCAAAAAATTAAGAAATTTTTTAGGTATTAGACCCTCTTTAGATCTGATTGATTATACATCTGATAGCATATCTGCTTCTGATGCTTTTTTTTGGAGAACAGATAATAATTATGAAACAATTTTTAAATTTACCAACATATTGAGATATTTTTATAATATAAGTAATTCAAGTGTTAAGTTAGTTTTTTTTTCAAATAACAATGAATTTATCAAAGACCATGACATTTCATCTCCAAATAATTTGTCAGAAATTTTAATAAACAAGTCATTTTTAAATAATATTGAGAGTTATGGTGTTTTTTATGTATTTCACGAAACAGAGCAAAAATTGCAAACTATTATTAGAAATAGCTGTTACACAGGTTACTCATTAAAAAATAATATACCATCAATGGTACATGGAAATACTGTTACGGCTAAAAAAAAATTTTATCATAAAAAAATAGATTATGGGATAGGAGGTTATTCTTTTTTAAAAAAAAGAACTTATACTGTTCAAAATAACTTCAAACCTGAACAAACAGAGATAATGTTGGTAAATCCTACAAATATAGAAATTTCAGTTAAAGTTAATGAAAAAATTTTTACATTAAAAAAAGGTTGTAGTAAATTGATAAATATTGGCAAGAATAATTTAATTAAAGTTACATCAAAGTGCTATCTTCTTAGACCAATTATATTCGAAAGAAAAGATGATTTCATTAATGTATATCATGGATAAAATATGAAAAAAAAAAATATTTTAATTGTTACCGGAGGAGCTGGCTTTGTAGGCTCAAACTTAATCCAAAGTTTATTAAAAAATACTAAAAGAATTATTATTAGTATTGATAATTATTCTAGTGGTAATAAAAAAAATCATATTAAAAATTCTAGAGTTAAATACTTAAAAGGAAATACCAAGGATATAAATTTGTTAATTAGTAAATATAAGTCTAATATTGAAGCTATTTTTCATTTTGGAGAATTTTCAAGAATTTATCAAAGTTTTATAAAATTTTCAGAATGTTTTAAGTCAAACTCAATTGGTACAAATGAAGTTTTTAAATTCTGTCTTGATAACAAAATTAAATTAATCTATTCCGCTACTTCAGCCACTTTCGGTAATAATGGTTTTGATAAAAATTTATCTCCATATGCTTTTACAAAATTTAAAAATTTAGAATTATTGGAAAATTTAAAAAAATGGTTTAATTTTAAATATGAAGTAATATTTTTTTATAATGTTTATGGACCAGGACAAATTAAAGTAGGTGATATGGCAACTGTAGTTGGAATTTTTGAAGATCAATATAAAAAAAATAAACCAC
>MDSW01151938.1_pt1 | contig 10785 bp, 11 predicted proteins | sample 811171 | NCBI WGS metagenome assembly MDSW01 (sample SAMN05326641, study PRJNA326480) | marine metagenome | isolation source: seawater | place: Atlantic Ocean: North West | collected 2012 | reverse complement strand
CCCACGAAAAAAAAAATTAATATTAACCATGGTTTAGTACCAAAGGTTTTATCTAAAATAAACCCAATAATTGTCCCAACAACTACAGCAGACACCAATTCAGTGCTCATTTTGAATGCAGTTCCAATAGAAGATGAAGGTTTTTTATTGTTATATAAATTTTTCTTTGAAATTTTGCTTTTTGCAATCTCTAAGCGAGTTTTAAACGTTTGTTTTGGCATTTTTGTTATGCCACCATACTCTCAGCTTTTTGTAAATCAACAGCAACTATTTGACTAACACCTTTTTCAGGCATTGTTACACCATAAAGTCTATCCATTTTAGACATTGTTAGTGCATGATGAGTTACAATAATAAATCTTGTGCTGGTAATTTTTGTTAGCTCTTCCAATAAATTACAAAATCTTGTCACATTAGCATCGTCCAAAGGTGCATCAACTTCATCTAATACGCAAATTGGAGATGGGTTTGTTAAAAATACAGCAAAAATTAAAGATAGGGCAGTAAGAGCTTGCTCTCCACCCGACAACAAAGTAATAGATTGCAATCTTTTTCCTGGGGGGCTTACAAGAAGCTCGAGTCCTGCTTCTAATGGATCTTCATCATCAACCAACTCTAATTTTGCATTACCACCATTAAATAATTTTGTGTAAACCTCATTAAATTTTCTGTTCACCTTTTCAAAGGCTTCTAATAGTCTTTCTCTTCCTTTTTGATTTAGTTCATTAATGCTTTCTTTAAGTTTAATAATTGCTGTTACTAAATCCTGTCTATCTTTTTCCATTTTTTTAATTTCTTCCTCATATTTGTTTGTTTCTTCGTCAGCTCTTAAATTTACTGATCCAAGTTTTTCTCTATCCCTTTTTTTTTCATCTAATTTTTCTTCTTGCGCAACAGCATCGGGCAATTCTTCAATATTTTTCAAGTCAGAATTTTCAAGAATATTGTTTTCACTTAAATTTAATTCAACATCAACCCTATCTAACAAATCATCTTTTCTTTTTTTGAGACCTTCAATTGTAGCACTGGAACTTGCTTTTCTCTCTCTAATTTGTATACTCTTTTCTTGAACTTGGTTTAGTTCAGATCTTAGTGAACTAATATTATTATCTAATTTTTCTATTAAAGTTTGGTTATCACTATTTTCGCTTTCAGCAGATCTTAAGCTTTCTGAGATTTGACCTTTTTTTTCGGCTTGGGTTTGTGGTTGCTTCTGAAGCATATTTAATTTATCAGTTAATTGATTCCTTCTATCATTTAGTTGAATAACCATTTTTTCAGAATTTTTAAGAAGATTTTTCCAGCTTTCTATTTCAGTATCTATAACTTTTATTCTTTCTTTTCTTTTTATAGACTCACTTTTTATGCTTTGATTTTTGCTATAACTATCTGCATAAGATTCTATTATAGTTTTACAGTTTTCTAGTATTGTTATTGCCTCATCATTTTTCTTAGAATTAATTAATTGTTTTACTTTATCGATTTCTTCTCTTAATTTGTTTTTCGTCTCATTTAAATCCTCATTTGATTTTTTTTCTGTATCATAGTATTTAGAATCTACTTCAATTAATTCATTTTTTTCTTCCTTTAACCTTTTTTCATTTGAAGTGGCATCTATAACAATACTTTTTTCTCTATCAATATCTTCATCTATTGTTCCAAGAGATTTTTTTATATTTTCAATATCGGTTTGTATTCTTTCGTTCTCTTCATCTATTCCTTTTAACTCAAGGTTTAATCTTTGTAACTTTGATACATTTTCAATATTTTTTTCTCTTAAAGGAGAAACTTTATCTGTTTCATCTTTAATTAATTTTTCAAAATTATTTATTTGATCATTGAAGGAATCAACTTCATTATTAGCTTCATTATTTATTTCATTTTCTAATTTTATTTCATGATCAATATCCTTGAGTCTCAAATAATAAAGTCCAGCTTCTATTTTTTTTATTTCTTCAGAGATAACTTTATACTTCGTAGCCTCTTCTGCTTGCTTTTGAAGACTTTGAAGTTGTTTTTCTTGCTGCTTTCTTAATTCATCGGCTCTTTTTAAATTATTTTCAGCTGCTCCAAGTCTTAACTCAGCTTCGTGTCTTCTAACATGTAGTCCAGCTATTCCAGCTGCCTCTTCTAAAATTGCCCTTCTGTCAGTTGGTTTAGCAGTAACTAATGCACCTATACGTCCTTGACTAATTATTGAGGGAGAATGTGCACCTGTAGAAAGGTCAGCAAAAAACATCTGAGCATCTTTTGCTCTTACTTCTTTTTGATTAATATAAAATTTTGAACCCTTATCTTTTTCAATTTTTCTTCTTATTTCGATTTCATCAATATTTTTATATTGCATAGGGCCTAACTTTTTCTCATTTTTTATACCTACCGAAACTTCTGCAATATTTTTTGATGGTTTGTTTGAAGTTCCAGAAAAAATTACATCTTCCATTCCAGATCCTCTCATACTTTTTGCAGATGTTTCTCCCATAACCCATCTTAAAGATTCCACTATATTTGATTTTCCACAACCATTCGGTCCCACTATACCTGTTAAACCATTCTCAATGAGAATAGTTGTTTTTTCAGCGAAAGACTTAAATCCATTTAATTGGATTTTTTTAAACTCCATTTATAAACTATATCAGTTTTTCTATTGCTTTTTTTAAATTTTTATATGTTAGTGGTTTATCAAACTTTTTTTTGTTGATAATTATTGTAGGAGTTGCATTTACTTTAAATTGTGTGACACCAGCGATTCGGTCCTCTAAAATATGCTCTTCTAAAAGTTTGTCTTTTAAACATTTATCAAAATTAATTTTAATATTTTCATCATCAATTATTTTTTTTAAATTCAAGTTAAGATCGTCTATTTTTTCTCCTTTTATCCAATCACTTTGCTTATCATACAAGAGATGCAAAATATCAGGATTACCATCATTTCTACAATGAGCAATTTTTGAAGCATTCAAAGCTGCTAAATCTAGTGGAAAACTTTTAAAAACTATTTTGACGAGATTTTTTTCAATAAAATCCTTTTTGAGTTTTGGATAAATTTCTTTATGAAAAGTAGCACAATGAGAACAAGTTAAAGACTCAAAAATTATTATTTCAACTTGAGCATCTTTCTTTCCCTCAAAAATTGGTTTTATACTTAATTCTGATCTTACAGGCAAAATAAAAAAAAGACTAGAAACAACTATTAAAATAATTTTTTTCATCTTTCCTTTTCTTTAAATGTTGTTAATTTAATTTTATTAATAAATTCAAATCCAAGAAACTTATTTATTCTATCTAGGAGAAATTTTCTAGAGTACTCGATGTCCACTTCGTGGCCCCTTTTAACCATTAAATTAAGTCTTTTTATTGAAGTTCCTTTGGAATTTCTAAAGGATTTTGGATAACAGACTTCCGAAAGATCTTTTCCTACAATTTGTTTCCAGTTATCAACAATTTTTGAATAAATTTTAGCCTTTTTAAAAATAGTTTCTTTAATATTTTTCGGTAAACTGTCCTTAAAAGATCTTAGACCTTGAATTGATTTTTTTCTCTGTCTAATATTATTTTTATAACGCATATGAAGAAAGAAAACATATCAAAAAAAATTCTATATTGGTACGATAATAATAAAAGAGTTTTGCCATGGAGAAAAGCTACCTCGTTAAAAAATAAAATGTATTATACATTAGTGAGTGAATTTATGTTACAACAGACACAAGTTAAGACTGTAATTCCTTACTTTGTAAATTTTATTAAAAAAATTCCAAATCTTAAAATGCTTTCAAAAGTTCACGATAAAAAATTAATTAAATCTTGGGAAGGTCTTGGCTATTATTCAAGAGCAAGAAATTTAAAAAAAACCGCTCAGTTTATAATTAAAAAATTTAATGGCAAATTACCCAATAATTTTGATGATTTAAAATCTTTACCTGGTATTGGAAATTATACTGCGAGCGCAATATTAGCTATAGCTTTTGATAAACCTTATATACCATTGGATGGAAATATAGAAAGGTTGTTAAAAAGATACCTTTATTTGAAACAAAAAAAAGAAATCAAAAAACAAAATCTTCAAGAAAAAAAATCTATTTTTGGTGTATCACATAGATCTAGTGATTACGCCCAAGCTCTAATGGAGTTAGGTGCTTTAATATGTAAACCAAATAATCCTTTATGCAATCAATGTCCAATTATAAAAAAGTGCAAGTCTTTTAAAAAAATGGATTTTGATTTAACAAGGAATATGAAAAAAAATATTGATAAATACTTTATTTTAAAAGTTTACAAAAAAAATAAAAAATATTTATTGATTAAAAATACGAAATTTAATTTTTTGAAAAACTTAACGATTTTTCCTATGTATGAGTTATCTAAACCAAAAAATTTTAGCAAAAATATAAATTTTAAAATGTCTAATATGAATATGAATATAAAAATACGATATCTAAAGGAAAATAAAAAAATACCTTACTCTTATTGGATTGATCAGAACAATTTAGATAATTATATTTTACCAACATTTACAAAAAAAATTGTTGAATATTTAGAAAAAAATTAATGAAGAGAGTTGCAATTATTGGAGCTGGTATATCAGGATTATTCATAGCAAACTTACTAAAAAAAAATCCAAAATATGAAATAAAAATTTATGAAAAAAATAAATCTATTAATTTAGATGAAGGTTATGGGATCCAACTGTCAGTTAATAGTGTAAAGCTTCTAAATGAAATTGAATTTAATTTATTAAATGATAACGAAAAATTTACTCCAGAAAAGTTAGATTTTTATTTAAATAATAAGTCTAAAATATGCGAATTAAACTTATCAGATTTTAACCTAACAGGTTGCAAATATACTACATTAAAAAGATCTGTTTTAATAAATTTTTTATGCAAAAATTTAAAAAATTTAATAGAATTCAACCATAATATTTCGAAAATAGAAAAACATAAGAGTAAAATTAAGCTTACTTTTGAGAATAGAAAAAAATATGAGTATGACTATTTAATTATTTCTGATGGAGTTTTTTCTAAATGTAAGGATATTATTTCAAACGGCTCAATAAAGCCAAATTACAATAATACGTTGGCTATTCGGGGCATTATTTCAAAAAAACTTAATTATATTAATAATAAAAACATATCTTTAATTTTAGACTCGAATTTCCACCAAGTAATATATCCAATAAATACAAATGAAGATTTAAATTATATAGGAATTATGAAATATCATTTAAAAAATGAAGAGTTAAAAAACTACTCATTATTTAATGATAATTTTTTTGTTGAAAAAGTTTTAAAAAGAGTGCCAAAAAATGCCAAAGAAATTTTAGACAAAATAAAAGATGTAAGGATATTTCCTATATTTGTAAGCAAAGATTTTTATAAGTTTCAAAATGATAATATTCATATTATTGGAGATGCTTTTTTTGCTTTCCCACCATCATTTGCACAAGGCGCCTCACAATCAATAGAAGCTGCTTATGATTTATTTAAAAGTATTGAGAATAATACAGAAAATATTTTTTTTGCTAATAGATTAAAAAAAACAAAAATGGTCAGAAATAGATCAAGATTTAATCAGTTTGCCTTTCATTTATCAAATCCCTTAACAAAATTAATTAGGAATTTTTTTTTAAAAAAATTTGTAAAAAATAGAAAGTTTTTGGAAAATTATTTGGGTAAGATCTATAGAAACTAGCTATTAGAAATTAATCTTTGTCTTAAATGATCTATTGGTAACATGGAACCATTTTTGCTATAATGCCAATAGGTCCAACCATTACAGCTTTCTGCACCAAGTATAGTTGCTGCTACTTTGTGAATTGAGCCTTCTGTCTTTTCATGTTTAATACTGCCATCCACCATGATTTTTGCACTTATCTGTTTTTTATTATCAAAAATAATTGTTCCTGGCTTTATAATACCAAGTTCCACAAGCGATCCAAATGGTATTCTAGGTTTAGATCTATTATTTTTTAGAGTATCTAGATAATTATCCTCTATAGGTTTAGTATTTTTAACTCTTTGTACTGCAGCTTTAAAATACCTTTTTTCTTTTTCTATACCATAGTAATTTCTACCTAATTTTTTTGCAACTGCCGCTGTAGTTCCAGAACCTAAAAAAGGATCCAAAACCAAATCATCTTTATTAGAGGTTGCTAATAAAATTCTATGTAGTAAGGACTCTGGTTTTTGTGTTGAATGAACTTTTTTACCTTTTTGTTTTAATCTCTCAGTTCCATTACAAATCGGTAAGTTCCAAGTAGATCGCATTTGAAGATCGTCATTCAAACATTTAAGTGATTGATAATTAAATGTATATTTTGATTTATTATTCTTCGTTGCCCAAATTAAAGTTTCATGAGCATTAGTAAATCTTGTTCCTCTAAAATTTGGCATTGGATTATTTTTATTCCAAATAACATCATTTAAAATCCAAAAACCTAAGTCCTGTATTTTAGCACCAACTCTAAAAATATTATGATAGCTTCCTATAATCCAAATGCTTCCATTTTTTTTTAAAACTCTTTTACATTCTGTAAGCCAAGCATCTGTAAACTCGTCATAAATTTTAAAACTTTCGAATTGATCCCATTTATCATTTACAGCGTTTACCTTAGACCTATCTGGTCTTATCAATTCATTTCTTAATTGCAAATTGTAGGGAGGGTCAGCAAATATAACATCGAAACTTTCATCAGGAATTTTTTTAAGTTCCGTAATGCTATCTCCATTTATAATTTTGTTCTTTAAATTTAAATTATTCATTTTTAAAAAAACAATTAGACTCCAGCTTTGAGTCTTCGTCAACCTGAGATTGAAATAATTTGAGTCTTATATTGTTGTTTAAAATATTAACGACTCAACATATTGTATACTGGGAGAAATGTTTTTCTATGATATTTCGTGAGTCCAAATTTTTTAATAGCTTTTAAATGTTCATTTGTTCCATATCCAGCGTTCTTATGCCAACTATATTTCCTATAATTTTTAGATAATTTTTTAATCAATTTATCTCTTGATACCTTTGCTATAATCGATGCTGCAGAAATCTCAGCTATTTTTTGATCGCCTTTAATTATGCTTTTAATTTTACATCTACTTATATTTGGAACTTTGTTACCATCAATTAAAACAATTCCAGGTTTTTTTTTTAAGTTTGTTAATTGCCCTTTTCATTGCTAATAAACTAGCGTTCAGTATATTTAATTTTTCTATTTCAGTTTTTGAGGCATAACCAATTGACCAAAAAGAATTTTTTTTTATATATTTAGATAAAATTTCTCGTTTATTTTTTGAAATTTTTTTTGAGTCACGAAGTTCTTTTTTGTTTATTTTATTTTTCAATATTACAGCTGCTGCACAAACTGGTCCAATTAAACTACCTCTTCCAACCTCATCAACTCCTGCTATAATTTTTTTCATTTAAAATATATACCTAATTCTTGGATTTTTTTTCTTATTTTTTTAAGATCTTCCCAAGAATATTTTTTTTGCTCCGGCTGTCTTAATAAATATGCTGGATGAAAAGTGACCATTGTTTTATAAGTTTCATTGTTGATAATTATTTCTTTCCAATTACCTCTTTCTTTGGATATTTTCATTTTTGGACCAAGAAGAGACTCCATTGCAGTACTCCCCATAAGAATTAATATTCTTGGATTAATTATTGAAATATGATTTTTTAAAAAATTAGAGTACTTGTTTATCTCACTAGTTTCAGGTTTTCTATTATTAGGTGGTCTAAAATTTACTACATTTGTAATATAAATATCTTTCCTATAAATGTTGATTGCTTTGAGCATCTTATTAAGCAATATTCCAGCATCACCCACAAAAGGTTTTCCAACATCATCCTCTTTTTGACCGGGCCCTTCACCAACTATCATTATAGGACTATCAATATTGCCATCAGCAAAAACTATTTTTGAAGCATTATTTTTAAGTTCGCAGTTCTCGATATTTTGAATTTTTTCTTTAAGTTCTTTTAATTTTACTGTTTTATTGCCACTCGAGGGTTCATTTTTAACCCTATTAATTGGGTTATTGCTAAAATCACAATCTAAATCAAAAGAATTAATTATTTCAGTATTGATTATATCATTTTGATCTAATATTTTTTTAACCATAAAATATATTCATGTTTATAAATATTATTAAAGTTTTAATTTTAATCTTTTTTTTAAGTATAAAGCCATTATACTCTAAAAATACAAACAATACTGAGTTTAATCCAAAAAATTTATCCAACTATTTTTCAGCACTCGTCTCACTTGAAAATCAGCACAATAAGGACTCATTAAAGTTTTTTAATTCTTCTAAATTTTTAATTAACTTTCATGAACCGTATCTTAAAAATTATATAGATTCCCTTGTTTTAGAGGGCAAAATCAATAAAGCAGCAAATGAGCTTAAATTTGTCTCTAACAAAGGTATGATAAATTTTTTTGATGCTTACTTAATATTATTTTTAGATGCAATAAAAAAAGAAAAAACTAATGATGCAAAGGAATATTTGGATAAGATATTAAATTTAAGGGACAAACAACCTTTTGAGAGCGTTATAGCCGAATCATTAAACGATTTTTTATATGTATTTAAAAAAAAAAAAAAGAAGAAACTTAACAAAGAACTTGGAGACTTAGGCTTTATAAACTTAACATTTCAAAATTGTTACCTAGAGGACAATAAAACGGGAAGCTATTTTGAAAATTTATTTGACAAAACCCAACTTGACTATTCGAGGTATGCATATTTTTACGTTAATCATTTAATTTCTAACGGTGAATATAAAAAAGCAAAAAGTATTACAGATAGTATAGATGTAATAAATAGTAATCTTTTAATTTTGCAAACAAAGAATTGGATAAATACTAAAAAATATAAACAAATTGTAAAGTTATTTTCTTGTAAAAATGAAAATGATATCCTTAGCGAATTTTTTTACTTAATTGCAAGCATATACTCCTCCGAGGAAGAATATAAAAAATCAAACTTTTATGTAAGAATATCAAATTTTTTAAATCCAAAATTTAAATTTAATTTAACATTAATTTCTGAAAATTTTTTTATAAATAAAAAATATACTCAGAGTAAAGCAGTAATGAAAAATTTTAATAAAAGAGATGGTGTTTATAATTGGTATAAAATAAAAAAAAATACACAAATTATTTTAAAACAAAAGGGAACAAAAGAAGCATCTAACTACCTTAAAACAAATTTTAAAAAAATTAAAAACCCATCGGTAAAAATTCTCTTTGACATGGCTAATTTATCAAAAAATTTTAAAAGTTATAAAGATGCAATAAAATACTATAATAAAATTTTACCTAAGCTTAAAAATGACTCTTCAACTTATGCTGATGTTTTATTTAGAAGAGGAGGAGCTTTTGAAAGGTTAGGTGATTACGCGAACTCAGATAAAGACCTTCTGAGATCTCTAGAAATTGAGTCAGATGATGCTTATGTTTTAAACTACTTAGCTTACTCGTGGTTAGAAAGAAATTATAAAATTGATACTGCAATGCAAATGCTTGAAAAGGCACACAAGCAGGAGCCAGACGACGCTTTTATTATAGACTCGATTGGTTGGGCACATTATTTAGCGGGTAATTATATTAAGGCTGAAAAACTTTTAAAAAAAGCTTTGCAAATTATGCCTGATGATCCAATAGTAAATGATCATTATGGAGATATCTTGTGGAGACTGGGAAGAAAAACCGAAGCACAATATTATTGGAATAGTGTTTTAAATTTTGATGATACAGAAAAGGAGATGAAAGACAAAGTTTTTATAAAAATTTTGAAAGGTTTAAGAAAAATATAATTAATGAATTTTTCTAAAATAAGATCTTATGCGAAACTGAATCTTTCTTTAAATGTAATAAAGAAAATACCAAAAAAAAATCATTTAATTGAGAGCATTATAACATTTATAAATTTACATGATTTAATATTCATAAGACAAGCTCAGTTACGAAAACATAAAATAGAATTTATTGGGAAGTTTTCAAAAAAAATAAGCAAAAAAAATTCGATTCAAAAACTCTTAAATTTACTAGATCAAAAAAATTACTTCAAGATAAAAAATTTGAAATTAAAATAATTAAAAATATTCCTCAGAAGTCTGGAATGGGTGGAGGATCCATAAATGCCTCAAGAATTATGAAATATTTTTTAACGAATCAAATCGTAAAAAAAAATAAAAAATATATAATTAGTATTTTGAAATCAATTGGATCGGATGTTCCTCTAGGCCTTGATATACAAAATTTAGTATTAACAAAAAACGGAAAATTATGTAAGTTTAAAAAAAAACTTAATTTTCATACTTTAGTAGTTAAGCCTCATTTTGGTTGTTCTACAAAAACTATTTACTCGAAAAGTAGAATACGCAATAAATCACTGTATACTAAACCAGGTACAAGTCTATTTTCTAAAGAAAATATTATAAAATCAAAAAATGATTTGGAAGGTGCAGCTTTTAAATTATATCCAAAACTAAAAGAAATAAAATTGTTCCTTTGTTCACTACCAAGAGTAATATTCGCAAGGATGACAGGTTCTGGTTCATGTGTGGTTGCTTATTATGCAACCAAAAAAGACGCAGCAAAAGGACTTAAATTATTTAAAAAGAAATATAAAAACTATTGGTGTATTGTATCTAAAACTATATAAATTTTTTTTTTTGTGATATATGAATTTAATTTTGGGGCGTAGCCAAGTGGTAAGGCAGCGGTTTTTGGTACCGCCATTCCTAGGTTCGAATCCTAGCGCCCCAGCCAAATATGAT
>MDSW01102429.1_pt1 | contig 10785 bp, 8 predicted proteins | sample 811171 | NCBI WGS metagenome assembly MDSW01 (sample SAMN05326641, study PRJNA326480) | marine metagenome | isolation source: seawater | place: Atlantic Ocean: North West | collected 2012 | reverse complement strand
CTGGCGTATCATTATCATATGATGATTCTGCTGGAACTTTAACAATCAACGGACAACAAGGTGACATCACAGGAGTCAACGCAGGTGCTGGTTTAACAGGAACTGCAACATCAGGTGATGCAACACTTAACATTGGTGCTGGTACAGGTATTACAGTAAATGCAGATGATATCGAAGTAGATACATCAGTAGTAACCACTTTATCAGGCACTCAGACATTAACTAACAAAACACTTACAACCCCAATCATAAATGGGACAGTTTCAGGTACTGCTATCAAAGATGAAGATAATATGGCATCTGATAGTAATACTCATCTTGCAACTCAACAATCAATTAAAGCATATGTTGATTCATCAGTTGCCGCTAAAGACAATACAGACGAAATTACAGAAGGTTCATCTAACTTATATTTTACAAACGAAAGAGTAGACGATAGAGTAAATGGTTTACTATCTGCTGGTGTCAATGTTGCAATATCTTATGACGATGCAAATAACGATTTAGAAATTAGAGTTCCTTACGAAAATATTCAAGATACAGTTGGTGCTCAGATTGCAACCAATGGTTCACATACAGGTCTTACTGCATCATATGATGATGCAAACGATGGTGCAATCGACCTCGCAGTATCAACATCACACATTAGAGGTTTGATATCTGCTGGGGGTGATTTATCATATGATAGTTCAACAGGTGTTATATCATTTACCAATGATGCAGGTGACATAGAGAGTGTAGTCGCAGGTTCTGGTTTAACAGGAGGCGGCACATCAGGTGATGTCACATTAAATGTTGTAGGTGGCGACGGTATCACTGCAAACGCAAACGATATCGCATTATCATCATCAGTCGCTGGTAATGGTCTAGGATATTCATCAGGTGTTTTATCAGTTGGTGTAGACGATAGTTCAATCGAAATAGATTCAGATAATTTGCAAGTAAAAGCATTAGGTATAACAAATGCTATGTTGGCGGGTTCTATATCACAGGATAAACTATCAGGCGGTATTACTAACGCTCAATTAGCAAACAGTGCAATTACAATCAACTCAAATGCAGTATCACTTGGTGGTTCAGTCACTTTAGATACAGGCGATTTCGCAGAGAGTGGAAACCTATTCTATACAGACGAAAGAGTTGATGACAGAGTTTCAAACTTACTAACAGCAGGTTCAAATGTTTCATTGTCATATGATGACGCCGCTGGAACATTGACAATTTCTGCTACAGAAGATAACTTATCAAACAACACAACTTCTGATTTAGCAGAAGGTAGTAATCTTTACTTCACTAACGCAAGAGCAGATGCTAGAGTATCTGCTGTATTGCCAAATACAGATTCATTAGGCGAAGGTTCATCAAACCTTTACTATACTAATGAAAGAGTAGATGATAGAGTCAATGCATTATTGACTGCTGGAACAGGTATTACATTATCATATGATGATGCAAATAATGCCCTAACAATTTCAGGTTCTGCTCAGTATGGCGATTCAGATGCTAGAGATGCAATCTCAGTCACAGATTCAGGTGGCGATGGTTCTCTTGCTTATAACAGTTCAACAGGTGTTATAACTTATACAGGACCTAGTTCAAGTGAAGTTAGAGCTCATCTAAGTGCAGGTACTGGTGTATCATATTCAGGTGGTCAATTCAGTATCGGACAGGCAGTTGGCACATCAGACAATGTGACCTTTAACAATGCAGTTATATCAGGTGACTTAACAGTTAACGGTTCAACAACAACTGTATCTTCTACAAATACAACAATCGAAGATTCATTGTTAGAATTAGGAACAGGAACTACAGGTTCTCCTTCTAACGATGCTGGTATTGTTATTGAGAGAGGAGATGAGTCTAATGTGTTTATGGGTTGGGACGACAGTGCAAGTGCATTTATGTTCGCTTCAACAACTGCAACAGGTTCATCAACAGGTGCTTTATCATTGACACACGCTGCTGTCAATACAGGTGCTTTAACAGTGACTAACGCAACAAATAGTGGCGGTACAGCAAGAAATGTGTATCAATCAACTTCTGCTCCAACATCAAGTGATGGTGCAGTCGGTGATTTATGGATTTTATACTCTTAATAAATAGAGTATATACTTTGGGAAAATTATAAATGGCAACAGGCTCACAGAAGGTAAAAACACCCTCAGGTTGGAATTCAACGCAAGGGGCATGGGTAAAAACAGGAACATCAACTTGGAAGGCAGTCGACCAAATCTATGTGAAGACACCTTCTGGTTGGAATAATGCTTCTGGTCAAGAATCGGTTCAACAACCGTATCCTTACATCGCAAACGCCCAAGAGCCTAATATTAGAGATGCTCAACAACCTTATCCTTATATTGCAAATGCCCAAGAACCTAATATCAGAGATGCTCAGCAACCTTATCCTTATATTGCGAATGCACAAAATCCATTTATTAGAAACGCTCAACAACCTGCGATATATCAAAATCCGGTAAATGCACAAAATCCATTTATTAGAGATGCTCAAGAACCGAACATAAGGTCAGCACAAGAACCTAATATTAGAAACGCTCAAACACCGTTTACATATCAACACAGGTCACCGTTTACATATAGAGACCCAAGGTCATACAGAAACCCATTTACATATCAACATAGGTCTCCATTTACATACAGAGCCCCTGTAGATTATAGAGTGCCTTCTGAATATCAACATAGGTCGCCGTTTACATATAGAGACCCAAGGTCATATAGGGTTCCATTTACATATCAACATAGGTCTCCATTTACATATAGAGACCCAAGGTCGTATAGAGTGCCATTCACTTATAGTCACAGGTCTCCGTTTACATATAGAAACCCTGTTGGTTATAATATGCCATTTACATATAATCACAGGTCTCCTTTCACATATCAGGCAAGAGAACCGAATAGTGCAAGACAACCAGTTGCATACAGGTCACCGTTTACATACAGAAACCCTGTATCAGCACAACAACCAGTGACATTCCAATCACCGTTTACATATAGTGCTAGATATCCTGCAAATGCTCAACAACCAGTGACATATCAGTCACCGTTTACATATAGTGCTAGATATCCTGCAAATGCTCAGCAACCGAACAGTGCAAGACAACCTTTCACATATCAGGCAAGACAACCTATTTATTTACCACCCCCTCCAGGAGGCGGTTGTTTCCCTGCTGGGTCAATGGTCTGGTTGGCAGATGGTTCACATGTTGCTATCGAAACTGTCGAAGTTGGACAAAATGTTTGGACTTGGAACGAAGAACTCAATACATTGGAAATCAATGCAGTCGAATACTGTATGAAACCAAGAGTTGTTTCAGTATGGGATATTCACTTGTCAGATGGTAGAGTATTACAAACAACAGATGACCACCCAATTAAAATTGCAGGTGTCGAAGGTTGGGGTGCTTTAAATCCTGAATTAACTGTAGAAAGACACGAATGGTTGTCAAATGATATGACACATACATTAGAAGTAGGAACTAGAATATTTACTATGACTGATGCAGTTCTATATGGTAAAGAATCAGAAGAAGTAGTAATAGAAAAAATAGAAGAAAATGATGAAATGGTAGTGTATAACTTATCAGCGATTGCTAATACAGGAACATTCTTTGTTAACGGAGTTTTAGTGCATAACTACTTTAACCCAACATTCGGACAATATGAAATTAACGAAAATACAAATACAAAAGACCCTGGTTTTACACCACTACCGAAATAGGAGTATGAGAGAGTAATATGGCAAATATACAGTCACCTTATATCGCAGATGGTCAGAACCCATTTACATTTAGGGCGCCCTTTACATATAGGGTTCCTTACATTGCTAATGCTAGACAACCTGTAGCATTCAGGTCACCGTTTACATATAGAGTTCCTTATATTGCTAATGCAAGACAACCAGTTGCATACAGGTCACCTTTCACTTACAGAAACCCTGTAAGTGCTCAACAACCTGTCACATTCCAATCGCCTTTTACATTCCAATCACCTTATATTGCGAATGGACAAGAACCGAATATCAGGTCAGCACAAACTCCAAGAGGATATCGTGTGCCTGTTTCTGCTCAAGAACCTAATATTAGAAACGCTCAACAACCTGCCGGTTATCAATTACCTGTTTCTGCTCAAGAACCTAATATCAGGTCAGCACAACAACCTGCTGGTTATAGATTACCTGTTTCTGCTCAAGAACCTAATATTAGAAACGCTCAAACACCTGCAAAATATCAGAATCCAGTAAACGGTCAGGAACCTAATATTAGAAACGCTCAACAACCTGCTGCTTATCAGCATCCTGTGAGTGCTCAAGAACCTAATATTAGAGATGCAAGACAACCATCAACTTATCAACACAGGTCTCCGTTTACTTACAATCATAGGTCACCGTTTACATATAATCACAGGTCGCCATCTACATATAGAGACCCTGTAAGTTATAGAGTTCCATTTACATATCAACATAGAAGTCCTTCGACATATGCAACACAAGGTCAGACACCGTTTACATATCAACACAGGTCTCCTTTCACATATGCAAGACAAGGTCAAACACCGTTTACCTATCAACATAGAAGTCCATTTACATATGCAACACAGGGAAGAACACCAGTAATCCGTTGGGATGGTGATTTGAATCAAAACTGGCCAGGTACTCCAGTTTCGTCATAAATATAGTTAACTAATAACTATATTTTTTATATTATGCAACAGATAGACCACGATATTATTTTAAAACTTTTTAGCGAAGACAGAGAAGACTGGAAAGAAAAACATTTCTATAAACACATCGGTTCGATGAATCTTAGTGAAGATTGGGAACAATCTACGACATGGAAAAATGTTTCATGGTTGTATGAAAACAGATTACCCAAACTCAAAAAGGTGACATGGGGTGATGTTTCAAAACTTCAAAAAGAAGGCAAACTCATAGGTTGGAATCAACTACAATCCCAAGCATTCGGTTATCATTATTTTCTACCCCTAGGTTGGACTGCTAAACCTGAATTTCCAGCACCTGGTAAATCAGGTATGGATTTTATAAACATCAATGGTGAATACGAAAATATTTGCAATCATGTAAGATTCGATGATGTAGATTATGAACCTGATGAAGGTAAAAAAGGCAATTTAGATTCAGTTTACTATCATGATGCCAAAGCACATTGGTTAGTAGATAGTATTAGAAGAGATGGTCTTTGGAATCCTATTCAAGGTGTTGTAGCACCAGCACATGATGACAAGTATAAACTATCAATACACCCAGGTTCTGTAAGGTCACCTGTATTCGAATGTTTGGATGATGAATCTTTACAAATGTGGATATGGGATGATTACGATTTATTTGATTGGATACCTGAATATACTTTACATACATTACTAACTGATTTATCTAATCACCCAAAAATGGGTCAAAGAGATATGGGTAAAAAGAATGTCTCTTTTGGATATACTCATGGTTATATGGAGATATCTACTGAACTACAACAATTAACTTTTAGAAGTGATGTTTATGAATTCAATGAAAGAATTGCAAAAATGGCACAAGGTAAAAGAATAAACATCTACATTGGATATGATTCTCGTCATAAAGAAATTGCAGAATTAAACGCATGGACAATGTTGAAATCTATTCAACAAGGTTTTGGTGGGGGCGATGTTCATGGAACAATGAAACATTGGATACCTGAAATCAAATTCTTAGACATATCAAAGATACCAGAATATACTAGAGATTATGCTCAACAATCAACAGAGTTTACATACAGTCGTTTCTTAATACCATACTTAGAAAACTACAAAGGGTTTAGTATTTTCTTAGATGATGATATACTTTTTACCAAGAGTATATTACCGATGTTCTATTTCTTAAATCCTGATGATGCAGTTGCATGTATCAAATATGACTTTGAAAAACATAACGATACAAAGTTTGACGGTGAAAAGAATGTAAACTATCCTAAAAAATTATGGTCTTCATTAATGATATTTAATAACGGTCATGAAGATTGTAAGAAACTAACACCAGATGTAGTTAATACACAAACAGGAAAGTATCTACATCAATTCGAATGGACAGATAAAATATCAGATATACCTCAACACTATATATTTACAGAAGGCTACGATACAGACGAATCAAGTTGGCGTCCATCTGCTATACATTATACAAGAGGCGGTCCATGGATTGAAAATATGGATACATCTAATATCGATAAACTTGTTGAATACGAAAGATTGTATAATAAGTGGTTGAACTATAAAAAACAAAATGATATAATGGAGTGATTATGAATATGTTAATTTATTGTGAGAATGGAAATCTCACTATCAGAAAACCAAACGGACTACAATATACATTTGAGAATACAGATAAACCTGAATTAGGGTTTCATTATGATGTATTAATCTACGATGATATTGAATGTAAGATTATAGAATGGGAAGATAACAAACCATTTGAAGAACAGAAACAAATTGCATTGAATGAAGAAGAGATTGATGCTATCGAATCATATATTGAGAACTCAGTTCCACCTGAAAATGTAAGTCTCAATGGTCAATACAGTGAAGACTTGAATAATCAAGCGAAACAGTATATACTAGAAATGTGTAATGCATATGGTTTCGCACACGAAGTTGAAGTTCTAATGGCAGGTCGTGAAGGTTCAAATCACCCTTACAGGTCAGATGCAAGAAGAGTCATGGAATATGTTGATGCTGTCTGGAATGTATATGTAAATGTGATGAACGAAATAAGACAAACAAGGGAAGACACTCTAAAACCTTTTGAAGATTATAGTTCACAAATACCTACGCCTAGAAAAGCACAAACAAACTAAATGAGAATTCTTGTAATTGCTACCATTAGGTGTGGTGGAACTTATTTCGCCGAGTCAATTGCAAACAATCACAATTTAGATTACATACATGAACCGAAGTATGAGAACTTAGGTGCAACAAATAAAAATAATGTTGTTGTTAAAATTTTAACACATGCACCCTTTACAGACATAAAGAAGATTATCGAATACTCTAAAAACTTTGATAGAGTTTATGTATTAGATAGAAAGGATAAAGAAGAACAATTAAGGTCTGTTTATTCTCTCTATGAATATCCAAAAGAATCTGCTCATAGTAGTTATCATTGGGATGATTCTATGTTCGAGAAAGAGAATCCTAAAGATACAAAAGAAGAGTATGAATCATGGATAAATAAGTTTACTAAACAAGTAAATACAATTTCTTCTATCTTAAATAAAGATATTCTATATTATGAAGACTTGTATTACGGTAAAGTTGATTTAAAAGATATAAAGTTTATGCCAGATACATCTGAAAGATTAAGAAAAGAACCTATAAAGATAGAACATAGAGATGGTCCTTTCAATGTAAAAGAATTACCTTTAGATAGAGTTTATGTATTCGATAATTACTTAGAAAATTCTCTTTGGAAATTTATAGACAAACAATTAACTCAATCATCTACATGGGCAAAAACAAATCAAGTAAATTCACAACATAAGACAGGTTTACCTCATCATAGTTTTTGGGGAACATCTATTCTAAGAGCAGATGAACATGGTAATGGATACTTAGATTATGATGCAGGTTGGACTGAATCATCAGGTGCATTGTTTAGATGGTTTAATAGAAGAATATGCACCGACTTTGGATTCAAATGGAAAAGATTTCAGTATATGGGTACGAATAGTCAAACCCAAGGACTAGAAGGAACAACTCATGCAGATTGTCAAAAAGATGATGAATGGAATCTATCGTTCTTATATTATTACAATAGTTATTGGAATGAAGAATGGGGTGGTGATTTAAGATTCTACGATGATGTTCCACAACATGGTCGTATGGGTCGTGAAGAACATATAAAGAATCATCAAATCGGAAGTGTTGAGTTTGTTCCGAATAGACTTGTAATGTTTGACGGTAGAATACCCCATGGTGCAGATGCCCCTAATAGTAAAGCAAGATACATGGATAGAAGGTCTATTGTATTAAGAGGAGATGAAGTTCAACTAGTAGACGAGGAGGAAATGTTTAATGCCAACGATAGATTTTACAACATTTAATGAAGACTCGTTAAGAGATTTCAAACCTGTTTTAGCAAAGACATATGCACCTGATTGGTGGAAATCAGCAAAGGTTTGGAACACTGTTAGAGGTCGTCACATACAAACAATTCGTGCCTGCCCAGCTATGGACGATTGGTTGAAGTCTGGTTGGTATATACTTGCAAATAGAGATATGGAAGTATGTTTTGGTTCAAGTAAAGAAGATAAGAATAGTAAGATATCTTTTACACAGGACCCCGAATGGGATTATCAAAAAAGAAGAAGAAAAGGAATGCCAGAAGAGGGCGAAGGTCCAAAAGCATCTGGTTATCCTGTATATCATTCGCCATCTCATCCAGCAGAACAATTTTATCATTCATTTCAATACTTACCTGATTCTGAATCACCTGTAAGAGATGCATTCAAAATGAGAAGTGCCTGGAATATCAAAACACCTCCAGGTTATTCATGTTTATATCTTGACCCATTTTTATTTCAGAACGAACACTTTGCAGTGTGGCAAGGTATAATTGATACAGATGCATTTAATACTAACTACGATAACTCTCAAATCATTCTTTACCCTAGAAAAAGTGAAGATTTCATAATTAAAAAAGGAACACCATTAGTTCAGATTATACCTTATAAAAGAGAAAATTGGGTCGCAACATATCAATGTATGACAGAAGAAAGTTGGCAAACTAGTCGTAGTAAGATTACAAACGAACATGGATATTCAACAATGGACGAATGGGGTAGAACAAAATATGATATGTCAATGGAAAGAGCAAACCCAACATTAGGTCCATACAGAAACGAAGGTTATTGGCAAGAAAAAGGTAAGATGTTTAAAGAAGATGGACCGCCACCTGAATGTCCATTTCACAAAGAGGAAGAAGATGACAATTAAAAAATTATTTCCAACATATGTCTTCGAATGGGATTTTCTAGGAGAAGATAGCAACGAGTTGATGACACCTGAATATTTTAGATTGCTTAGAGAAGAAATGGACGCTATGAGAAGAAGAGACCCTGTAGGTCGTAGTGTGTCAAATGCTTATACAGGTTGGCAATCAAACGATAGAGTCGATGATAATCCTATCTTTCAAAAATGTATTAGACAAATTAAGAAAAAGGTTAGAGAAGAGATTGCCCCAACATTGGGTATGAAGAATACAACAGTCAATTTTCATAATGCTTGGGCGAACATTAATGATAATATGGCATGGAACAAACCACATTTACATAATGGTTGTATGTATTCAGGTGCCTTTTATATACAAGGCGATGGTGATGAAGGTCATTTTGTAGCAGTAGATACTGATTATAAGTTTGTTGGAAATGTTCCTAGAAGTCAAACTGCTGTTAGAGAATCTTATAGTGTTGCGCCTAAAACAGGTTTTTTAATAATGTTTCCGAGTGGTCTAATGCATATGGTCGAACCAAATCCTACTCAGAAAGATAGATATAGTATTTCTTTCAATTTAGACTTCGATGGCGATAGAAATGAAGAGAATCATAACTACAGTTTATCATATAAAATCAAAGACGAACACGGAAATCTCGCAATCAACGAGTAATATATTCTAAATAGTAGTATGGAAAGTTTAACTATAGACCCCCATATTCTATGGGATTTAATAATCACACTCATAATCTTGCCAGCAGGTTTTCTGGTTCGTTCTCTCTTAGCAGAACAAAGAAGACTTGATATCTTAGTCAACAAGACAAGAGAAGAGGTTGCTAGAGATTATGTCACTAGACAATCAATGGATATGACATTTCAGAGAATAATGGATTCTATTGAAAGAATAGATGAGAAACTAGACCGCATTCAAACTAAAACTTATTTCCAAGATTAAAATTTGCATAAATAGTTGTATATCATATTAAAATGGAATACAAACTATGGCAGCTCCAAACAGTAAAGCAACTCTAAAAGAATACATCAAAAGAAAACTTGGTGCGCCTGTCCTTGAAATCAATGTCGATGATGACCAATTTGATGATAGAATAGACGAGGCATTGCAGTATTTTCACAACTATCATTACGATGGTACCGTCAAAATGTATCTAAAACATCAAATGACGAATACTAAGAAAACTGCTATGAAGAATGACGAAGACTTCGTTGAAAGTTCAGCAGGAACACACGCTTATACAGATGAAGCATTCAAACAACAACAGAACTATATTGTTCTACCTGAGTTTGTTATGTCTGTCCTAAACATATTCCCATTCAATGACAAGCATAATCTTAACATGTTTGACCTTAGATATCAACTAAGATTGAATGACTTATATGACCTAACTGCAACTAATGTATTGTATTACGAACAAGTGCAACAACATATACAGTTATTAGATAACATTCTAGTAGGAAGAACACCGATAAGATATAATCAACATATGAACAGATTATACTTAGATATGGATTTCGCCGCTATAGAAGACAACGAATTCTTAATCATAGAGTGTTATAGAAAAGTAGACCCTAACGACTTTACAGATATCTACAATGATATGTGGTTGAAGAAATATGCAACTGCATTATGTAAGTATCAGTGGGGTGAAAACTTATCTAAGTTTCAAGGTATCGCATTACCAGGTGGTGTGACACTAGATGGTCAACAGATAAAACAAGAAGCTCAAGAAGAAATACAAAGACTCGAAGAAGAGTCTAGACTAAATCATGACATGT
>MDSW01123634.1_pt1 | contig 10786 bp, 11 predicted proteins | sample 811171 | NCBI WGS metagenome assembly MDSW01 (sample SAMN05326641, study PRJNA326480) | marine metagenome | isolation source: seawater | place: Atlantic Ocean: North West | collected 2012 | reverse complement strand
TATCGAGAAGCGCCGCCCAAATTTTAAAAAATATGCGTAAGACATGTTAATGGAGACATAGTTTGGATACTTTAGACACAACGACGCTACGGGCAGCTGGTTTAAAGGGAAGTTTGTCAGCTGCCGCTGCTTTGCAGCAACGGGCAAATATTTTGCACTTGACCCAAAAAGCGGAGGCAGCAGTACTTCGACCAAAGGACTTTGGAGCCTACAATCATGAACTGCGGCACGCATTGGCTGGCCGTATTTGTAATCTTAATGGTGATCAGATTACGGCTGACCAGTATTCCGGTAATGCAGGAACGTATGCAGATTTAATAGATCCAGGCAATGATGGCGGAAATTATGATTTGGAGCAATTAGTGAATTTTATTGATAAAGTTGCGACGCGGCCCAGCGATGTAACCGAGGAAGATATTAAAACTTTACAAAAAGCAGGCGTACAAGATCCGGACATTGTGCGGCTCTCGGAATTGAATAGCTTTATGGCCTATCAAATTCGTCTTATCGCGGGACTCAGACTTTTTAAGGAATATGAGAGTTGAGCGAACTAATAAAAAATTTCACTAGGGAATTGCCCGATTGGAAACCTCGTGTGAGGCCAGTGAACTTGGATGAGGCTACCGAAGCACAGCTCGATGCTTTAAAGGTTACGCCCTCGAATACGAAAGTATCAGACTATGTTCTGACGCTTGCACATGACGTTGAATCACTTAAAATCAGATCCCCGCTTTTCAACGCTATTATGTATGATAAAGGCGGTTTGAAACGGTCAGAGCGAGAACTAGGTGCTATAGGTGCCTCTGTGCTTAATCGGTGCATTTACTGCAATGCTGTTCATATGAATAGGCACGCGCAGCTAGAAAAAGATACGTCTGTAACCGATAGCATTCTTGCTGACGGAGAAAATGCCAAGCTCTCAAGCCGTGACCAGGCAATTTTTAATTTTTCACTCAAGTTATCTAGTTGCCCCCCAAAGGTAGGAAAGGAAGACTTGATTGGCTTGGAAGAGGCTGGGTTGAATATTGAGGAGATTTTAGATCTTATTTTATCTACGGCGCTATTTGGATGGGCTAATCGCTTGATGCATATTTTAGGTGATCCAGTAAAGTTAGAAAATAATGATAGTTAATTTCTGATATCTGGATGGTGGCCTGCTTAAACGTTACATTTATATAAGGAAGTCGAATGTCAAAGCCAGTTTGTCTTGTTACCGGTGTAGGGCCTGCGAAAGGAACCGGCGGTGAAATCGTCAAGCGTTTTGCCGAAGGCGGTTACAAAGTAGCAATGCTTGCTCGAGACGCGGAAAATCTTAAAGCGCTTGAAAAAAATATTGAGCAGGCTTTTGCTTTTCCCTGTGATGTTGGAGATTTAGATTTGCTCCTTAAGACGATCAAACAGGTTAAGGAAAAGCTCGGTCATCCTGAGGTTGTTATTCATAATGCATTAAGGAGTGTTAGAGGAGGAATTCTGGAATTAGATCCAGACGATCTAGAAAGAAATTTCAGAGTGAATACTACTGCGTTGCTGCATTTAGCCCGAGAAACGCTGCCCGCTATGATTGATGCGGGCAGGGGTGCTATTCTGGTAACCGGAAATACATCGGCAACGCGGGGGAAAACTAATTGGGGGTTTTTTGCTTCAACAAAGGCAGCGCAGCGTATTTTAGCGGAGTCCATAGCCCGTGAGTTTGGACCAAAGGGTATTCACACCGCATATTTCATAATAGATGCTTCTATTGATACACCTCGAACGCGACCATTGCTGGCGCCGGATAAGCCCGATGAGTTTTTTGCTAAACCATCGGCGATAGCAGAAGAAATGTATAGAGTGGCGCATCAGGATAAGTCGGCCTGGTCTTTTGCAGTCGAACTTAGGCCGTTTGGGGAGGTATGGTGAGTAAACGTTTTTTTTAAAAGAAAGGAAAAGACACGAATGCCTGTTTATGAGGTAGATAATCTAATCCCGACTTTAGCAGACAGCGTTTACATCGCTGAAGCTGCGACAGTAATTGGAAAAGCAACGCTGTGCGAAGACGTAAGCGTGTGGTCGGGTGCGGTGATCCGAGCTGATAATGACTCCATATTTATTGGGTCAGGAACAAATATACAGGAAGGGGCTGTTTTGCATGCTGATCCAGATTTTCCCCTTAAGGTAGGCGAGAAAGTAACTATAGGTCATCAAGCAATGTTGCATGGCTGCACAATTGAGGATGGTGCTTTGGTGGGTATTCAGGCGGTTGTTTTAAATGGCGCTGTTATTGGTAAAAATTGCTTGGTTGGCGCCGGAGCGCTCGTTACGGAGGGAAAAGTCTTTCCAGATAACTCTCTTATTCTTGGTGCACCTGCGAAAGTTGTTCGTGAAGTTACGGAAGACCAGCTAAAAATCATGCAAAGGGATACATGGGATTATGTGCTGCGAGGAAGACGATACAAAAAAACTCAAAAGCGAATTGGCTAGAATTAGCTCAAATAAAAATAATTGATAAATTTGAATAGATAGAAATTTAAAGGGAAGTAAATAATGGATGAAAGCAGAGTTCCAGTATTGATAGGTAGTGGACAAATTACGCAAAAGGAACCAGACCCCGCTCTCGGACTATCGCCTATAGACCTTACGGCAGCAGCCGTTCGTGAGGCTGCAGATGATAGTGGTGCCGGTTCATCATTACTGCAGGCGCTGGACACTATTGTGCTATTACGCTCTTTTTCTGATACCAGTTGGCGGTTTACGTGCCCTTTTGGTACATATTCAAATCCACCTAAATCCCTAGCTAATCGTGTTGGAGCGAAAAATGCACAGCGTTTGGTTTATACTCATCCAGGCGGCAATATGCCTCAATGGTGCGTCAATAGAATGTTCGAGATGATAACCAGGGGCGAGCTGAATGCAGCCGTAATTGCAGGTGGGGAAGCGTTGGCAACTCAAAAGGGAGCTCAACGAGCAGGCCTTGAATTAGATTGGAGTGAAGATCCTGGAGGAAGTTTTGATATTTGGGGCGTAGAAACCAGAGGTTGGTCCGACATGGAGGATCGGCATAAAATGGCTGGTGCAATATTCGCATATCCGATGATAGAAAATGCCATCCGAGGCAGCAGAGGCAGGACAATTGACCAGCATGGCCTTGAGATGGGAAAACTATTTTCAAGATTTGCAAAAGTTGCCGAAGGTAACCCGCTCGCGGACCGACGTCAGGGTTTTACAGCGGAGCAGATCGCTTCTGTTAATTCTGATAACCCATATATTGGTTTTCCTTACACAAAATTGATGAATTCAAACGCTTTTATTGATCAGGCAGCAGCTATAATATTGACCTCCGTTAAGAAAGCCCGTGAATTGGGCGTCCCCGAGGAAAAGTGGGTCTACTTACATGGCTGTGCTGATGCCTATGATCATTGGTATTTAAGCGACCGCATAAATTTTCACTCTTCTCCAGCCATGTCAAAAGTAGCTAGAGAGGCGTTTGAAATGGCTGAATGTTCTCTTGATGAAATAGGCGCTCTCGATTTGTACAGCTGTTTTCCATCTGCCGTTCAAATAGCATGCGACGAAATGGGAATTGATCCGGAAGATCCAAGAGGATTGACGGTAACTGGGGGGTTGCCGTATTTCGGGGGGCCTGGGAATAATTATGTGACGCACTCTATTGCTGAAATGATGAATACGGTTAGAAGAAAACCTGGAAGTAAAGGACTGGTTACTGCTAACGGAAATTATGTAACCAAGCAATCTGCCGGGATTTACTCCACCGAGCGCCCTAATAGGGCCTTTAAGCCGAAGGACCCAAAAATTTATCAAGCCGAGATCGATGCTGAAAGTGGACCACGCGTATCAGAGGAGGCTAATGGAACGGCTAATATTGAAACTTACACAATCATGCATGACAGGAAAGGGCCATCGTTCGGAATTTTGTTTGGACGACTAACGGATAATTCGCGCTTTATCGCGAATACGCCTAATGACCCAGCCCTTTTAGAGGATATGACAAGTAAAGATTATTTGGGCGCCAAAGGAAAAGTATCCAGTGCTGAAGGTATAAACGTATTCACTCCTGACTAGACAGTTTGCGATGGCCAAAAACCAATTTGACAATATTGAATTTCTTTCGATAGGAGACCTGGCGGCTGGGTTAGAAAATGGGATGTTTTCCTCTACTGATCTAGTGAGGTGTTTTTCCGAGAAAATTTCCCTGGAAGATAAAGATTTTAATTCAATAGCTTTTATTAATCCCCAAGCAAACGATATTGCACAAAAAATGGATGAGGAAAGAAGAGCCGGACATGTTCGGAGTGGTTTGCATGGCATTCCTATCGTTATTAAGGATAATATCGACACAGCAGATGAAATGATGACTTCTGCCGGTTCTCTGGCGCTGGACGGAGCGCGGGCGCATAGGGATGCACATTTGGTTTCAAGGCTAAGAGCTGGCGGTGCGGTCATTTTGGCAAAAACTAATCTGAGTGAGTGGGCAAACTTTAGGTCCACCAGATCATGCACTGGCTGGTCAAGCCGCGGAGGTCAAGTTCGGAATGCCTACGCGGTAGATCGTACACCTGGCGGTTCTAGTTCTGGATCTGCTGTCGCTGTGGCCAGAAGTTTTTGCGCGGGTGCAATAGGGACGGAGACCGACGGATCTATAGTTGTACCTGCTGCGATGAATTCGCTTGTAGGTATAAAGCCAACGATTGGGATGGTGAGCCGAGCTGGGGTTATTCCTATATCATTTAGCCAGGATACTGCTGGGCCCATAGCTAAAAATGTTACTGATGCTTCAATAATCTTGTCCGTTCTTATGGGATATGATCCCGCCGATAAATCTTCAAAAGTTATCAGCGACAATTTTCGTCTTAGGTTCAAAGGAGGCTTGAATCCGAAAGCGCTTAAGGGAAAACGAATTGGTGTAGTGAGAAATTATTCCGGGTTTCAAAATTCTGTAGACAGAGTATTCGAGGAAGCTCTTTCTGTTATTAAAGGTGCCGGTGCAGAAGTTATAGATGATATCTCTCTACCGGACCAACAGACTATCAGGCAACATGAAATCAATGTAATGCGAACTGAATTCAAAGTAAGTCTAAATTCTTATTTAGCCGGCTCAACGAACCAGAATGGGGTCAATTCTCTGTCTGATCTAATTAGCTTTAACGATAAGAACGCGCCTACAGTAATGCCGTATTTTCAACAGGAACAGTTAATAGCAGCTGAAGCAACCAACGGAGTGGATGACCCGAAATATATTCAAGCAATGAAAGAGTGTCATCGTCTTACCAGGGGAGAAGGTATTGACAAAGTTTTATCAGATTATTCGTGCTGTTCCCTAGTAGCTCCCACTATTTCAACGCCTTGGGCAATTGATCTTCTTAATGGGGATAACCGGCTTGGCGGGAGTTCTTGCCTGGCAGCTGTTTCTGGATACCCAAGTGTGACACTTCCCATGGGTTATGTGTCTGGATTGCCTGTTGGTTTGTCTTTTATCGGCGGGGCCTGGGAGGATCACTCTATCATCGATCTCGCATATGCTTTTGAACAAACCTCCTTGGTGCGACAGCCGCCGGGTCACCCTGCACGTTTTTTATAGTAAGTCCAAGTATCCTATCCCGGCTGTTTTTAATGCTGAGGGAGAATTTATGTGCAAGAAAGCAATTCTTGGTTCAAACTAGTTAGAATTATTATATTAAAATTGGGAAGAGATATGTTAGCTGAAATAGTAGAAGAGCTCGCACCAACAGGCGTACTACGTGCCGCTATTAATATGTCCAATTTTCTTTTGGTGACAGGAAAGACTGAAGATGGTGATCCAGTAGGTGTTTCTCCGGATATGGCAGCAGAACTGGCGAAACGTTTAGGTGTAGGGCTGGAACTTCTTAAGTATAAGACGCCAGGTGAGGTTGCAGATGACGCTGGTAAAGGGATTTGGGATATTGGTAACATAGGAGCGGAGCCGCAAAGGGCAGAAAAAATTGATTTCACCGCCGCCTATTGTGAAATTCAGGCAACTTATATGGTGCCACCGGAATCAAAATTAACTAAATTGGAAGATGTTGATGCAGCTGGGGTTAGAATAGCTGTATCCGCAAGAAGTGCATATGACCTTTGGCTGGAACGAAATATAAAAAACGCTGAACTCATCAGGGTTGAAGGTATAGATGCTTCTTTTGATATATTTATGGAAAAAGAATTAGAAGCTCTGGCAGGGCTAAGGCCTCGTTTGAAAACTGACGTGGAGCGCGTTCCTGGAGCTAAAATTCTGGACGGTCAATTTACGGCAGTCCAGCAAGCCATGGGATGCACGCGTGGAAAAGACAAAGCTGCTTCATATCTCAAGAAGTTTGTTGAGGAAATGAAATCATCGGGTTTTGTGGCAAAGTCAATTGAAAAACACAATGTCGTTGGACGGTTATCTGTTGCGGCGCTGGTATGAAGCGGAAGAAGAAAATTAATAGAAATTAAAAATGTCTGATATTACAAATCTTTCGACAATAGACGTTGCGGTATCAAATTATATTGCTGTCGTGACTATGAATAATCCTCCTGTCAACGCACAAAATCGTCAGTTTCATGATGATTTGACATTGGCTTTCGATGTTTTAAGTGACCGTGATGACGTCAGGTCAATCGTCTTAACCGGAGCTGGAAAATGCTTCTCAGCCGGCGCCGATATTAAAGGACGCGCGTCAAGTAAACCTGATTTAGGGGATCATTGGAGCCATAGTCGACGGGTCAGAGAGTGTTTTTATTCAATCATGGAGTGCAGGAAACCCGTGATTGCAGCTATTAATGGACCGGCATTAGGAGCTGGGCTAGCTGTAGCGGCTTCGGCCGATATACTCATTGCTTCGGAAAGCGCCAGCGTTGGGTTGCCGGAAATAAATGTCGGTTTATTGGGTGGTGGGCGTCATGCAATGAGACTGTTTGGGCATTCAAAGACGCGCCGGCTTATGTTGACTGGGCAGCGCCTATCGGGTGCAGAACTTTACCGACTTGGCGTTGTGGAGGAGTGTGTTCCCGATGATGATTTGATGAGGGCAGCTTTGGCAATTGCAGAAGAACTTGCTTCAAAGAGTCCCGTCGCGATGACATTAGCAAAGGAAACATTAAATACCATTGAAGAAATGGCACTGAGAGACGGATATCGTTACGAACAAAATAAGACTGGCGAACTTTCAAAAACGGAAGACAGCAAAGAAGCAATGGCTGCATTCGCAGAAAAAAGGACGCCGATGTTCAAAGGGCGATAGAGGTGATATGGCCTTTGATTAATCTAACTCCTGGCTGAAAGAACCCGCTTAAAAGTTAACATCCCTGGGAGCAGAATATGGGAATGATAGATCAGTTAAAGGAAAGGGAAGAACAAAATCGGCCAGTACGTATTGGCATGATCGGTGGCGGTAAGTTTGGAACAATGTTTATGGCGCAGGCCCAGCGTATTCCAGGTGTGCATGTATTGGGCGTGGTTGATCTTGATGTAGAGCAAGCTCGTTCGAATTTTATTTTAACGGGCTGGCCAAAAGAGCGATTAATGGCTCCTACACTGGATACGGCGCTTCAGACGCAAGCCACTCACATCAGTGATAATGTTGAAGATTTAATAAATCATCCGGCTATTGAAATAATTATAGAATGTACTGGTAATCCAATTGTAGCGGTTGAACATGCGTTGTTAGCATTTGCTGCTAGAAAACATGTTATTTCAGGTACTGTCGAGGCCGACGCAATTTGCGGTGCCGCACTGGTTTCCCGGGCAGAGGACGCTGGCGTAATATATTCCCAAGCTTATGGTGACCAGCCAGCGATGACATATGAGTTGGTAGATTGGGCTCGCTCCTCCGGCTGGCATGTAGTTTCAGCAGGACGGGGCCACAAGTGGAAACCAGAGTATCGATTTTCAACGCCAGATACTGTCTATGAAAGTTGGGGCACGACAGCTGAACAGGCTAAACGGGGCAGGCAAAATCCAAAAATGTATAACAGTTTTCATGATGGTACAAAGCCCGCAATTGAATGTGCGGCAATATGCAATGCGACTGGATTAGACGCACCTACTGGGGGGCTAACTTATCCTTCAGGGTCCGTAGATGACATCCCAAATTTGATGAGAGGTCGCGATGCGGGAGGTGTTTTGGAACGCGAGGGTCAGGTGGAGGTTATTAACAGTATCGGTCCAGATGGGAAGGAATTGTATCATAACATCCGAACAGGCGTTTGGGTGGCGGTAAAAGCGGTTACTGATTACCAAAAAAATTGTTTTGAAGAGTATTTTGTTCACACTGATGATAGCGGGCTCTATTTTTGTAAGTTCAATATGTATCATTTAATTGGGCTTGAACTTGGAATTTCTGTTTGTAATGTGGGTCTGAGGGGCGAGTCCACTGGTGTCAGCCGTGAGTTTAGGGCTGACGTAGTTGCTGTTGCAAAGAAGGATCTAAAAGTTGGCGAAGTATTGGATGGTGAGGGAGGCTACTGCGTGGCAGGTCAATTGAGACCAAGTAAAATTTCAGTGCCAATGAAAGCATTGCCATTAGGCTTAACGGGTGAAGCGCGAATGATAAAAGATGTTGCCACTGATACTATCCTTACGTATGACGATGTAAAAATCGATGAAAAACTCTTGGCTTTTAAACTTCGGAAAGAGTGCGAAGCCATGATTTAAACGATTTTTAAAAGGCTATACAAATAAGGGGGATTGAATTGGAATTAAGCATAGAACAGATAGATGAGTTTAATGAAAATGGCCTGCTTTTCGTAGAAAATCTTTTTTCAAGGGATGAAATATCTAAGCTTAATAATAGATTGCCAGATATTATGAATGAGCGCAGTGAGAAGGTTTTAAGAGAGCGCAGTAGCGACTCTGTTCGTTCAGCTATAGCGCCCCATCTATCAGATGAGCTTTTTCGCCGCTTAAGTCTCCATCCCAGGTTAGTGGAACCTGCCCGAAAGCTATTGGGGGGGAAGGTATATCTTCATCAATTTAAGATTAACGCTAAAGAAGCTCACGATGGAGAAATATGGCATTGGCATCAGGATTATCGCACCTGGTATGAAGATGACGGCATGCCAGAGCCCACAGTATTGAATGCTACCGTCTTTCTTGATGACGTAAATGAATTTAATGGGCCAATGATGTTTATACCTGGATCTCACAGAGACGGTAGGCTGGACTCCGATCAGACATTCGAGCGTGTGCCTCAATATGGTCGCTTGTCAGCCGATGCAGTGGGAAGTCCATATAAAAACGAAACAATTAATCAGTTAATAAAAGAAAATGGGATTGTTGCACCCAAGGGCACCGCTGGTTCCACGATCTTTTTTCATGGATGCACGATACATGGGTCGGCGCCGAATATGTCCCCCTGGGGGAGGGCTATGGTTTTCTCTAGTCTTAATCGAGTGGAAAATTTTATAAGAAAACCGACTAGGCCAGATTTCCTTGCCTTGCAGGATTTCACTCCGTTGACAGCTTTGGACGATGATTGCCTGACAACTCTTTGAAGCTATTTAACAGAATTAAACTAAGCTTCTGGTTGATGCAAATCTTCCATATATCACTATCTAGCCTAGGATACTCTTGGTATAGTCGCGGTTTTCCTATTTAGAGGTTGCCCCGCCGTCTACCACCACTTCTGATCCAGTAACGAATGAAGATTCCTCTGATGCGAGGAATAAAATGACGTTTGCTACTTCTTCTGCTGTGCCAAAACGACCCATTGGTATTCTTTGATACAACCGCTCCTCTAACTGATCATGTGGAACTGCAGCATGTCCCATTTCCGTATCGATTGGCCCCGGGTGAACGGAATTGCATCGAATTCCATCTTTTGCAAATCGGTTGGCTATAGATTTCGTCATGAGACGCAATGCGCCTTTGGATGCGCCGTAATGGATAGCAAAAGATCCACGAAGCCCGGCCGTAGAGGATAGGTTTACTATCGAGGCGTTCCCGCTTGCCTTTAGTGCTTCCAGTGCAACCTTTATTCCAAGAAAAGGACCCTTCGTATTTACCGTAAGCATTTTATCCCATTCTGCTTCGGTCGTTTCTTCAATTGATTTCCGTTGGTAAATCCCTGCATTATTTACAAGAATATCAATCTTACCTGTTTCATTTACTATTTTGTTTACAAGCCTTTCCCATGAATTTTGGCTTGTTACATCCAAGGCTTCGAAAAATATATTCTTTCCGTGACCGGATAGATCGTCCGAAAACTCACGTCGAAGGTCTGGCGAAATATCTCCTGACCATACCTTTGCACCTTCGCTGGCAAAACGTCTTACGACAGCCGCCCCGATACCTTTATTTCCCCCCGTAACTAATGCTATTTTCCCTTTTAGGCGCATCGCTGCTCTCTTCTCATGGTTCCACATGGGGTCTATTGTCAATTTTCATTCCTAAAAAGTCAGCTTGTCGCTTTTCAAAATCGGCGTGAAATTTCTCATAAGCTTGTCCTCTAATGCCTCCTCTTACGGTCCCCGGTTCTATAGAGCGATAAAACGCCTTCCAGCTTTCCGGCATTTTTATAGAATCTGGAGGGGCTAACCAAAGTCTGAATAGACAACGTTTTTCCTCTGGAGCGTCAAAGTCTTCATAATGAGTACGCGAATGAAACATGGTATAATTATTTAAAATTTGCATATCTCCAGGCTCGAGATACATCGTATACATAAGTTCTGGTCGCATGATTATTTCGTCCAAGACATCCATTGTCTTTTTTTGCGATTCGGTAAGCTTGGGGACATGCTCGAGCTTTTGAGCAGACTGAACTCGGTTACGGTTCCATTTACAGAAAAGATTGCC
>MDSW01080951.1_pt1 | contig 10786 bp, 15 predicted proteins | sample 811171 | NCBI WGS metagenome assembly MDSW01 (sample SAMN05326641, study PRJNA326480) | marine metagenome | isolation source: seawater | place: Atlantic Ocean: North West | collected 2012 | reverse complement strand
TTGTGTAATAAGCTGCTCGGATGATTTAAGTTTTAGTTCTTGAATGTTCATGAGTTAAAATTATTAAGGACTTAATAAGTAATACTAATATATATACTATTTTATATTATTCAACCCTAGATAGGCTTAAAAATAACAACAAATACAATTAAAATAAGTAAAATTGTGGGTATTTCGTTAATAAATCTATAAAATTTATGAGAGTGTTTATTCGAATCTAATTTAAATTGATTAAGTAAGCTGCCTAAATAAATATGATAAATTGTTAATATAACTACGAATACTATTTTTAGGAGCATCCAGGTTTGCGCTAATTCTTGAAAACCAATGCTGTGAATTAACAATAATCCAAATATCCAAGATAAGATCATTGCTGGAGTCATAATGTAAAAAAATAATTTTTTTTCCATTATCTTAAATATTTCGGAAGTCTTAATTTCAGAATTATTTTCAGCATGATAAACAAAAATTCTTGGAAGATAAAGCAAACCAGCCATCCATGAAATAACTGAAATTAAATGTAGTGATTTAAAAAGTAGATAAGTATTCATTAATTAAGTGCTTCTTTGAATTAAAGATTTTAATAAAAATATATGATCATCATTATCATTCAAACAGGGTATCATGTCAAAATTTTCACCCCCAGAATTGATAAAACTTTCTTTACCTTGAATTAATATCTCCTCCAAAGTTTCAACGCAATCCGAAGAAAAACCAGGACATATTGTTAGAATATTTTTCTTTCCTTCTTTGGGTAAATTTTTCAAAGTTTTATCCGTATATGGTTGTAACCACTCTTGTGGCCCAAACCTAGATTGAAATGTTGTTTTTATTTCAACAGTGTCAAATTTTTCTGAAATTAATCTTGTAGTCTTATGACAATAACAATGATAAGGATCACCTTTATCAAAATATTTTTTTGGTATACCGTGATAAGAAGCAAGTATTAGATCTGGTTTCCAATCAATTTCTTTAATCTTTTTGTTTATAGAATTTACTAATGCATCAATATAGAGTGGGTCTGACTCGTAATGAGGAATGATCTTAAGTGATGGTTGCCACCTCATTTTCATTAAGGTTCGATAAACCTCATCACAAACAGTTGCTGTAGTTGCGGCAGCATATTGAGGATAAAGTGGTAAAATAATCAAATTTTCACAACCCTCTTTGTTTAATTTTGAAATTTTACTTTTAATACTAGGATTTCCATACCTCATGGCAAAATCTACGATTACATTTTTTTTAGATATAGAATCCGATAATTTGGCTGCTTGTTTTTTAGTATAATATAGAAGTGGTGATATATCCTCTTCTTTCATCCAGATTTCTTTGTAAGCTTTAGCAGTTTTCGATGGTCTTAAATTTAAAATAAAAACATTTAAAATTATTTGCCAAATTAAAGGGTTAACCTCTATTACTCGTCTATCTGATAAAAATTCTTTTAAATATTTTCTAATATCAAACCAACTTGTTGAATCTGGAGTGCCTAAATTTACAATCAAAACACCAGTTTTTCCAAATTTTACTGGAGGATGGTTTTTATTATCTTCCATTTAATAATCTTTCACCATTTTAACCAAATAATCCATCATATTTGGATCGGTTTCAGGTAAAATTCCATGTCCTAAATTAAATATGTAAGGATGATCTTTAAATATTTCTAAATATTTTCCAGCTTCTTTTTTTAAATTTTCCTTATCGGTTAATAAAATTTTAGGATCTAGTCCTCCTTGAATTGGTATTTGAATTTCTTTTCTTATTTGAACAGGATCTACTTCATAATCAATACAAATAGCGTCAGGCTTTACAATCTCACAATAATTTTTATAATCTTTAATACCTCTGGGAAAACATATAACAGGAACCTTTAAAGACTTTACATATTCTACTAATTTGGAAGTAGGATCATAAATATATTTTGGCAAGTCTTTTTTGTTTACTAAACCTGCCCAACTATCAAAAATTTGAATTATATCAGCACCACTATCAATTTGATTTTTAATATGGACTTTTAAAAATTTTTTTAAAATTTTTAATATTTCATTTATTAATAAATCATCTGTGAAAAAATTATCTTTTAATTTTAATTTTGGAGATTTTTTGTTAATCATATAAACCAATAATGTCCAAGGAGCTCCTATAAAACCTATTGTACTTTTGTCTTTTGTTAGTTGATTGTTGCTTACTAATTTTATTGCCTCATAGACTTGTTGAATATTTTGAGTAAAATCTTTTTCATTTAATTTAGAAAAAATTTCTAAATTTAAATTTCCTAATAATGGACCAAAATTTTTTTTAAATTCTACTTTTTGGTTTAAGCCGTATGGCAACATTAAAATATCTGAAAAAATTATAGCGGCATCAATATCGAATCTTTTTAAAGGCTGAAGTGTTATTTCAGATGACAATTTTGGATTTAAACATAATTTAATAAAATCATTATTTTTTTTTCTGATTTCTCTAAATTCTGGTAAATATCTCCCAGCTTGTCTCATTATCCATATCGGGTTTATATTTGTTTTTTTATTAACTATTACTTCGTCTAATGGGTTCATATTAAATTTAATATATAATTATTGTATTATTATTATGTAATGTGAATAACGATGATTATTTTTTATTAACATTATATTAACAGTTTAATAACATCTTGAGATTATTAATATTGTTTAAAATGAAGCTTTTTTACAATTTTGTTAAATTTAATGTATTATTTGCTGACCATGTTTATTATTGTTAATAAAAGCCATATTTTACAAGGATAATTAAACAATATTTAAATTGAGTAATTTTATTAAAATAATACATATTTATTAACAATTTATTCATGAGCAATACATTCCAAATTTATTTAATTTCGGACTCTACAGGAGAAACTCTAGATAGAATTTTTTTGGCTTTAAAAGCACAATTTAAAAATATTGAATATAAAATTCACTCTTATTCTTTTACTAGAACAGAAAATCAAATTCTTAAAATTATAGAAGATACTAAAAAAAACAAAAATTCTATAATACTCTATACAATTGTAGATAATAATTTAGCCAAATATCTATCCAATGTGAGCAATCAAGAAAACATCCCTTGTTTTGGGGTTTTGGGAAACCTGATTTTAAATTTTTCTAAAATACTTAATCAGAAAGCGTCTCATGAACCAAGTGGTCAACATGAACTTAATGATGAGTATTATGAAAGAATAGAAGCAATACAATTTACAATGAATCATGATGATGGAAATTCAATTAATGATATTGAGAAATCAGATATAATTTTAATTGGTGTTAGTAGAACAAGCAAAACACCTACTTCTATTTATTTGGCAAATCGAGGTTTCAAAACTTCCAATATACCACTTGTAAATGAAGCATCTTTGCCAATAAAATTAAAAAAAAATCCTAAATTAACTTGTGTTATTGGTTTAAATACAGAGCCTCAAAGATTGGTTGATATTAGAAAGAACAGAATGAATTCTTTAAAAGAAGCTGAAAATATAAATTATACTAATATTGAAAATATTAAAAAAGAAATTTTAGATGCTAAAAAAACTTTTAAAAAGTATAAATGGCCTTATATAGATGTAACAAGAAAATCTGTTGAGGAAGCCGCAGCATCAATTATAAAGATACATGAAATATATTTAAATAATGTTAAATAAAATTATTCTTGCGTCTAAAAGCAAAGTAAGAAAAGAAATATTAGATAAAAATAAAATAATTTCAAAAGTTGAACCATCAAATGTAGATGAAGATATTATTAAAGAAGGTTTATTAAAAGAAAATGCTTCTCCTTATATTATTTCAAAAAATTTAGCCGAACTTAAAGCAAACAAAGTAAGTCAAAAAAATAATGAAAATTTGGTTTTAGGAGCTGATAGTGTAATAGATTTAAATGGAGAGTTAATCTCAAAACCTGAAAACAGGGAGGAAGCTTTAGATATTTTAAAAAAACTCAATGGTAAAAAACATTATTTGGTAAGTTCAGTTTGTATTTCTAAAAATGGTTCAATGATATGGAATTATACTGATAAAGCTTCGCTAACAATGAAAAATATGTCTGATGAAGATCTTAAAAAATATTTATCTAAAATATCTGATGAAACTTTATATGCTTATAATGTTTATCAGATTGAAGGTGAGGGAAGAAATTTATTTTCAAGTATTGATGGAGATGAAGATACAATAATGGGCTTACCTATAAAAAAAATAAAAGAATATCTCAAAGAGTTTAAATGTTAATTTTGATTTGGTTTATTGTTTGTATGATATTTGCTTTCGTGAATTTTATACTTGGTGATTCTGGTCATGCTTTAGAATTATTTGCTTTATTAAGTGCAATTGCCTTGTTTTTAATAAACAAATTAAAAAATAAAATTAAGCTAACAAAATGAAAAAATATTTAGTTATAGGAAACCCAATCGATCATTCATTATCTCCTAAATTACATAATTATTGGATTAAAAAAAATAATATTGAAGCAATATATGAGAAAAGAAAAATTAATGATAAAGATATAGTAAATATAATTTCTGAAGTTAAAACTAATCGTATACATGGAATTAATGTAACTGTTCCTTTTAAAAAATCTGTTATTCCTTATATGGATCAACTTAGCCCTGAAGCAGAAAGCACCCAATCTGTTAACACAATTTATTTAAACAATGGAAAAATAATGGGTCATAATACTGATATTGCTGGATTTGAATTAAGTATAAAAAAAATTAAATATGATGTAACTGATAAAAAAGTTTTAATCTTGGGAGCTGGCGGGGTTGTGCCCTCAATAATTTTTGCTCTTTACAAAATGAAAGCATCTAAAATTATAATTAGTAATAGAACTAAAGAAAAAGCTGAAAATTTAAAAAATTTATTTAAGGATCTAGTAATAAATGATTGGGGAAAATTATCTGATTTTGACATGATTATAAATGCAACTAGTATTGGTCTAAATAAAGATGACAAAATAGATTTAGATTTATCAAAAATTGGGAGTAATAAATTTTTTTATGATGTAATTTATAATCCTGATAAAACCTATTTTTTAAAATTAGGTGATAGTTTAGGAAATAGAATAGAAAACGGAAAAATGATGTTCATATATCAAGCACATCAAGCATTTACAGTCTGGCATAAATTAATGCCTGAGATTAATGATGAAGTTATTAAGATTGTAACAAATGATTAGAATTGCTTTAGTTGGAGACATTGGATCTGGTAAAAGTTTTGTTGCTAATAATTTTAATTATCCTGTTTTTAATGCAGATATTGAGGTGGCAAAATTATATAAAAAAAGTAGAAAAACTTTTAATAAATTAAAAAAAATTTTACCAAAATATTTTAATTCGTTCCCAATTGATAAAAATGAAGTATCAAATGCAATATTATCTAATAGTCATAATTTAAAAAAAATTGTTAAAATTGTCCATTTAGAGATAAGAAAAAAATTAATAATTTTTTTAAAAAAAAATAAAAATAAAAAAATTGTAGTTTTGGATATACCTCTTTTGCTGGAAAATAAAATTAACAAAAAAAATGATGTTTTAGTATTTATTCAATCAAAAAAATCTGATATTTTGAAAAGATTAAGAAAAAGAAAAAATTTTAATTATAAAATATTTAATAAATTTAAAAAAATTCAATTACCAATTGATTATAAAAAAAGAAAATCTCAATTCATTATTAAAAATAATTTTACAAAAAAATCAGTTAAAATTGGTATAAAAAGTATTTTAAAGGAAATTTTATAAATGAAAGAAGTGGTATTAGACACAGAAACAACTGGTATATCAGTAAAAGAAGGTCATAGGATAGTTGAGATTGGGTGTATTGAATTAGATAATTTAGTACCAACTCAAAATAAATTTCATTGTTACTTAAATCCTGAAAGAAAAGTTTCTGAAAAAGCCTTTGAAATTCATGGATACACAGATGAATTCTTATTAAAACAAAAAAAATTTAATGAAATAGGAGATGAATTTTTAAATTTTATAAAAGACAAAAGGCTAATTATACATAACGCTGAATTTGATCTTGTTCACTTAAATAATGAGCTGTCAATACTGGGAAAAGAAAAAATAAAAAATGAAATAATAGATACACTTGTTTTGGCGCGAAATAAATTTCCAGGTTCACCTGCAAGTTTAGATGCATTATGTAAAAGATATAGAGTTGATAATTCAAAAAGAACCCATCATACTGCTTTAATCGACTGTGATTTATTGTCAAAGGTTTATATAAATTTAATAGATCAAAAAGAACCAACATTAAATTTTTTAAATCAAGATCAGGAAATTAAAGATAAATTAAATATAGATAAATCCTATTTTAAAAAAATTATTGTTCCAACTAAAGAAGAAATAAAAAAACATAGAGAATATTTAAAAAATAATTTAAAGAAAAATTTTTTTAATTAGATCTTTGATTATATAAATTTTCAAAATCTATTTTTTTTTCAAATTTTATTCCAGGAAATCCAGAATTATGTAAAAGATCTAATAGTGATTTTTCTAAATCTAAATAAATTTTATTTTGAACATCACATAATATAATTTTTTCTAGTTCTTTTTTTTCTTTAACTTCGTCACTTATTTTAACAATTGTTGAAAAAACTATTTCAAAATATGATTTTTTTTTACTTTCTTCTTTATCCTCAAATTTTAAAGTAGTATTTACTTCAATAAGTTTATTTTTTAATGCTTTTGAGTTAATATCTATACCAAGTTGATATTTCGAAATATGATCTTTAACAAATAAATATGTTTCAATATCTTTAGTTTCACTGGACATATCTTTAATATACTTACCTAAAATTTTATATTTTTCTGTCATCGTCATCTTCTATATCTTCAAATTCTCCATCTATAAAATTATTTTTTTTTACTTCTTTATTGCTAAATTTTTTAATAAACCTAGTAAAAATAAGTTTTCGAGTTATAGGAAAAATTATTAAAAATCCTATAATATCAGTGACAAATCCAGGAATGATTAATAACAATGCAGCAAAGGCAATTGCTGCACCAGATATCATCTCATATGTTGGTGTTTGATTTCTGCTTAACTGAATAAATCCTGACTTTAGCATATTTAATCCTTCATATTTAGCGTAGTAAATACCAACCACAGCAGTAGTAAATATTAGTAAAATTGTTGTAATTGCTCCAATTTGAGAACCAATCTTGATAAGAAGATAAATTTCAATTACCGGAGTTAAAATAAGCAATAGTAATATTGAGTTCATTTGTCCTTAATCTAAATTGCTAGTTGAAATTAATCAACATAGTAATTACTATAAGAGGATGAGTTATAGTTTTGAATACATCGATATAATCTTATTGGCAATGATTGCTGGTTTTATTTTTTTGAGATTAAGAGGGATATTGGGTAAAAGAACAGGTTTTCAAGGAAAAGCACCTCGTCAGTTTGAAGAAGTTTTAAAAAATATAAAAACAAACAAACCAACAGAAATAAATGAAAATTTTGATGAAGAAGCTCAACAAGAATTTTTAAAAGGTGCTAAAATTGCTTATGAAACTATCATTACGGATTTTAGTGACAATGATAATAAAATAACAACAAGCAAACCTCTTTTAAATAACGAAATATACAATCAATTTAATACAGCCCTTAAAGAAAGAAGCGCCAGAGGTCACTTTGCCGAGATAACTTTTATAGGTGTTAACTCTGCAATTATTAAAGAACATAAAAAAATTGGTAAAATTTTGAATGTTACAGTTGATTTTATTGCTGAAGTAATAACTTGTATTAAAGATAAAGATAAAAAAATAGTATCAGGAAATCCTGAAAAAATTAAAAAAATATATGATACTTGGATTTTTTCAAAAGATGTGACTTCAGCTAATCCTAACTGGCAATTAGTAAATACTTTAACTTAATTGAATAATAATATTTCAAATAAAGATAAAAAAGATTGGGAAAATTTTATTTCGAAAAAAGATAAATTACCTAATAAAGATTTAGAACTTATAAAAAAAAAAACTTTTAAAACCAGATCAATAGATTTACATGGTTATACTCTTGAACAAGCTAATAAAGTTATAGAAAATTTTATAAATAAGTCTTATTTAGAAAAAGTAAATAAAATTACTGTAGTAACTGGTAAAGGACTACATTCTCAAAATGAAAAAGATCCATATGTATCAAAAGATTTAAGTATTTTAAAATTTTCTGTACCAGAATTTATTTCACAAAATGAAAGTTTAATGAAAATTATTCAAGAGATTAAAGATGCAAGAATAGAAGATGGTGGTAGTGGAGCTTTTTATATTTTTTTAAAAAAAAATAAATCTATAGAATAAATTTAGAAAGATCAGTATCTTTAACTAATTCATCAAGATTTTTATTAATATATTCTTTATTGATAGTAATTTTTTCACCAGATCTATCTGTAGCAGTGAAGCTTATTTCATCTAATATTTTTTCAATAATAGTATGTAGTCGTCTAGCACCTATATTTTCAACAGACGTATTTACTTCAGAAGCAATATTTGCAATAGTATCTATACCATCTTCAGAAAATTCAAGATCTACATTTTCAGTTTTTAAAAGAGCTACATATTGCTTTATTAAACTAAAGTCTGGCTCTCTTAAAATTCTTTTGAAATCATCACTTGTTAATGCTTCAAGCTCAACCCTAATAGGTAATCTTCCTTGTAATTCTGGAAGTAGATCTGAAGGCTTTGCGAGTTGGAAAGCACCAGAAGCTATAAATAAAATATGATCTGTTTTAATTGGACCATGCTTTGTATTAACTGTTGTTCCTTCTATTAAGGGTAATAAATCTCTTTGTACTCCTTCACGAGAAACGTCTCCACCAACTCTGTCAGTTCTTGCAGAAATTTTATCTATTTCATCTAAAAAAACTATCCCATTATTTTCAGTTGATATTTTAGCAGCTTTAATAATTTTATCTTGTTCTATTAGTTTGTCTGACTCGTCATTAATTAAAATTTCATGGGATTCTTTTACGGTCATTTTCTTTTTTTTTTCTTTATTTCCCATTGATTTACCAAGCATCTCACCAATATTGATCATACCTACATTTGCTCCAGGCATACCTGGAATTTCAAATGATGTATTATTGGATCCTGTATCGCTTACTGCTATTTCTATTTCGTTATCATCTAGATCACCATTTCGAAGTCTTTTTCTAAAACTCTCTCTTGTTGCAAGACTTGCTTTTTTACCTACTAAAGCATCTAGAACTTTTTCTTCAGCAGCTTTTTGAGCTTGAGCCTGAACTTCTTTTCTTTTTTTAACTTTTTCCATTGAGATTGCAATTTCAATTAAATCCCTTACTATTTGCTCAACATCTCTTCCTACATAGCCTACTTCTGTAAATCTTGTTGCTTCAACTTTGACAAATGGTGCTTCAGCAAGTTTTGAAAGTCTTCTAGAAATTTCTGTTTTACCAACTCCTGTTGGTCCTATCATTAAAATATTTTTTGGTAAAACTTCGTTTCTCATTTCACCTTTAAGAGCCTGTCTTCTCCATCTATTTCTTAATGCAACAGCAACAGCTTTTTTTGCTTTATTTTGTCCAACAACAAATCTATCCAATTCAGATACAATCTCTCTAGGAGATAATGAGCTTACTAAAGAATTATCTTCTTTAGTATTTTTATCTTTAGGGACTAGAGGAGTTACGTTTGAATTTTCCATTATATTTTTTCTGTTTTAATATTGTTATTTGTGAATACACAAATCTCTGAAGCAACTTTTATAGCTTTTTTAGCTACTTCTTCAGCTGAAATATTTGTTTCCATTAAAACTTTTCCAGCTGCTAATGCATAATTTCCACCTGAACCTATTCCAATAACATCTCCCTCTGGTTCTAGAACATCTCCAGTTCCGGAAATAATATAACTATTTTCTTTATCTCCAATTGCCATTAATGCTTCTAATCTTCTTAAATATTTATCTGTTCGCCAATCTTTTGCTAACTCAACAGCAGCTCTTGATAAATTTCCTGCGTGTTTTTCAAGTTTTCCCTCTAATCTTTCAAATAAGGTAAGAGCATCCGCGGTTGATCCTGCAAAACCAGCAACCACATCTCTTTTTTCAATTTTTCTTACTTTTGAAGCAGTACTTTTAACAACAGTATTCCCCATACTTACTTGGCCATCTCCAGCTACAACTACTTCATTATTTTTTCTAACCAGTACAATTGTTGTCATAATTGATAAATGGTGATTAATTTAAATTCTTCAAGTGTTGATTGCTTATATTGATATAGCTTGATTATGCATGTATACCTCTAAAATATATGGCCAGAAAAGGAAAAGTATCTCGAAAAACTAAAGAAACTAGCATAAGTGTTGAAGTTAACATTGATGGTAAAGGTAAGTATCAGATTGATACTGGAATTGGTTTTTTAGATCATATGCTTGAGCAGTTATCAAAGCATTCATTAATGGATCTAAAAGTTAAAGCAAAAGGAGATACCCATATTGATCTTCATCACACAACAGAAGATACAGGAATTGCTATAGGTGAAGCTTTAAAGAAAGCTGCTAAAAAATTTGTGGGCATTAAAAGATATGCGCATACAGTTATTCCAATGGATGAAACATTAACTAGAGTTGCTATAGATGTTTCAAACAGACCTTATTTAATTTGGAAAGTAAAATTGAAAGTTGAGAAACTTGGTGAAATGGACACAGAGCTATTCAAAGAATGGTTTCAAGCATTTTCTCAATCTGCTGGAATTACAATGCATGTTGAAAATATTTATGGTGATAATAGCCACCATATAATTGAGTCTTGTTATAAAG